>Ga0209636_10002055_pt1 | contig 20401 bp, 17 predicted proteins | sample DeeMarSWOR152_54_FD_187464 | JGI IMG/M metagenome (GOLD analysis project Ga0209636, IMG submission 187464) | Marine sediment microbial communities from White Oak River estuary, North Carolina - WOR-1-52-54 (SPAdes) (version 2) | ecosystem: Environmental > Aquatic > Marine > Intertidal zone >...
GGCGGCTTACGGCTCTTACGCTGAGGGACATGTGCTGGTTCTGAGGGAATTCCGCGATCAATATCTTTTGGCAAACGCCCTGGGTAGGGCAGGGGTCCATCTTTATTACCGATACAGCCCACTTCTCGCCGACCTCATTCATGGAAAGATGTCCCTCAGGGGTTTAACTCGCATGGGATTGTCACCGCTGGTATGGACGAGCCGGGTATTTACCAGGACGAACCTGAGCCAGAAATGGCCGCTGGCAATCACTATTGCGGTGATTGTTTCCGTGCTTCTCTATATGGAGCTCCTCATCAGGAGAAATCGAAGCCTCAAGACGAGGCAACCTCGCCATGGGAAGGGACGGCGAGGATCTTTCAGTAGACAACGCGCGTAAAATTCGCTATGGTGATCTGAAAGGTAGGGGGTTTTCCGTTGGCCCATGAGCTGACCATTGAGGTAGCCAATCACCCAATTTCAATGGAAATAGAGGGGGATGCCTTTCTGCATCCGGTAAGGGAAGCCTATCATCCTTTCTCCTCCGATAGGGATCCCGAATTCCGTCTCTCCGTATACCCTGACCATAATCTGATGGTTCAAGATGAGTCATCCGTTGGGTTAACCTTCTCCAATGGAGAGGTGAAGATCGTTGACGACTACCTAAGGGGCTCATTGGATTTGAGGAACAACACGGGGGAGATTCGAATAAACCCGGTATGGTTTATTGCCTCCTTAGCCATCTTTGTCAGGAACATGTTCACCTTGATTTTGATCCTCAAGGATCAGGGACTTGTTCTTCATGCCGTGGCCGTGCTCAGGGATGGTGAGGGATACGTCTTCCTGGGCCCCTCAGGGAGCGGAAAGACCACCGTTGCCCAATTATCCCCCGAATGTGTCGTTCTGAGCGACGACATTGTGTTTGTAAAGCCTTTTGGTCATTCCTATGCGGTTTTCCCTACCCCCTGTTGGGGGGATATGCAGCGGGGAGATCGGGAAAACAGGGGATATCCCCTGAAAATGATGTTCAAGCTCGCAAGAGATAGTGAGGTTTACCTGAGACCATATGGCCTGGCAGAGGGGATATCCGAGGTGTTTACCATTCCCCACATTCCTCTGGATACATTGTCGTTAAAAGATGTATTGAAGCGCTATCGCAGGCTTCTGGCGATGGTGCCCTGTTATGAAATGCACTTTGCCCGGGACGGACGTTTCTGGCAGGCCATCGATAGGGAACGTATGAGTTTAGCACTGAAGGAGGGTTAGCGCTCATGGGGAGGGAGAGAAAGGGGAGAAAATACGAGAAACCGAAGGTTATCTATCGAAAGCGGATGGAGACCTTGTCGGCGGTCTGTGATTCGGCGAGGACTCCAACAAGGGTCTGCCGGAAAAGTGCGCCCGCTTGCGACAAGACACGGGCATGATACATGCCCTGATGTTCGAGAGGTAAAGGGAAAACAAGAAATCGACCCGACGTAATTTAAGCCCTGGGATATCCGATACATGAAGCCCTCGAAAACGAGGGCTTTTTTATTGGCCTTTCCTGGTTTTTTACCCTCGATTTTTTCTAACCAATTGATCTTTCATGGGAATATGCTTTTCATTGGTGAACACGATTGTCCCGTCGCTTCAATGCTCTTTGGTCTGTTGCCCGAATTCCCCTTCGCTTCCGGAATGACCCAGGATCTCCGGAAAAGTCGCTCCTCGCCGCTCAACCATATTTTTTCGACCATTCCACCGATATGCCATCTTCAACTCAGAACTGGGTTTGCAGCCGCTCCGGTTGCCCATGAGTGGTTGCCGCAAAAATATACATTCGCGCTCAGAGCTCCTTTTCCGAATTCCCAGGTATCTGAATTTCGCTCATGGACAACCCGTGTTCCCCAGAAGTCTGGAAACTCCGATTTATTGCCCATTGCGGTTAGGCGCTTTAGGTTTCCTTGTCTTCTTTTCGGTAGTAGTAGTAATTGCTGTAGTAGTAGCGGTAGTAATGGTGTTTCAGGTTAATCCCGTTGAGGACGACACCCATGAGGGGGGCATTGGCCAGCTGGAGTTGTTTTCTGGCCTCAAGGATGGATTTTCGATTGGTGGTGTCGGAGCGGGCAACCAAGAGGACTCCATCCACCAGGCTGGGGGAAAGCGACGTATGGGCAGCTCCCAGAACAGGGGATGAGTCGATGACCACCAGGTCGAATTCCTCTTTGAGGGTTTTGATGAGATCGGCCATGCGTTTGGAGCCCATGAGTTCCACGGGGTTGGGAGGGATCTTTCCGCAGGGATTGATGAAGAAGCCCGGTATATCGGTTTCGACCACCGAGCGAGAGGCAATATCCTTCAGAAGGGGGGAAGAGGAACCCGAGCCCAGGCCGGTGAAAAAATCCTTTTCCCGGGCTATCTCACGGATGTGGGGTTCTGTTTCAACCTCGTCGAGTTCGACAAACCGAAAGGTCGGGTCCTTGAGGAGAAGGAGATTTTGAAGGCTCTCCTCCATCTGGGGTTTCAGGCAGGCCTTCAGCTGATCCCGTGTCACAAAGCCCAGGTTCAAGAGCAATTCTGCCATGGGTTGGCCGGTGGATTTGTGGATCCGTAGGGCCCGTTGCCATCGGGATTTGGTCAGGGCCTTTTGCTTGAGCAGGAGTTGGCCCATCTTGCCTACCTCATTGGCCTCTTTTCCGAAAATGCTCTGGATCTTCCCCGATTTTATGAGGAGCTCCACAGTGGTGCCGTTTTTCTCAACGGAGAGCCGCCCGGTTTTGGATCGGGCCTCCAGCAGGTAGAGGAGATCCGAAAGGGCCAGGGGCCCGAGCTTTCCTGAGGTGAGGTTGATCTCGTAGATGGATTGGAGCGAATCCATGAACCCCACATCCCCGTTGAGGTGATAGATCTTGTGCAGGCTTGGCCGTCTGAGGTCCAGATCCACCAGCAGCACTTTTTTCCCCGACTGAGCAGCGGAAATCGCTAGATTGATGGCCGTCAAGGTTTTTCCCTCACCCGGGGTGGCGCTGGTGACCAGCAGGGTTTTGATGGGCCTTTGGGCCGAGCTCATATCGAGGTTGACTGAAAGGGTGTCGAAGGCCTCGGCAATGGCTCCATCGGCCCTCATCCGATCGACGAAGCTGAGGTAGTCCTGCTTGCGAGATGGCTTCCGTCCCCTCTTGAGGGTAGGGATGATGCCCAACGTCGGAAGCTTAAGGTATTTATCTACCTCCTCCCTGGTCTTTAATCCCATGTCCAGGTATTCCAGGAAGAAGGCCCCTCCAATCCCCAGGCAAAGTCCCATCAGGAGGGCAATGGCTAAGTTCAATTCCTTACGAGTTGACAGGGGGTGAGTCGGCAGGTTGGCCTTCTCGACGATGGTAACCTCTTCGGCCTGGAGGTTTTGGATGAGGTTGATCTCCTTGAGCTTTTCCACCAGGATATCGTACAGCTGCCGGTTAGATCGTGCTTCCAAATCCAAGAGGGCATACTGGATTTGGTTGCCCTCGAAGCCGATAGCCTCCTTTTTATAGGTATTCATGGACGCCTGTAAATTTCTCTCCTTGTCTTGGAGGACGCGCAGCTTGCTCTGCCTGCTCTGGATGGCCTTTTGGAGGGAATGGGTCAGCTCGTCCTGGATTGATTGGATCTGTGTTTCGGCCTGGATTATCTTGGGATGGCGAGGGCCATAGTGTTTCCTGAGCCTCGTGAGCTCAAGTTGAGCGGAGACCAGCTGGGCGTTGAGGCCGTGAAGGAGATCCTCGTTCAGGAAAGCGGGGATATAGGCGGCCTTTGTTTCAAGGACCTGTTCGATCTCCCGGATTTGGGCCTCCAGTTCCACCCGCTGGACCCGGATCCTGTTATAGTCAGAGCGGATTTCGGAGAGCTCCTTGAGGTGGAGACTCTTCTCGCTCTCCAGCGAAAGGATCTTGGATTTCTTCTTGTACTGATGCAAGGCTTTCTCAGAGTCCTGGACCTTCCCCTTGAGCTGGGCAATCTCCCGAGTGAGCCACTGGACGTTGTCCCGGATTCTCGTTTCCCTCTTTTGATTAGTATATTCTTTATAGGCTTGAGCGACGGCGTTAACCAAATCCATGGCTACTTTCGGATCGGAGTGGGTACCCTCGATATTGATCAGGTTTGTCTCCTCCACGGGCTTTGCGGCGATGGCCGACTGAGCTGCCAGTACCCTGGGGTCGGGCTTATTACCGTCTGTGCGTTGGCTTCTGGGTCCCAAGGCCGTCTCGACGGCCTTTTGGATGATGGGGTAACCTGTAATCATCCGCAAATGGGTGTTGATGGTTCGGTCCGGATCCCCGTAGTCGCCGTATCTGATGGATTCGGGCAGATAGGCCATGGGTCCGCGGGGGCCCTCGATGCGGATCGTGGCAGTGGCCCGGTAACGGGGATGAAGGCGATGGTTTTTCAGGGCGGCCGCTCCAACCAAGACGACCGAAAAGGCCAGGATAAGCCACTTCCTCCTCAATAAGACGCCGACATAATCAAGTATGTGTGCTTCCTGATCAATCATATTACATACCTTAGGAGGGAGACTGGGAAGACTTCGCCTTGGTTATGGAAGATCTGAATTGATCTTTTCCCTGCTGTGGAGGCCTCCGCTGAGCAGATCTTTAATATCATCTCGGTTGAACCTCCACTGTCTACCGATTTTTATACAGGGGATATCCCCCTTCTTGGCTAATCGGTAGACTGTTCGGATGTCAATCCTCAGATAGTTGGCGACCTCCTGGACCGTAAGCACCTCAGTGTTCATTGGAATCCTCCTACAAAGACTCGTCCATTGATTCCATTCGTATATGTTTATGTCCAATGTGAGCAATATCTGTACCAAAGCTACCGAAAGAGGAACCTCATGAGCAGTATTTTTACCATTGCCCTCCTATATGTATAAGTATTTGAAATCATTATATTTATTTTGAATTGACCTTTCTCATGAATGCCAATGAAAATATCCGTTCATGTGATGGTAGAACAAAACTCGCATCACCAAGTGAAAAAATTTCATATTTTATCGTTGGCCGAGGGATCGCATCCATCAAGAGAGAGCGAAAGCATCTCCGCGTCTTGTGACCAACGAACGCGCTAGGCTTGCCTTTTTGGTTCCTTTTGGATACCCTATACCGCAAAAAATGGTCCCCCTGCATTTCATGTAAATGAAGGCGATTCTGATTCTGATCCTCATAACCTTGATTCCTACCCTCGAGCTTCGCGCGAGCATTCCCTACGGGATACTCCAGGCAGAAATGCACTGGTGGGCCGTTGTTCTCATCTGCGTGGTGACCAATATCATTCTCGGCCCCCTGGTTTACCTGTTTCTGGAAAAAGGTATGGCCTTGCTGCTGAAGTTCCAATGGCTGAACCACATCTATGGGCGAACGGTGACGAGCACCCAGCGGCGCATTCAGAAATCCGTTGATCGATATGGGGAGATGGGAGTGGCTTTGTTTATTGGGATTCCGCTGCCGGGAACAGGATCGTACTCCGGAGCTCTCGGCGCCTATCTCCTGGGTCTCGGCTACCGGAGGTTTATTATTGCCAATGTGATCGGAGTTTTGATAGCTGGCACTATTGTAACCGGTGTTGTGCTCAGCGGTCTGGAGGCCTTTCGATTTTTGATAAAGACGCTATAGGGAAATGCTGGACAAAGAAGCTTTTCCCTTGTCCAGTTACTCATGGATAGGCTTTAACAGGTTGCATCGGGAATAGGTTTCTAAGGTTACGCGCCAGATAAAGGAGGATCCCATAACGCTTTTCCAATCCATCATCCTGGGAGTCATTCAGGGAATCACGGAGTTCCTTCCCGTGAGCAGTTCGGGACACCTCGTGATCCTCCAGGGATTGTTCGGCCTGGAGGAGCCAAGGCTTTTCTTCAACGTGATGCTTCACGTCGGGACGCTCATTGCCATCGTCATCGTCTTCTGGAGGGACATCGGGGAGATTCCAAAGGGTCTTCTTGTTGCATTGAGGGCACGTCGGGAAATGGGCGGGATTCCGTCTGCCCTTTGGAGATCGGCCCAGGGGCGGTTGGCGGTGTTGATCGTCCTGGGATCGATTCCTGCCGCATTGGTGGGACTTGTTTTCGAGGAGACCGTATCCTCTCTTTTCGCCTCGCCGCTCTTTGCCGGATTCATGCTCATGGCTACGGGGACAATTTTGCGGTTTACCAGGCGAAGGCCATCCGATTCCAAGGGTCCTCATGATATGGGAATTATTGACGCCATCATCGTGGGCCTGGGTCAGGCCTTTGCCCTCATTCCCGGGATTTCGCGCTCGGGTACCACCATCTCCTTCGGCCTCTTCAGGGGATTGGAGAGGGAGTGGTCCGGGAAGTTCTCCTTTCTCTTGGCCATCCCGGCAATCCTTGGGGCCCTTATCCTGGAGTTTAAAATGCCGTCGGAGATGGGCAGGGAAGAGCTCTTCTCCGTTTTGGCGGGAACCCTTGTGGCCATTGCCGTGGGGTACATCTCCCTGAGAGCATTGATGCACCTGGTAAAGAGGGGTAACCTGGCCGCCTTCTCCTACTATTGTTGGGGCGCAGGAGCGCTGACCATATTTCTGTTCGCGGTGGGTCCTTGGTAATAGGGCGAGCTTCGTAACCTTTCTGGAGAATTCAGTGCCGTGTGTTGCCCGGGAAGTTGGCCGACGCTACCTGGTTTCGTGGAAAAAAGAGAAGACCTGCTGGGCCGTCTTCCTGTTCATTTTGGGAACCGATTCTAACTCCTCCAGCGAGGCTTCCCTCATTTTCTCGACGCTTTTGAAGTATCGGAGCAGTTGCCTCTTCCTCTCCCCCCCAATTCCAGGGATCTGGTCCAGAAGAGAACGAAAGTCGCCCTTATGCCTCAATTTCTTATGGTAGGCAATGGCAAACCGGTGGGATTCGTCCCTGATGTGCTGCAATAAGCGGAGCGCAGGGGATGTTTTTCCCAGGGAGACCGGTTCCTTTCGCTTCGGGAGAAAGATCCTCTCCCCCTTTCTCTCAATGGTCGGTCCATGTCCCCTGTGGACTCGGTCTTTGGCCAGCCCGATGACATCAACCCCTTCAATGCCCAATTCCCTCAGGACGCCCAGGGCCACGTTCATCTGCCCCTTTCCCCCATCAACCATGACCAAATCGGGTAGCCCCCCTTCTTGCAGTGCCCTTTGATATTGCCTGGTCAGGATCTCGTACATCTTCCCGTAATCATCTGCTCCCAAGGAGGAACGAATCCGAAAGTGGCGATATTTGGATGTAATCGGTTCTCCCCCCTCAAAGACCACCATGGAGCCCACGGCAGCCCCTCCCTTGATATCGGAGACGTCGAAGGCCTCAATTCTCCTCGGGAGACGATTGAGGCGAAGCTTTTCCTGAAGTTCTCGCAGGATATGTTCGGGATCGGTTTCAAGTTGAGCCTTTGAGAGGAGAACTTTTTCGGCGTTATCCATTGCCATTCGGAGGAGATGGAGTCGATTCCCTCTTTTGGGTACCACGAGCTTAACCCGGCTGCCCTTCTTCTCCGTCAGCCACTGTTCGATGAGCTCCTGGTCCTGAATGGAAAAGGGGAGCAAAATCTCCCGAGGTATGAACTTACCCTCACCGTAAAACTGATTTATGAAGGAGGAGATAATCTCCTCATCAGGCCACTTCTGGTGGGAGAGGCTGAAGAATCGTCCCCCCATGAGCATTCCGTTTCGAACGAAGAGGGCCTGAACGCCAATTCCCCCTCCGTTCCGATGAAAGCCGATGACATCTTGGTCGATGAACTCCCTGGAGACGATGCGCTGTTTTTCGATGACCTTCTCTATGGACTGAATTTGGTCGCGAATCCCGGCCGCCCCCTCGAAGTCGAGGCGGTCGGATTTTTCCTTCATCCTTTCCCTGAGGATTCGAATGAGCTCTCTGCCCTTTCCCTGGAGGAAGAGGCGAACCTCCTTGACGATCTCTCCATAGGTTTGGGTATCGATCTTCTCAACACACGGGGCGAAACAGCGGCCCATCTGATAGTTGATGCAGGGACGTGTGCGGTTCTTGAACTTGGTATCCGTGCAGCCCCGTAACGGGAATACCTTATGGATGAGCTTGAGGGTGTTTCTTACGGCTAAGGCAGAGGGATAGGGCCCAAAATAGAGGGAGCCATCCCTTTTAATCCGGCGGACGATCAGTAACTTCGGGAAAGGCTCCTCGATGGTGAGCCGAAGACAGGCGTAGTTCTTGTCGTCCTTGATCTTGACGTTATATCGAGGCTTGTGCTTCTTGATGAGGTTATTCTCGAGGATCAAGGCCTCTTTTTCCGATTTCGTGACCAAGTAGTCCACATCGGCAACCTTGCTGATGAGGATCCGGGTTTTAATATCCCTTTCGTCGAATCGTTGGAAGTAAGAACGCACACGGCTCCGGAGGCTGTTGGCTTTCCCGATATAGATGATCGTCCCCTTCGGGTCCTTGAGGAGGTAGACCCCTGGGGAGTCCGGAAGGAGCTGGACTTTGTTTTCGATATCCATGACTTACGTGCTCATCGGGCTGTTGCCCAAAACCCATTCCGCTCAGAGTTCGTGTCCGTGGTCCGTGTCCGTGCTCGTGAAGCGTTACGAGGTCTCGAAAAAACTCGCTCTTCGCCGCTCAAACATATTTTTTCGACCAATCCATCATTTAGCTCACCCTCAATAAAGAGTTGGGTTTGCAGCCGCTTGTATTACCCGGTAGTGGTTGCCGAAAAAATATAAATTCGCGCTCAGAGCTCATTTTTCCGCTCTCCCAGAGAATTCTCCATTTGGACTTTGACATTTGCCATTTCTCATTGTTCATTTGTCATTTGGATTTTGAGCTTTGATATTTTGCCTCCTGCTTCCAACCTCTAACCTCCAACCACTTTTCGACTGCAGCACTGGAGCACTGAATAGTGTTTGCTCCAGGGATATGGGCAACAACCCGTTATCATTTAACCATATCTCCCATCAGCTCAGCCTCTTGGAGGTGGCGGATTCGATCCCTTAAGAGCGCTGCCCGTTCGAAATCCAATTCCTGGGCGGCTTCTCGCATCTCCTTCCTCAATTTCCTGATCACCTTGGGAATTTCCCTTGGGGAGATGTACTCTTCCCGAGCCTCGGCAACGAGGGGTATGGTGTAGTAATCCGCCTCGTATATTGAAGCGAGGATGTTCCTGATGGACTTCTTGATGCTGGTCGGCGTAATGTTGTGGGCTCGGTTAAATTCCTCCTGAATTCTCCTCCTTCTCCGCGTTTCCTCCAGGGTCATGGCCATGGAATGGGTAATGTGATCCCCGTACATGATCACCCTTCCGGAGACATTCCTGGCCGCCCTCCCGCATGTCTGGATGAGCGCCTTGGTCGATCTCAGGAACCCTTCCTTGTCTGCATCGAGGATCGCGACCAGGGAGACCTCGGGGATGTCCAGGCCCTCCCTGAGCAGGTTGACGCCGATGAGGACATCGAATTTTCCGAGCCTCAGGTCCCGTATGATTTCCACCCGTTCCAAGGTATCGATTTCCGAATGGAGGTACTTAACGCGGAGGCCGAGATCGGCGTAGTATTCCGTGAGGTCTTCGGCCATTCTCTTGGTCAAGGTGGTGACCAAAACCCTTTCCCCCTTGTCAACGCGTTTTCTGACCTCCTCCAGGAGGTCGTCGATCTGGTTCGTTGCCCGTTTAACCACAATATCGGGATCAATCAAGCCAGTCGGACGTATGACCTGTTCCACCACTTCGCCTCCTGCTTGTTTCAGCTCGTAGTCCCCGGGAGTGGCCGATACGTGGACAACCTGATGGATGCGTTCCTCGAATTCGGGAAAGTTGAGAGGCCGATTGTCCAAGGCGGAGGGCAGCCTGAAACCGTATTCGACCAAGGTCTCCTTCCTCGACCGATCGCCCCTGTACATCCCCACCAGCTGGGGAATGGTGACGTGGCTTTCGTCGATAATCAAGAGGAAATCCCTGGGGAAGTAATCCAGTAAGGTCGGCGGAGGCTCCCCCAGCATTCGACCCGTCAGGTGGCGGGAATAGTTCTCTATCCCGGGACAGTACCCGAGTTCCTGGAGCATCTCCAGGTCGAAAAGGGTCCTCTGTTCCAGCCGCTGGGCCTCGAGGAGCTTGCCCTGGGATCTCAGCTCCTCCAAGCGCTCCGCCAACTCTATCTGGATATTCTCGATGGCGCTTCGCATCCTCTCCTGGGTAGTAACGTAGTGGCTTCCCGGGTAGATGGCGATTTTATCCAACCTCTGGGTTACCTTTCCCCTCAGGGGGTCTATCTCAGAGATAGTCTCTACTTCGTCGCCAAAGAGCTCGATGCGAATGGCTCGGTTTTCCTCATATGCGGGGAATACCTCCACGATATCTCCGCGCACCCTGAACGTCCCGCGATGAAAATCGACGTCGTTCCGCTCATAGTGGATTTCCACGAGCTTATTGAGTATTTTCTCCCTGGACAGCATCGCGCCTCTCTCCAAAAACAGCAGTAGGCCGTGATAAGCCTCCGGTGATCCCAATCCGTAGATGCAGGAGACGCTGGCTACGATGATCACGTCATTTCGCTCCAGGAGGGACCGGGTGGCGGAGTGCCTCATCTTATCGATTTCGTCGTTTATGGAAGTGTCCTTCTCGATGTAGGTATCTGTTGCTGGGATATAGGCCTCGGGCTGGTAATAATCGTAATAGCTCACGAAGAATTCCACGGCGTTTTCCGGGAAGAGTTCCTTAAATTCCCCGTACAGCTGAGCTGCCAGGGTCTTGTTATGGGAGATAACCAGGGTGGGTCTTTGAACCCTCTCGATAACGTTGGCCATGGTAAAGGTCTTTCCTGAGCCGGTTACCCCTAAGAGGACCTGATGTTTCTTCCCCTCTCGTACTCCCCTGCCCAGTTCCTCGATGGCTTGGGGTTGATCTCCCGTTGGCTGGAATTCCGAGACGAGTTTAAGAGCTCTCATTGGTGCAATGGACCCTTTCCGGGCCGGAACCCAAGGATAACACTATGAATTATGCTATCTTTGAGATCCCCGGTTGTCAAGAAACCCGGGGCCGGAGTTTTTGGGGAAGGCAGTTGTGCACGGGCAAAATTCAGATACCTGGGAATTCGGAAAAGGAGCTCTGAGCGCAACTTAAGGTTTTTTCGTTCTGAGGTCTCCCCTATTCTCGGAGAAACCCCTTGTTCCTGAGCGAAGTTTGCTGGAAAAGTGGGGTACCCATCGAGGGTGAGCGGGCTTCGACGTGAGCTCAGCCGAACGGAAGGGGAAAGCCGGCCCTTTAGAGGCCGGAAGGGGTAAGTATTCCCCGCCCGCGAACCCCGAAAGGGTCACTTTGGAAGCATTGAGCGAGGGGACAAGGGTTTCTCCGGCATAAAAAATATGTTCACGGGCTGTTGCCCATATCCCTGGAGCGAACATTAAAGAATTTTTGATAACCATTCTCGGTGAAGCGAAACGGTCGCAAATCCAATTGTCTGAGCCCGAAGGGCGAGTTTTGGATTTGCAGTGAAGCGAACTCTAGAATGGTCGAACTTGAAACTGAAGTGATGTGGTTGGTACGTTTCATGTAGTGCATGAAACCCGTTCAAGAATGTATGAGACTGCCGATATTCGGATCTCGCAAGGGTAAGCATTCGATGTGATCCACGGCAGAAGGAGGAAAAAATGGCAGAACCCATGCGTGTTTCCCCAGAAGAAGTGAGGCGAAAGGTAACGTTTGGCTCAGCATTGCTCGTTTGCGCGTACGAGGATGATGAAAAATGTAAGAGGCTTCATCTGGAGGGAGCGATCTTCCTAATGGAATTCAAATCGAGGCTCTCATCGCTGTCCAAGGACCAAGAGATCATCTTCTACTGTGCCTGAAACAAGGAGGCAACTGCTGCCGGTCAGGCGGCGAGATACATGCAGGAAGGGTACAACAACGTGAAGGTCCTCGGCGGAGGAGTTGAGGGCTGGAAAAATGCGGGGTATCCGCTCGTGGCATAGTGGGATAGCTGGAATTACAAGGAGAAAAGCCCATGCCATATCTCCCCATTGAAAACTATGGAATCATCGGGGACACGCGCACCGTGGCCCTGGCGGGAATGAACGGTTCCATCGACTGGCTCTGCTTCCCCCGTTTTGACTCACCCAGCGTTTTCGCAGCGATCCTGGACCAGAAGAAAGGAGGACACTTTAAGATTAGCCCCGTCGAAAAGGAGATCACCCACAAGCAATTTTACTGGCCGGAGACCAATGTCCTGATCACGCGCTTTCTCTCAGCGGACGGCGTCGGTGAGATCACGGACTACATGACAGCACCCGAGCCCGGCGGAAGGTATGGTCACAAACATCAGTTATTTCGACGCGTCACCGTGGTTCGGGGAACGATGGCCTTCCGCATGGAATGCTTTCCGGCTTTCAACTATGCCCGTGATGGACATGAACTGGAAATGAGCATGGAGGGTGCCTCCTTTTACTCGCCAACGCTCAGTCTGGGGCTCTCATCCAATTTCCTCCTGGAGCGGGAGGGAAAGGGGGCCCTCCGGGAGTTCACCCTTCAAGAGGGACAGACGGCGATCTTCATCCTCCAGGAAATAGAGCCTGGCGCCGGCTGCGCCGCGTGTCTCAGTGAGCAGGAGGCGGTGGAGGTCTTCATCAAGACCGTGGAGTACTGGCGGAGGTGGATCTCTAAGTGCACCTACGCCGGCCGTTGGCGGGAGATGGTCCATCGGTCGGCGCTTGTGCTGAAGCTGCTTACCTATGAGCCGACGGGCGCCATTGTTGCGGCCCCGACGTGCAGTCTTCCAGAGGCCGTAGGTGGCAGGCGCAACTGGGACTACCGGTACACGTGGATTCGGGATGCCGCATTCACGGTGTATGGGCTGATCCGGATCGGTTTTACGGAGGAGGCTGCCCAATTCATGCAGTGGCTGGAAGCCCGCAGTCATGAGCTCAATCCGGACGGATCCCTCCAGATCATGTACCGAATCGACGGAAACCAACCCTTAACCGAGGAAACCCTTGATCATCTTGAGGGCTACAAAGGATCCCACCCGGTTCGAATCGGAAACTCCGCTTACAATCAGCTCCAGTTGGACATCTACGGCGAGCTGATGGACTCGGTTTATCTCTACAATAAGTACGGGAGTCCCATTTCATATGAGCTCTGGACTCACCTCAGGCATCTCGTCGGCTGGGTGTGCGAGAACTGGCAAAAGCCAGATGAGGGCATATGGGAAACTCGCAGCGAGAGGCAACACTTCGTCTACTCGAAGCTCATGTGCTGGGTTGCCCTCGACCGCGCCCTACGCCTGGCCGAAAAACGATCGTTCCCCGCGGACCGAGACCGATGGCTGAAGTGCCGGGACCGAATGTACGAGGAGATCATGGCTCGGGGATGGAGCCCCAAACGCCAGGCATTCGTGCAGCATTACGGCAGCGAATCCCTGGACGCCGCAAACCTGATCATGCCCTTGGTGTTCTTCCTCTCCCCAACCGATCCGAGAATGCTCAAGACCCTGGATGCCATAAACCGCTCGCCCCAGAGTGGCGGGCTCGTCTCCAACAGTTTGGTTTATCGCTACAATCCACAGGAAACCGCCGATGGCGTGGAAGGAGAAGAGGGAACCTTTAACATCTGCACCTTCTGGCTCGTCGAGGCCCTGACCCGTGCGGGGCGGGTTGATCCTGCGCGCCTGGACGAGGCCCGCCTCATGTTTGAACAGATGCTTGGCTACGCTAATCATCTGGGGCTCTATGCCGAGCAGACTGGCTACCGGGGGGAGGCGCTGGGAAACTTCCCTCAGGCGTTTACCCATTTGGCGTTAATCAGCGCCGCCTTCAACCTCGATAAGGCCCTTGGCGGGAAGGCATGACAAAGGGAGATCTTAATCCCCCGGTATCCACGTCCTTTTCTCATCAACAATATGGATGACTTCCCACCCTTCCTTCATCAGGCTTTGGCCGATCCATCGCCTGTGGCATCGCCACGGCAACCTCTCAGCACAAACGAAGGTCGTAACGGAAGCACTCCCGATTTCCGCGAGCTTCGACAAGCCTTCCCCATAGTCATGGGTGGCCATGTATTTCTCGTACCCTCCCCTACGGTACCCACCTAATTCAGCCCCGAGATAGACATAGCGAAATCCCGCCTCTCTGAGTTCCCTTACCAAAGAATCCCTCTTGAAATGTTCGAACCGGCTCGTGGGGAAGCTCCTGACATCTACAACGGTATCGATCCCATACCGTCGGAGCAGGGCTATGAACTCATCCAGGGATCGCGTGCTGGTGCCGATGCTATAGATCCTCTTACTACCCACTGCTTGCCCCGTAGGCTCACCGCGGCTTTCTCCCCCGTTACCAGAGAAATTTCAGTTTCTCCTCCATACGGTACCCGCGGCCCACCTCCCCGATCCTAGCCCTGAGCGTTGACCCGTAGCGCCTCCTCTCCCATTGGTTAAACAGGATCTTCCTATAGCGGGAAACGAGATGGGGATAATGATCCCTCAACACCGGATAAAGGGAGGCCCATACGCCGGGCCTGGGGTTAAGCAGGTCAAGGTAAATCCAATCAACCCGGGCATCTCGGAAAGCCGCAATAAGGCCCTCTATGTTTTCCCCGGTGTCAAAGAGGTATGGCATGATGGGTCCCAAGAAGGCATACGTGGTGATGCCCCTCTCTTTGGCCTGTTTGAGAAGAAAAAGCCTCTCCTCGGCGGAGGAACTCCGGGGCTCGAAGGTCCTCCGCAACGTCTCATCGATGACGGCAACGGTTGCACCCAGCTCCACTTCCCGTCTTCCCTCAAAGAGATCCAAATCCCTGGATGCAAGGATGCTTTTTGTCAGGACCGTAACCGGAAAACCGCTTGCCAGAAGGATTTCAACGCATGCCCGGGTGATCCCGTATTTCCCCTCCAGGGGCTGCCAGCCGTCGCAAACGGAGCTGATAAACACCCTTCCCATCCGGGACCGTTTGACCTGTTTCATCAAAACCCGAGGGGCATTCACCTTCACATCCACGAAACGGCCCCACGGCTCCCCATGCTTGGTATACCTCATCATGAATCGCCCGTAACAGTAGCTACATCCGTGCTCACACCCCACATATGCGTTCACGGCATAATCAGCGATTCCCGAACGATTCAAAATGGATGTGCATTCAATCTCCCTGATGGCTAAGGCCAAAGGCTTACCTCCATGGGAAGGCCGCCTGGATTTTCTGATTTGGCCATCCGTTCAAATGGGAATTCAGGCCTGGTGGGTTCTGTCGTTCCCGAATAGGTCAACCACAATGGAGCCGATGCGTATAACGCGAATCCTTGTCGGATCCAGTTCCGGCGCCAAAAAGGAGATGGCACCGCGATGGACGTCCACCTTCTCCAAGATTCCCAGCCCCAGGTTGAAGTTCTCCTCGTCGTTGAGCCCGATCAGCACTCCATCCAGCCCTTTCCCCCGATAGCGAACTTTGAAGGGACTAACCACCCGTATCCCCTCCAGGCTCCTCTGATAAAGCTTTACATCTCGGAAATAGGCGGCGAATTTCCTCGATCGGTTGGACCTCCTCTGCTCGGGTGATTTCGTCCTCACCTTCTCAGGTGTCTTTAAACGATGAATGGTCATATCCGGCCGAAATTGATGAGGCCTAAGGAGGCCCTCTATCTCCCTTCTCCTCTGGAGCCCGATGAGATGAGCGGGTTTCAAGAGGTCAACCTTTTGAAATTTGAGCTCCCATGCGACCTCACCGGCCACGAAGCCCGTCGTATCGATGACGATAATCTCCGGTTGGAGCTGGGCCGCCCGATCCACGATTCTCTTGATCCCAACCAACATCTCCAGCATATGCCCCCTGGGAGATGTGGAACCCACGAAATAGGAGGCCATCGCCTGGACACCTTCCAGCTGTTGCGGCGCTGATTCGAACAGGGCAAATCCGATGGTGGTGGGGGGGCCCAAAACCGATTGCCCGATATCCCCGTCGATCAAGGCAACCACATTCCCCACCTGGCACAGGTAGGTTACGAGGAAATGAGCAAGGGTGCTCTTTCCCGTGTCTGATGCCCCCAAGATCAAGACCCTCCCCTTTCTCCTGTCGATGGCCTCGATCAGATCCATCCAGTAGCCCGGATTCTCCCTTTCCATGGCTACCGCTTCAGCATTCCCTTCGGAGCAATTCCTCGAATCGACGGGCATCCTCCATCACGGAGATGTTGTTAAACATGAAATAGATGGTCCCGCCCGTACACCATTTCGCCTTCAGCTCAAGGAGATCTTCGTCGGTGTATCGATAGCGGTACCCCTTCAACCCGTGGAGGCGGAAATAGCGAATACCCCCGGAAACGGGAACCCCCCGAAAGGGGTCAACGCAATGTACCAATTCCAGCTCGTTGCATATCGCCCAGATCTCCTCCTTATCCCAGTTCCCCCTGGGCTCCCAGATAAAGGTAAAATGCCTCCCCTCGATCTGCCTAAAGAAGTGGATGATATTGCTCACGTTTTCGGATGTCATGCCGAAACTGGGAGGGCACTGAAAGATGATCTTCTCGGCCCCGAGTGATTTGCAAAACCGAGCAGTGGCCGCGAAGGCCTCAAAGACCTCATCGGTGGGCTTGAAGGATCCGTAGTCCTTCCGCTTACCCTCGGGAACGGCCTTTTTAAGCCGGCGATACGTCGGGCTGGTGGGTTCATGGGTGATGAGCTGCCATGCCTTGGCGGTGAATTCGAAGCCTTGGGGAGCCTCCTCCCGCCATTTATGGGCCGTTTGGAGGGTCGGCAGTTGGTAGAACGTCTGCTGGATTTCCACCGTCGAGATTTGTTCATGGTATCTTTGCCTGGCACCGGGGAACCCGCAACAGCCGATTCTGGTTCCCATCCTCGTAGTCCGCCTTCCCCTCCCTTTGAGCCCCACCTCATCAGAAGAGGTTCATCTGCTGTTGAGAAACTTCCGCTTCACCCCTATCCTCGCTGGAGAAGAGGCGGATCTTTCCATAAACCCCATCGTGGCCAGGAATGATGTGTACCTTCCCCTGCCTCATCCGAACAAGCCCTTCCAGGACCCTTGGTGAGGTGAAGCGCTTCAATTCTTCCGGCGGCAGATCCAGGAGCACCGTGAACTCCGAACCTCCAGCCCCTATCAACCGGTCATATTCGGCTTCCACCGCCTTTGTCCCCACGCCAACGCCCAAGCTCCCCGCGATGACCTCTTCGAGGGGGATGAGGTGGATGCAGGGAATGCTATTGGTGGGAATAAAGCCTTCCGGCCGATCGGCCATTTCCTCTACGCGATGCATCACCCCTATGGTTACCCTCTTCTTACAGACTGGACAGAGGTAGTCATTGGCCTTGGTCTGGAGAGGGGAAAACATCACCCCACAATTGCGATGGCCGTCAAAGTGGTACTTCCCCTCTTGCGGAAAGAATTCGATGGTGAACAGGAATTTCCTGGGGTCCTTATCCCTAATGGCCCCACAGATCTCCCGGTAATTCAAAGCGCAATCGAACACATTGGCCTCTCTGCCCAATCGATTCGGAGAGTGGGCATCGGAGTTGGAGATGAGCGTTATCCTATCCAACGTTGACAATCTCCAGTTCATCTCGGGATCCGACGAGAGGCCCGTCTCTATGGCAAAGATATGCTTGACCTCCTCCTCAAAACATTCCTCCAGGGAATCGAACCCGGAGTTGGCCCCGAAGACGGAAAACCAAGGGGTCCAGGCGTGAGCCGGGACCACCAGGCATTCGCTGGAGATATCGAGGACGATCTTTACCAAATCCTTGGCCGGAAACCCGAATATGGGCCGTCCGTCCGAACCCAGCTTGCCCAAACTCCTCAATTTATCGTTAATGCCTTCAACGGTCGAAAAGCTCGGGGCGAAGATAAGGGTATGGATCTTTCTCACCTTACCCCCCTGGGAGAAGATGTTGCTCACCTCCCCGGTGAGGATGAACTTCGTCTCCCGCTCCCCCCGCTTGAGCACGTAGATCCCCTCATCGAAGGGCTCCAGTTTCGACCTGATTTCAGCAAAATAGGTAGGATGAGTGAAATCGCCCGTCCCCATGAGGGTAATCCCCTTCTTGCTGCCCCAAGTAGCCAGGGTCTCCAACTCCATATCCCGGCTGGTGGCCCGGCTATACCTGGAATGAATGTGAAGATCGGCTATGAACCGCATAGCTACTCCTTTTGCATAGCTCCAGCCTTACCTGAGCAAATGGGCATTCCCAATTCTAACCCGCTTCAGCCCTGTCTTCTCCGCAATCTCCTTGCATCTCAGGGCATGGGATCGAGAAGTGGTTGGCAGGTCGGCGAAATAGAACTGAGGGTGAAAGGCCAGCAGCGCATAGGGAATCTCAGGGCCCACGGAGGCGATAAGCTCGGAAATGCCCCTTATCTCATCCTCATCGATATAGCCCGGGACCAGCAACGTGCTTGCCACCAAGAACGGAGGATCTGGCCTCTTGCTGGCCCACGTGCCCAAGTGCTCGAAATTTCTCATCGTCTGCTTGTTTTTCACCCCGCAGAGGGCCAAATGAACTGGCTCGCTCCATGCCTTGAGGTCGAACTTTATACATCCCCCCGATTCGAAGGCTATCTCGGCCACTGCCTCCAAAAGGGAAGGGTTCATTGAGCCGTTCGTTTCCCAGCAGACCCTCAGGATACGGCCCCTGCACCGTTCCAAGGCGGTGCGGGATGTCTCCAAGGAATGGGGAAGTTGGGGGGTGGGGTCTCCCCCAAAAAAACAGATACAGCTGGTTTGGTCATCGGCGAATTGGGCCAATTTCGCGGCGCTGACCCTCTCCTCTTGATGAACCCTCTGCCTGAAGCTCCAATTCTGGCAGAAGAGGCAATCGAAGGAACAGGCCTGGTAGAAGACCGCCAGATTCTTGTAGCCGTACTCGGGGCCCTTGGTGTAGGAGAAGCGCGGATACCCTGAGGTAGATCCTCCGGGACAGACCCAATCAGCTACGCAATTGGTGGGAAGGCTATCATAGTACCACCCCAGGTTCCCCTCCTCCGGCGTCACCCCTTCCAGGACTCCAACTCGATTTCTCCTCAGCCCGCAGTATCCCTGCCCCCCGTTAGGTATCCGACATTCATTGGAACAGATCGCGCAGGGGACCCCATCAGGGTCTTGCGGCGGTTTCAGGGGGAGATCGAAAGGGCTCCGTGCAGCCCTATGGGCCTCCTCAATGTGGGGCAACACCTCCTGAAAGTGGTCTCGAATACAGTGGGGACAAAGCCTCAGGGCCTCCGATATCTCCCCTGATTCCCTCCCACAGCGAAGACACGTCTGCTTTCTGGCCTTCATCCTGGGAATAATTCGCATTATGAATTACTCAATCACCTTATAGACTACATCGTTTTCGCGGACGCGGTCCCCGATCTTGATCCCGATATCGGCACCCGGATCTGCCTTCTCCACAGTCTCGTTTTCGATCTGCATCGACTCCACCTTCTGGGTGAGATCCGTTGTATGACCTTGGATGTGGATGGTGTCTCCCACCCTCAAGACATCATCGGTAAGCCTGATCGCCGCAACGCTGATTTTTCCAAAAAACTTGATTACCACACCCACTTTCTTCTCTTCCATCGATCTTCCCCCTTTCTCAATCTGTATCCCTGGGCCACTATACCACACATAATGAGCAAAGAAAAGCGCTCAATCCCCCCATAATCCGCCATCTAATTGGCGCCCCGCCACACCGAGAAATACCCCTTCCGCTCTCTAAACGAAATTCCCAACCCGTTCTAAGGCTCAGTCGTTCGAATTCCCAAACTCGGCCTTGCGGCCTCGAACAACGGAAATTCACCCCTCCGGGCACCCTTCCCTCGCCAAGACGGGTGCCCCAGAAATTTCGTAATCTTGGCTCCAGGGCGTTTCTCAGTGTGAACTCCCCTTGAAGGCATCACTCCGAGAGGTTAACACACCCCCATTCACCAACCCCATCGCCCTTTCAATCACCTCTTCCACCTCGATGAGCTCAAGGCACCTCCCATGAGCACACCGTTCCAGGTCCTCTCGGGTGCACGGGGAGCAATCCAATTCCTTCCTCACGATGGCCACCCTTTCCCCGCGGGGCCCCCAGATTTCCGGGTCGGTGGGGCCGAACAACGCAACGGTTGGAACCCCAACGGCGGCAGCCAAATGGGTCATCCCGGAGTCGTTTCCGATATAGCATCGACACCTGTCCAGGAGTGAGGCAACCTGAATCAGGGGGAGATTGTCTGCCACAACGGCATGCATGGATCGCATCAGTTCAAATCCGCTCCCCAGGTATTCACGTTCGGCGGGGCCGATAAAGACAATCACATGGAGCCCCAGATCACCGGTAATCCTTGCCGCCAGATCCGAAAACTTCTCAACGGGCCATAGCTTCTTCCGGCTTCCGCTTCCCGGATGGAGGGCGATGAACCCCTTTTCCACCGCCTCATACGCGCCCTTTTGCGCCAGCCACTGCTCGGCGAACCTCCTATCTCCCCTTGAAAGGAAGATCCTG
>Ga0209636_10002056_pt1 | contig 20398 bp, 17 predicted proteins | sample DeeMarSWOR152_54_FD_187464 | JGI IMG/M metagenome (GOLD analysis project Ga0209636, IMG submission 187464) | Marine sediment microbial communities from White Oak River estuary, North Carolina - WOR-1-52-54 (SPAdes) (version 2) | ecosystem: Environmental > Aquatic > Marine > Intertidal zone >...
TTCTTTGATTATTTGATGCATGCGGCCCGTAATAGGGATAGTATATGGAGTACGTGTGGTGAGTACGGATTTGAGAGGGAGGACGTCCCTTCTAATTCTACTGTGCTGCACCATCTGCGTAACTTGGACATGGAAACTGTTGATGAGTTGTACAAAAAAGCGAATAAAAAGCTTGTGGAGATTGCCCAGAAAAATGGAGTATTCAGAAAGGTCAATGTACAGTTAGCCATTGATTTCGTGGGTATTCCCTACTATGGCAGGAAGCGTGATGAGTGGAGATGGAAAAAGGGAAAAAAGAAAGGTTGGAAACGTGTGTACCGGTGGATTCTGGTTTCTTTTGTGGACGGAGATCAGAAGTACGTGGTCTATGCGATGCCTGTACCTTATACTGCTCCAATAGAAGAGGTGATTACATCTGCCTTGACCTACGTGTATAGACTGTGCAAGATTGTCAGTGGTACAATTTACGTGGATAGGGAATTTTTCAGTGTCAAAGCGGTGAACGCTTTGCAGAAGTTCTGTTCTACTCACAGATCGTACTGGTTGATGCCTGCCCAAAAAAATGAGAGAGTGAAAAGATACTTGAAGGAAGAGGGGATCTACAGAGGTTACACCATGCACAACAAGAAGAGAGAACCTGCAACCTTCACCTTGGCAGTGGTCCGCAATGAAAAGGGGAAACTCCACGCATTTGCCACCAATCTCCCTGTAGTAACAAAAGATGATTTCTCTCGCCATTACAACAGAAGATGGAGCAAAATTACCGATGAAAATGGTGATTTACTTCCCTTTGGAGTTGTTCTGTTAGACAGGCTGTACAGCTTCTACGAAAGGAGGTGGCAGATTGAGACCAACATCAGATGTATCAAACACCCCTTTTTGATTACCACATCCTCTCCTCACATGCCTACCCACGATTACTTGATGCGGTTTGCCGTGTTGTGCTGCTTTGCTTGGATGGTGATCAATGCACTGCTTCTGAAAGAGTTTGGGTCCTCGTACTGGTTAAAGGGCCGCATCTTTGAGAGGCTGTTGTGTGCTGAGAATATCATCCCTCGCAACGTCAAGTACAGCTTTACAAAAGCACCCAAAACCATGGATGCCTTCCCCAAAGACCCTGATGCCACAAACCCCTTCTTCGCACACACAGAACCCTGATAGCGTAAGCAATCTTTCATAAAGCTGCAAATATCTATATTTTACAAAAAATTAGTTCAGAATTGATATAAATTCTATTTCACATATATCAAGTTAACTCTTCTAGTAAAATAAAATGACCAGAAGAATATTCTTAAAAAAAGAAAGTGGAGATATACTGCAATTTGCTTTCAAGAACACTGGTAACAAAATGAGAATTAACAAATTGAACCTTCATACGTCAAATAAGAACTGTGAGAATAACTATACAGAAAAGGGTAAATGCTTTTGATATTACCAATACTAGTACTACTGTTGAAATGTTACTGTTATTGCCTCTACCAGTATAATTTCATTGTTGTCATTCAATTCCCTCTTCTGTCCCTTAATTTCCCCACCATTCTACTTGGCACATCAGTACTTTCTTCATCCAGGATATAGCATGTTCCGTTCTCACATGTATATTAACTGGAATTCATAGCCATCCCCGGCAATTGTCACAGTACCAACCAGGGGAATTCCTTCGATCATCTTTTCTAAATCGTAGATTCCTTCCACATTGAGGGCAAGCCAGACTGTTCACAATTTTGAATCTTGCAGATAACCCACCTATCTTCTTGCCTGCCCAATAACCTGTCGCAAGACCAAGTGCTGCTTTCCCAACTCGTTTAGCATAATACGAATCTCCATGGGGCTCACAAAATACGCCTAGCTCATGTTCCCCAAGGCTTCTTCCATAGGTGCTTAGGAGGTATATATCCCATCCCACATATCCTGGAGGTATATCTTCTATCTTTCCAGTGAAACACTGTTTAAGGTCTTTCGTTTCTATGCCCATGTAAACGCTGCATGTAATATCTCCAGTGCCCTTGTTGTGTACTAGAACTTGTACTCTTAGATCTTCGCCTACAGGTAAAATGCTGTTTCTCAGATATGCTGAAACTCTCGTATTTGATGGGCAGTCAAACCATCTCAGCCGGTCATATACGTGGCTTGCTTCACTATATCTTCTACTTAGCGATCCCATTTCCCACACCTCTGCTTATCATTCCATTTATTCTTTTTCGTAACATATCCACTTCTTTGAGTGAACCTTTCTACCTTTATGATTTTCTGTCTCCTTATAAGTTTTTCCACCAGCAGTAGTTCCGCAAGTAAATAACCTACCTTACAGGATTGTTGAGTTTCTTAGTATTGAAAATCCCAGTCTCTTCAAATATCTAAGACTTCAGGATGCAGCCAAGAAAAATCCAAATTGCTACACGTGTAACAAATGTGAGAGAACCACCAATAATTGGACAGCCTCCCTCCAAAATATTTATAAAACGTGCAAGAGATGATCTACAGAGGAACGTCAAAGCAGTGTATAGCACTAAACCCCTACAAAGGAGTGATCACATGAGGCTGCGGTTGGGAACAATTATTAAGGGAAGATACAGAATAGAACACAAAATCTATGAGGGAGGAATGGGTATTGTCCATGATTGTGGAGACACTAGAGCATACATGATCAATGAGGAGGAGGTTAGCCAAATAACAGAGAATTATTCTCTTGTACAGGATCTGGTGAACAGAAGAGAAACAACAAAGGAAGCGAGGGTACACCCTCGAAAGAATGTTATGACAGGGATTGCGGGAATATGCAAAGATACCAAAGCTGATACCTTTACAGAATACATGCACGAAGATGATTTTCTTTTGCTGTGCTGTGATGCGTTAACAGATACGCTCACTGATGAAGAGGTCTGTGAGACAGTCATGACAGCCGATAGTCAACAAAAAACCTACGACATACTGATGAAGAAAGCCAACAATAGAAGAGAATTTCATAACTTTTCTGTGATACTGACACAATTTGGTGAATTACCAAAGAGAAATGATTTTTTGCTTGACAAAATAGAAATTAGATCCTATTACCGAGAAGATTTTGATAGGACAAAAATGTATTGGAGGGAGTCACATGGATGAAAGAGTAAAGGCTGGGTTAGAAGCTGGAGTAGTATCGCTGCTCTTCTTTTGGACAGGATATTTAACTTTCTTGTTGGCAGGATTTCTCGCAGTTGATTTTGGAGAAAAGGTTATTCGAAATACAAAAGATGTTATTGTGTCGAGTTTGGTGGCAGCAATCCCTTGTATGGCCCTTTATTTTTTTATATTCAATTATGTGGGTGATTATCTGGGAGGCATATTTGTCATGCCAACCGTAGCTGCTGCTGTTTCACTGGGTGCAGGGCTATTCCGTGCAAAACTCAGGTTGAGGATACCGCTAAGTCTAAAAGATATATTAAAAATTCCGTTAGTTCACCGTACTTTGTGCCCCATTTGTGGTGAAAAAGTTGAGAAAAATTGGAAGTTCTGTCCGAACTGTAAATCGAGCCTCGAATTAATTGTCTGTCCTCACTGTGGTCGTGCAAATTCTTCCACTGCAGCTCGCTGCCAAACCTGTGGAGGTTCCTTAGCGGAGGGAACAAAGGTCTACTGAAAAATGGACATAGATTGATGGCAAAAGGTTAAAAGGGCAAAGAGAAAAGAGGAATGATAGTATGGTTGTGATGAATGCTGAAATTATTCCCAACAGATGCAAGGTTGCGGTTACTCCGGATATCTTTGAGTCAAAAAGTATTATTTGTATATCTGATAGATGTGTAAAAGAGATCAATTGTGATGTAACACTGGAACGGAGAATCCACTGTATGATAACTGAAGGAGTTGATCACATTGTCAGAGAATATTGAGCACTACTGGTTTTTAGTCTCAGCAGATACAGAGTTTAACAGCATTCCTAGGGGAACCAGGTGGTGCAATGTCAATGCTCCACACACCCACGAGTTCAGTAATACTGATTGGGCCCTCTTTATAACGTGTGGTGCGTGTCCTTTTCCATCCGATCCACGGAATAGGAAGTGCAGTGACTGTATTACAAACCTGGCAGGAAGAACTGACACCATATTCATGAATACTATTACCAGGTGGTCTGATCTTTCAATTGAGAATTTGATTACAGATACTGAATTCATTCCAATAGGGTGGGAATACCACTACAAGGAAGCAGAAGTATCAGCACTCCTTTTTGAGACATGTTTGAATGGTCGGTTCGATGTGTTTGAGAATGAAGTCTGTCCTGAAAGAGGAGATACAGTATTAGTTCATAATTGCGGTACGTGCAGAAATCCTATGAACTCTCGATGGGAAGAATGCTTTTACTGTATTCAGAATGGCGCGAAAACTGTTGGCACTCCCCCGGAATTCGTCACTCTTGTAAAGATGGCTACACAGGAGCTCTGGCCATTACCAGACAAAAGTGTATTCTCCATTGAGGAAAAGATTCTCGGCATGAGCAGAGAGGACGTAGAAAGAATAAACGAGATCATAAGAGGTATAGAAAATACAGATGATCTCATTGAAAAAATTTTGTTTTGTGATGAGGGAATCAGAATAAATGATACAGTGCCAGTCCTGTGGGGCCTTAAGGGAGAATTTCTTTACTATAGACATAAGGTAAGAGAAGCATTATCCTGTTACGAGAGAGCAGTTCAGCTGGACCCAGATAACAGTGTGGTCTGGTTCAACAAAGGGGTTATCTTGAAAAATCTGGGAAGAGTTGAAGATGCTTTGAAATGTTTCGAAAAAGCGCTGTCATTGAAACCCCATGATACGCATGCTTCATCTATGAGGGTGCAGTGTCTGCAAGCTTTGGGAAGACCTGTAGCCCCTTTCCAACCGAAGGATAAGAGATGCCCTTCCTGCGGGATTGATGTCCCTGTTCATGCACAGTTTTGCTACAATTGTGGAACCCCCATAAGTTCCAAGGTAGTACCTAAAAAAATGTGCACCTCTTGTGGATGCCGCATACCTGTGGCAGCACAGTTTTGTCCGTACTGTGGGAGGAGCGTTAGCAGAGATCTTACTCGGTTGTATTAGGAATGCTGGCTATAAATCCATTCCATCTACTACCTTTTTATCATTGTGAGCTCTGATTTAGCTTCTTTTTTTTCTTCCTCACTCATGACTGTGGCTTTATTAATGATTTTCTCAAGCACTGCTGTTCTGTCAGCAATATCCTTGATGTGTGTTGCTTCAGACTCTTTTAGCAATACTTTCAACTGAGTTTCTGCCTGTTTGAAAGCTGTTTTATCACCGGATAATCCATCCTTTGCCTTTATTTGTGTTTCTGTTACAGCAAACAGCGTTCTGGAGTAGGAGTCAGTCTCGTTCCACAACGCTTGGTTTGACGTGTAATGAGCAATCACATTCTCTCTTCTGCAAACTGCCCCACTTACCACACTCACGTGTGCTATTCTCCACTCTCCCTCAGGTCTTGGAGGAACTCCAATTCGTGCAGTAATGGTCTGAATTTCCCCTGTCCTGACATCGCTTACAGGGATTCTGTATTCATTACTGATCCTTTGTATGTTTGAAATTCGGTGAACATCTGGTCTAGACTTGTAAATATCTGCCAATTCTACCCCTTGGCTTAACTTCAAGACCAATTCTGGCCTGGAGAGCACAACAGTCTTCATATTTGCCAGCTCATTTGAAAATATTTCAGGTATTTTATCGGGAGATAACACATGGTACCACATTCCCCCACTGTCTTCTGCAAGTGCTGAAAGTATATTTTCATTGTAGTACTTTCCTATACCTAAGGCGGTAATAGATATGCCCACTTCCCTCATTTTTCGTGCAAGCCCTCTGTACTCAGATACGTATCTGCCGTCTGTGGGCTGCCCATCTGATAAGAGGATGACCCGTCGTACTGGCTCTTTCCCTGAACTATTAATTTGGAGAGATCTTCTCAATTCAGCAAAAGCTGTTTCTAACCCTTCATACATTTCAGTGCTGCCTCCAACACTTATTCTCTGTATTCTGTTTTCAAACATGGGTTTATCTGTTACATACTGGCATGGGACCACAATGTCCACTTCACTCTCAAAGGTGACAACACCACAGTAATCGTTGCTGTCCAGTTGGTTTACAAGGTTGATAGCACCCTTTTTTGCATTGTTCAGCTTTTTTCCTACCATTGAGCCGCTTCGATCAATGAGCAAGCACACGTTAACTGGCAGAAATCCGGGGATAGCTTTGGTAATTGGTGCGATTTCAATATCCAGGAACAGTCTTTGTCCTTTATTTGGAGGGATGTACGCTCTATTCAAAGAGCACGTCAAATCAACATCGCCACTCATTATATCACCTTTCCTCTTTTAAGGAATACTCTATAAAAATGTTTGCAGAAAAGGGGGTTGTCAAAAAGTGCCCACATTGAATTTTCCAACCTGAAGGGTAGCCTTGATAAGGCAATGCATTGTTACACGTGTAACAAAATGAGAACCACTAAAAGTGGACAATCAGAAACGTGTATAAACTATGAGGACTGCAAGTCTGAATATCAGTAAGAGATGAAAGGAAAACAAAACTTTATATTGCTCAATTTATTCAGTGAGTACAATGCTTCAAAAGGAGGTAGAAATATGAGGTTCAATGGAAATAAAAGAGTGGGTTTGGTTCTATTGGCATTCGTTTTTGTGGGAGGCTCTGGTGAGGTTCCTGTAAGTACAAACACGAGTGATCAACAATTTCCAGCAATCTACGATGATGTGGTGGTGTGGCAAGACCATAGAAAAGGGAACTGGGACATTTATGGGTATAACTTTTCTACTCAGGAAGAGTTCCAGATAACCACAGATTTGAATGACCAGGGCATGCCAAGAATCTGGGGAGACACAGTAATCTGGATAGATGACAGAAATGGGAATCCAGATATTTATGGGTATAACCTTTTGACAGGACAGGAATTCCAGATTACCGCAGATCAAAATGGGCAAGCTTTTGCTGAAATCCATAAAGAGATAGTGGTGTGGACAGATGATAGGAAGGGGAACTATGATATCTACGGGTATAACCTTTTGACAGGACAGGAGTTCCAGATTACCGCAGATCAGAATAAGCAAGGTGTTCCAGCTGTATGTGGGGACATTGTGGTGTGGCAAGATGACAGAAACGGGAACTGGGATATCTACGGGTATAACCTTTTGACAGGACAGGAATTCCAGATTACTACAGATACGTATGATCAGCACTTCCCAACGCTCTCCAAAGATGTTGTGGTATGGGAAGACTTTAGAAATGGAACCCCTGATATCTATGGGTACAACCTTTTGACAGGACAGGAATTTCAGATTACTACAGATCCAGGTAATCAAGAATGGCCTGCAATCTCCAATGATATGGTAGTCTGGATAGATTCAAGAAATGACAACTGGGACATCTATGGGTACAACCTTTTGACAAAAAAAGAGGTTCAGATAACTGCAGATGAAAGTGATCAGATGTGGCCAGCAATCTATGACAATATGGTGGTCTGGAAAGATGAAAGAAACGGGAACGACGATATATACGGGTGTAACCTTTCTTTGAGAGAGTTATTTTCTTTAGGCTTTTATGCAATTCCCGTGATAGTAATCATATTAAGTGCAGCCACCGTATTGTGGATAAGAAGATACAAAAAGAAGTCTGAACTTGCCTGCCCCAATTGTGGGAAAGTGATAAAAAAAAGGTGGGATATCTGCCCCTACTGTGGAGCTGGGCAGAAAGATGATACACGAATCTATGATGATACGAATACATCATAGGAGTATAACCTTAAGAGAAAACCACATCCGTAAAAAAGGAATACAGAATCTGTAATGAGGATGCAAGACAAAATCTGACGAAAAAAAACAATAAGAACGTAAGAAAGGTGGATCTATGGAGTGGGAAGAAATAATCTTGTCAGCTTTGAGAAATGATGAAGACCTAGAAATAGCTTTGAAAAGGTCAGCGCAAGTAGCTCCAAAGGAAATTCTTTTAGCAGTGGAGAATTTTCCAGAGGATCTTGGTGAAATAAGAAGGAATTTAAAGGCATACCCAAAAGTTGTTTCCCTTCTCTTTCTCCACATTTTCGCAGCAGCGGGGGATTCTTTTCATTCATTTTCTCTCGAAGAACAGAAAACTGTCTTAGAAAATTCTGTAGATGCTTCTTTTGAGGCTTCTTTAATCTCACGTGACCTCTGTGAGAAAAAGCTGGAAGCCTTGTACTTGAGGGCAGCTGGAAATTCTCTCCATAAACTTTGTAGATTCTCTGAAGCAGAAAAAACTCTTACAGAGTCTCTGGAGAAATGCAAAGTTCTTGCCAGAGAGAATCCTATATCCCACATACCTGATGTTGCTGATACATTGAATAGTCTTGGAGCGCTCTACTGGAGTACCCAAAGATTCTCTCAAGCAGAAAAAGTATATACAGAGTCTTTGGAAATATACAGGGGCCTTACCAAACAGAACCCAGAAACGCATACAGAGGGGCTTGCCAATATTCTGAACAACTTGGGAGCGCTCTACTGGAGTACCCAAAGATTCTCTCAAGCAGAAGAAGTCCTCACAGAGTCTCTGGAAATATACAGGGGCCTTGCCAAACAAAACCCAGAAGCTTACACACTTAATGTTGCCATGACGCTGCAAAACCTTGGATCGCTTTACTTGAGTACACAAAGATTTTCTCAAGCAGAAAAAGCTCTCAAAGAATCTCTGGAAATATACAGGGAGCTTGCCAGAGAGAATCCAGGAGCTTATACACTGCATGTCAGCATGGCATTGCACAACCTTGGAAAACTCTACAGCGACACACAAAGATTTTCTGAAGCAGAAAAAGCGTATACTGAAGTTCTAAAAATCAGAAGAGCTCTTGCCAGAGAAATCCCGGAAGTCTATGCATCGCATGTTGCAGAAACTCTGAACAGCCTCGGAAATCTCTACAAGATTATACAAGAATTCTCTCAGGCAGAAAAAGCGTTCACAGAAGCTGTAGAAATATACAGAGCCTTTACTAGAAAGAACCCAACAGCCTATGTACCTGAAATGGCCATGGCGTTGCACAGCCTTGGATCGCTCTACATCGACACAGAAAGATTCTCTCAAGCAGAAAAAGCGTTCACAGAAGCTTTGGAACTGTACAGAGCCCTCGCAAGAGAGAACCCAACAGCCTATACACACTATGTTGCTGCAATTTTGAATAGCCTTGGGGTTCTCTACCGAGATACAGAGAGATTCTCTGAAGCAGAAAAAACGTATACTGAAGCTCTAAAAATCAGAAGAGATCTTGCCAGAGAAGAGCCAGCAGTCCATGCACCTGATATAGCCATGATTTTAAGCAACCTTGGATCACTGTATAGTAATATGCAAAGATTCTCTGAAGCAGAAAAAGCTTTTACAGATGCTGTAAAAATATACAAGGATCTTGCCGGAGAGAATCCAGCAGCCTACACACCGTATGTTGCCATGATATTAAGCAATTTTGGAACTTTTCTCTTGAATATAAATAAATTCTCTGAAGCAGAGAAAGTTCTAACAGAAGCATTAAAAGCGTACAAAGATCTCGCTAAGATGAATCCTGAAGCTTACACACCCAGTATTGCTATGACGTTGAATAGCCTTGGAATACTCTACTGGAATACACATAAATTCTCTCAAGCAGAAAAAGCGTATACTGAAGAATTAGAAACGTACAGGGATCTTGCCAGAAAGAACCCAAGTGCCCATACATCCTTTATTGCTTTGGCTTTGGAAAATCTTGGGAATTTCTACTGGAGTATACAGAAATTCTACCAAGCAGAAAAAGCTCTTACAGAAGCACTAAAAACGTACAAGGATCTTGCCAACCAAAATCCAGAAGCCCACACATCTCATGTTGCCATGACTTTAAGAAACCTTGGATTATTGTACGTAGTTACGCAGAAGTTCTCTCATGCAGAAGAGACCCTTACAGAAGCATTGAAAACGTACAAGGATCTTGTCAACCAAAATCCAGAAGTTTATACATTTTCTGTTGCAGGGACAATGAGCAGCCTTGGAGCGCTCTACGTGAGTACGAAAAGATTCTCTCAAGCAGAAAAAGTCCTCACAGAAGCTCTAAAAATGTACTGGGGTCTTTACAAGCGAAATCCAGGAACTTACATACCCCAAATTGCTGAAACTCTAGACAGTCTTGGAAATCTCCATCTAGATACACAAAGATTCTCTGAAGCAGAAAAAAATTTTACAGAAGCTATGGAAAAATGGAAAAAGGCAACAATGTGGCTTTATACAGCAAAATCAGCGTACAACCTCTCCAGGGTTAGAACTGATACAGAAATTCTGGAGAGCTCAAGAAGACTGCTAGAACTAGCGATTTTGTTCTCAAAAGAAGAAAAATATAAATACGCTCAAAAAGGGACACACGAATACATATACTTGAACTTGCTTGAAAGAGATATAAGTACCTTCAGTATCCTTGAAGCTTTAAGAGATCCTCAACTCCTTTCCCTTCCATGGAGTCGTATTCTCTCACCACAAGAACTTGTGAGAGCACAAAATAATGTGGAAATACAGAAATCGCTAGTAGAAGATGTATTGGGAATGCAAATTCCATATAGAGAATCTATTCCAGAGCTTTCAGAATCTTTGCTATTTGTCTATATCCAGATGGTGACTGACTCCCTTTTTTTCTTTACAGCAGAAAACAGAGGAACAAAAAAGTTCAAATGTAGAAAGGAATTCTTTGACCTAGGCAACAAATTGCTTCATAACCTCAGAATACAGCAATGGGCTGCAGGAAGAACACACAACATGACCTTTGCCACAGAAAAGTTTGAGACCCTTTCTAACCAGTGGTGCGAAGCACTGCCCCGAGAACTCAGGGTATTGATCCAAGAAAAAGATCACATAGTGTTCTCTCCAGATCATTCCTGTTCTTTTCTCCCTTTAGAAGCATTACACATAGAGGGGCGGCCTTTGTGTATAGAAAAAACGGTGGTAAGAGCTACCAGTCTCCATCAATTTTTGCCACTTTTGGAAAAGAAGCCTGTATTTGACTCAAGTTTGCTCATAGGGAATCCATGGCCTAAATGTGGGAGAGAGCATCTTGTCTATTCTCTGCCGCTGCCAGATTCTGAAAAGATGAAAATGCATGACCTTAACGGGGCAGAAGCAGAAGCTGCATCACTGATGAAATTATTTGTAAAACTCCCCCAATCCACACTTCTCTTAAGAAATGAAGCCACAGGTGAACAGTTTCTCCAAGAAGTTATACAGCACTCGTTAATCCATTTTTCTGGACATGGAACCTTCGGACGAGTCCTCTTTCTCACTGGACCTCTACAGGGGTTCCCACCACCCTTTGAACCAGAAGAGTTCTCCGTCTTAAGGAAAGCAGAACGAATTGAAGGAGACAAAAGAATTAATATGATGCAGGAGTGGCACCCCATAACTGATATAGATCTGTATGATGTACAATTACGTGATGGTGCTATTGTCTTTCTCAACGCCTGCGAGACAGGACAGCAATTGTATGCAGGAGGAGGGTACTATCAAGGGCTGCCAGCAGTACTGTTAAAGAATGGAGCACTCTCTGTTATATCCTCGCTAGTATCCATTTTTGATTATCCTTCAAAGGAATTTGCGCTCCACTTTTATGAATCTCTCCTCAAAACACATTCAGTAGCAGAATCATTGAAAAAAGCCCGGATCTGGGCAAGAGATACCTATAAAGCGCAGATCTACTGGGTGCCTTACCTTCATTACGGGCCACCCTTTTAGTGTCCAGTCACCCGTCTCTCAAAAATTCCTTACCACGTGGATTAAAAAAGAGATATCAGGCATTGTACGTTGCTTCATCTTTCTGTGAATGCTATACAATTGGAATAAAAGGGTTATTAAATGTGTGGGCGTTCAGAAACGTCACATCTTCAGAAGTGTCCATTTTTATTGAATTATAAAAATCCATGATAATTTCCCTGTTACACGTGTAACACAATAGAATACCACATTGGGCAAGCCACCCAAAAGTTTATATAATTTTGTCCAATTTCTTCAGTAAATAGTGTCCAAAAGGAGGTAAAATGAATCTCGATAGAAAGATGATACCAATAGCAATTGCTGTTCTAGTGTTACTCCTTTCTATTGGAGGGGTTGATGAGATTCCCATTTCTACTGCTTCAGGTGATCAAGGATGGCCTGCAATCTATAACAGTGTAGTGGTCTGGCATGATGAGAGAGATGGTAATTACGATATCTATGGGTATAACTTTTCAACAAACCAAGAGTTTCAGATAACGAATGATCCAAGTATTCAATGGTATCCTGCAATCTATGGAGATACAGTGATCTGGGTAGATCTCAGAAATTATTCTTGGGATATTTATGGGTACAACCTATCTACTCACGAGGAATTTCGAATAACAACAGATCCGGGTGATAAATTCTTTCCAGCAATCTATGGAAATAGTGTGGTGTGGATGGATGAGAGAAATGGTAACTGGGATATCTACGGGTATAATTTATCAACAAATCAGGAGTTTCAGATCACCACAGATGAACATAATCAACGTACACCAGCAATCTATGGAAATAGTGTGGTGTGGGAAGATGAGAGAAATGGTAACTGGGATATCTACGGGTACAACCTTTCTACCCACGAGGAATTTCCCATAACCACACGAGGGGGTGATCAAAACCTTCCGGCAATCTATAAGAATATTGTGGTCTGGGAAGATTCTAGGAATTCCAGAAAGGATGTTTACGGATATAACCTTTCGATATCAGAAGAATTCCAAATAGCAATAGACGCACGTTATCCAGCAATCTATGAAGATATAGTAGTCTGGGTGGATGATAGAAATCGTAATTTTGATATTTACGGGTTAAACCTTTCTACTCGAGAAGAGTTCCAGATAACTGTAGATGAAAGCAGCCAGGTGTGGCCTGCAATCTATGACAATATAGTGGTGTGGGAAGATGAAAGGAATGGCAACTGGGATATTTATGGGTGCAGCATTTCTCCAGCTCCCACAATAGAATTCCTTTCTCTCGTTCTCTATGTGGTTCCAATAGTAATAGCTATCGTAATTACTGCACTTGCAGTGTGGATAAGAAAACACAGAAAAGAGTCTCGAATGATCACCTGTCCTCAATGCGGAAATAAAATAGAAGAGAACTGGGATATCTGTCCTTATTGTGGGGCCAGCATGGATGATACACTGATCTACGATGATGAAACGCAAACTTATTAGGTTTACAACAGAATAAGGATTGAACTCATACATTTACATTCCCGAAAGATTTCCGCGTAACTAAATTCTCTTTCAAGAACATGATAAGAGAGCACTGCATATCACGCTCTACCAGACGATGGATTAAGCAGTTTCTTATCCTCACGAGGTTGTCAAATATTGCAGTACTCGAAATTTTAAATCTCCTTAATTATCAAAATCTAGGCATGGTTTAATGAAAAACACATATTGTTACACGTGTAACAAAAGTGAGAGAAATACCCAAAGATTGACAATCCTTTCCTAACAAAACATTTATAAGAACTCCAGAGAACAATGGTATAGAAGATGGCACGAAAGGTTTTCATCCTTCAAAGCCTTGATGAGAGCAGTGGCGGTACCACGTTGAATAGTGTAAAGGAGTGAGCACATGAAGTTGAGACAAGGAAAAATCATCAAGGGGAAGTACAAAATAGAAAGGGAAATCTACAAGGGAGGAATGGGTATAGTCTACGTATGTACAGATATTTACAGTAGAGCTTACTACGTGTTAAAACATCCTTTATTCAACGGTATGAATGATTCTATGAAGGTGGATAAGTTAAAAGTAGAAGCAAACATTCTCAGCACATTGTCCCACCCGAACATTGTCAGATATATTGATTCATTTGAGGAAAGCAATGTATTCTACATGGTAATTGAGTACATAAGAGGAAGTGATATGAAGACTCTCTTCATGAACAAGCCAACAACAGAAACTCAGGCGAAAAACTACTGTGGGCAATTGCTGGACGCATTAGAATATTTACACAACCAAAATATCATCCACAGAGACATAAAACCTCGTAACGTAATGATAATTAGGAATACTGTTAAGCTAATAGATTTTGGCGGAGCAAAAATGCGATTTACTAGCCTCGGGAATATAGGAACTATACTGTTTACACCAGGGTATGGTGCTCCCGAGCAGCAGCAGAAGGGGGAATACCACTTTCAGAGTGACATATTTTCAGTGGGGGCTACCATGTACTTTTTATTAACAGGGAAAGACCCATGTAGTCCCCCCTTGTCACCCTGTCGTATAAACCCACGGGTTAATAGGACCATCGATCTCATCATCCGGAAAGCTACAGACATAGACCCAAATAGGAGATACCAAACAGTAAATGAAATGAAAAATGCATTAATTGGAATTTATAGGGCTCGACCTGCATATAATCCCAGAATAATCATTGGCAGCAGAGAATTCAAGATAACAAAGAGTCCCTTAACCATTGGGAGGGGTGGGGTCAATGTCCATCCAGATATTGTTATCAATGATCCAGAAAGATATGTCTCCAAGGTACATGCGAGAGTGTTCAGGGATTCTCAAGGTAGTTACTGGCTGGAGGACTGCAGTGTCAATGGAACGTTCATCTACATAGGTGGCATGTACAGGAAGATAACGAAATGGAACCTCCATGATAACGATGAGATTGCATTCTGCTGGAGTCCCTCAAAGGGGGCATACATGCTTTTGAAGTTTAAAACATAGGTGATACCATGTGCTGGATAGGTGGCCAACAGCTCTTTCATTTCAAAGGCTGTAAAATATTGAAAAAGGTGGTGGCATGAAAATAGGATTTAGATCTAACGTTGGGAAGAAGAGAGACTTGGATGAAGACAGTCTCATAGTTGTGAGGAATGAGACAGTCTCTGAGTCTAAGAGAGAGCAGATAACCCTTTTGATAGTGGCTGACGGCATGGGAGGACACAATGCAGGAGAGGTTGCAAGTCGTTTAGCTACTGCAAAAGTTGCTGAAGAGGTAGTTGGAGCTATATTCAAAGAAAATCGAAGAGATTTATTCGAAAAAAAGGAAAAAAATCCGCTTAAAATCGCCATAGAAGAAGCAAATAGTTATATATTCAATGAAGTAAAAGAGAATCCTCAATACAGAGGCATGGGAACCACTGTAACTGCAGCAGTCGTACTTGGGTCTGCAGTGTATATCGGGCACGTGGGAGACAGTAGAGCGTACATTGTTAATGAGGAAGAAATCAGACAGGTTACAAAGGATCATTCTCTCGTGCAGGAGATGGTGGACAGAGGGGAGATATCAAAAGAGGAAGCCTTGGTACATCCTCGTAAAAATATTATAACTAGGGCCGTAGGGATATATCAAGACATTGAGGTGGATACCTCTACTGAGTACATCTGCGGTGATGATTACCTGTTATTGTGTTGTGATGGTCTCACTGATATGGTACGTGATAAAGATATCCGCAGGATAGTCATGCAATATGATGATCCCCAAAGAATGTGTGATGAACTGGTGAAGAAAGCTAATAAAAATGGTGGATTAGATAATATCTCTGTAATACTGGCACAATTTGATGAATTGTCAAAGAGAAAAGACTTGAAATCTGATAAGACACAAATTATAGACCGCGATGAAACCAGAATTCTTAAAGAAAATGGGTGATAACATGAAAATAGGGTATAGATCTGGAGTGGAGAAACCCAGAGCATCGAATGAGGACAGCATTGTCGCTCTAAGAAGTGATGCAATCTATGAATCTCAAAAGGCAGAGGCAGCCCTTTTAGTGGTAGCCGATGGAGTGGGAGGACACAATGCAGGAAAAGTCGCAAGTCATTTGGCTGCCACACAAGTGGCTGAAAAAATGGGACGGGTCATATTCGAAAAAGATCGAGAAGATATATCTGATGAGGACGTTGTTCCTCGTTTTCAGGAGGTTATAAAGCATGTAAACAGAAAAATATTTGATGATGCGAGGAAAAATTCTCAATACAAGGGTATGGGAACCACTGTAACTGCAGCATTAGTATGGGGGTCTACAGTGCATATTGGGCACGTTGGAGACAGTAGAGCGTACATTATCAACAAGGACAAGATCAGACAGATAACAAAAGATCATTCTTTAGTGCAGGAAATGGTGGACAGAGGGGAGATATCAAAGGGAGAAGTACGGAGACACCCTGACAGACATTATATAACCAGGGCTGTGGGATTTTCTGAAAATATCATGGTGGACACCTATACGGAGTACATCCTTGGAGATGATTACCTATTACTGTGTTCTGATGGGTTAACTGATGTAGTAACCGATGGAGAGATTCATAGTATTTTTACAGAACATGATGATCCCCAAGAAATCTGTGATACACTGGTGAAGAAAGCTCACAGAAGTGGTGCTGTTACGAGTGTCTCTGTGATTGCGGCACAATTCGATGAATTACCAAAGAGAAAGAATGCAAGATATGACAGAACAGAAATTAAAGGTCACGCAGATGAAAAGACAGGAATTCAGAAGGCGTTCACATGGATGAAAGGGTAAAAGCTGGGTTAAAAGCTGGTGTTATATCGTGGATAGCATTGATAATGTGGCCTCTCGCTTTTTTGATGGCTGGAGTTATGGCAGTTGAATTTGGCAAAGCTTTCATACGAAATCAGGAGGATGTCGCTCTATCAAGTTTAACAGCGGGAATGTCTTGTGTGGTTCTGTATTCTTTCATACGCTTTATGGGGGGTGAAATCTTCATAGCTGTCGTCGTTTTTCCCTTTATTGCTGGCATATTTTCGTTGATTGGAGGTGCAATCTACGCAGAATATAGACTGGGAATATCCATAGATGTGCAAAAATTGGCACGAATACCAGAAGGTCTGCAAAATAGATTGAATCCACCTGCATATGCAAAAAGACCAGTGTCTAAAAAGTTTCCAAAAAAATTTTGCCCTGGTTGCGGCAGGAAGATTGAAATCGATTGGAAAGTCTGTCCGTACTGCAGAGAAGAGCTTGGATTCAATGTCTGTCCTCACTGCGGGTACATGAACCCTTCTGCTGTGAATCGCTGCCAGAGGTGTGGAGTTCCCTTTCGCAATGGAACAGTAACCTATGATGATGGAACGCAGGTATATTGAGGTGGCAGTATGAACTGGAAAAGTGGATTCTGGATGTTATTTGGAATTCTATTAGGGATTGGGCTTGGAATTTTTTCAGGTATCATAGAGGAATTGGTTGACACTGGTGAGTATTTTCTCTTGGTGGGAGGGGTTATCTTAACCGTTTTTGTTGGGTTACTCTCAGGGATTAAATATCTCCCTTTTGCTTCAGGGTTGTCAGGGGTTATCACATTTCAGGTTGTGGCTGTTTATTACTGGGGGTCTGACTATGGAATTGAGTATTTCTGGGTTCTACCTTTGTTGGCAGCAGTATATGGTGTGCCGTGGGTTTTCTTGAATAGAATAAAATCCCGAAAGAAAGGAGTAAAATCTACTATTGATTGTCCGCGTTGCGGGAATAAAATTGACAAGAACTGGGTTTCTTGCCCGCATTGTGGGATGGGAATAAAGGATGATACACGAGTGTACGATACTCCTGATGATACACAAGTCTACTAGAAGACAGCAAAAAAAGAAAGAAGGGCCCAGAACAGCGGTTCGAACCAACGTACACACCACCACTTTAAAATTCTTTGAAGTTCTTGGTACAGCATCAAAGATGGCACTATCACTTATTTTTCACTTCAATGAGAGATATTTTCCCTTCTTTTGAAATTTCAGCTATTTTTGCTTTATTTCCCATCTTGTAGTTGGGGCTTGAAAAAACACTTAACAGGTGGCGATCAAAAAAATATTTGTACCCTTCGGGGAAGATCTCATTGCCTCTTATAACCATGGTTAGATCATGGTTTTCCAGGAATTGGAGAAAGACCTCTCTCCCGAAGGTGTAGTGGATGCCCCTTTCCCAGTTTGGTTCAAATCCTGGATAGTACTCAGAGGGATCATTCCATAAGATTTGGCCGAGGATTTCATTATCTGCATCTAAATCTCCTTTAGGCAACAAATTCAATTCTTCCAGTGTATCCAATCCTCTGGGCATTCCTCCATGTACCAAGAGAAATCCTCTAGAGACAAAAGCAGGTGAAAAATATGAGAACAAGATATTGTATTCACTGTACATTCTTCTGGCTGATTTTCCAAATGTTTTAATGCACATAGATGAGAACCCATAATAGGAATTGACAGAAGGTGTTTCGTGGTTTCCCCGGAGGAGAAACACTTTATGAGGATACAAAAGTTTTAAAGCTAATAGAAAATTGATGGTCTCTAGTTGTTGTCTCCCCTCATCCACGTAGTTGCCCAGGAAGACCAGGTTTTCATATTCCTGGTTTCTCCACAGGTTTACGATGTATTTGACAGCTTCGAAGTTACCATAAATATCTCCAACTGCTAACATGTCTCCTTGTAGAACTTCCAAGAGATTCTTCTCTTTTTCTACAAGGTGTCTTACGATAGAAATGAGTTCCAGCATACCTGTGCTGGTAAGGTGAGAAATAGTGTCTGGTTCATCTATGAGGCTTTCTGCAGAAAAGGACAGATCCCTTCTGTAAGGTTCTGTCGACTCTACAAATGTATGTCTCTCCTTTGTAGGTCTGGATGCAGGAGCGGCTTCTGGACGAACTACGCGTAGTATTTCTTGTACTAAAAAATCAAGGCCTTTCGATGTTGGCACACCCAATTTATCAGCAAGAACTGGTGAAAAGCGTTCGATATCTTCCCGAGTGACATTATGCCAAACAGGGAGTATGAATTTTCCTGAACTATCTTCTCGAATGAAAAGCCCGTTTAGTTCGCGTTGAGGCCACTTCTTAGCAAAGAAATATGGACTCAGGATAACAACGCCATATCTTGATTGAGATATACCACGATCAATAGAACGACGAAGACTGTCACCGAGCTTCAATGTAAACTCATCATACCACACTTTAAGGCCCATTCTTAACAAAGCATGTGCGAGGGGCCTCGCTATAATTTCCTTGTCTTCCCACGCATGGCTTATGAATACATCCCACATGGTGTACCTCCATGCAACATGGCGTGAACAGTGACGCCACGTAACAATGATGTGACATAAGGTGATTCTTCTAAAGAAGAATTATCTAAAAAATTATCTTCTGCACCTACACCAAAGTATGCCAAAACTACATGATTCATTGCGTTCTCTTTTCTTCGAACCATGACACTATCAGTAGAACCCTTACTCTCGCACCTTCCCAATACCATCCATTTATATAGAACACACTGCCTTATAATTATATCGACTCTTTTTATAGAACTCTGAGTACTCATTGACTATATAGTCTATTTCCTTTAATGAACACGTAACAAAAGTGAGAGAAACACTGATAGTGTGACAATCCCACCTGTTAGAAAACTTTATATTAACCACATCCAAAAAGGGAATAGAGGTGATGCAATGAACATAGGTATGAGAGGTTTAAAATACTTACTTGTCATAGGATTGCTAGGAGTAATAACTGGGCTCAACTTCAATGAACAAAGGTATATCTGTGCTGAACCAGTGGGTTCTGTTAATACACAAGAAAATGTTATATTTTCTGATGATTTTGAGAATTACCAGGTAGGAACATATCCAAGCGCAACATGGACCAACATGTATGGTGGTGTCTCTGCAGAAATTTCTTCTGAACAATATTATAGCCCAGATAGATCTTTTAGACTTTGTGCATATTCAAATTGGTGCAGAACTGATTATGTCCAGGTTGGATATATGGATAAGTTCTATTACGAAGCGAAGGTGTATGCTGACAACAAGACTGTTGGGATTGGCTTCATGATCTCACGAGGGAATTACAACCCAGGTTTCAACATGGTTAGATTTAACAATGATGGAAATATTTATTTTGGAGGTCAATCAATTCAGTCATTTTCCCGCAAGAGATGGTATACTGTAAGGGTATACATCGATTACACCAGCTTAAGAGCAGATTTGTACATAGATGGTGTGAAAAAGGTTGAAAATGTAGAGATCAACCCATATTCATTCTATGACGATCGTTGGGGAGATGTTGTACTGGATAAATTCCGTTTAAATGTTCCTAATTTTGACTCAGGGTCTGGAATAGCGTACTTTGATGATGTTTTGATAGTAGAAATATCTTCTGCTGCCAAAAGCTCAGATATAGATACAGACGGGGACAATATCCCAGATGATGAAGATACGTGTTACAATCCGGGGTGCAGTATTGTGGATTCTCAAGGGTGCCCGTGGGATTCGACCTGTTCATCTGAGTACAGTCTCTCTATGTATTTGTAACTGATTTCAACGTCAACAAATGCCTGCAGCAATGATCCCAGTAATGCAATCGTGTCCCTGTTGCTCTTGTTTAACACTCCTGT
>Ga0209636_10002057_pt1 | contig 20395 bp, 11 predicted proteins | sample DeeMarSWOR152_54_FD_187464 | JGI IMG/M metagenome (GOLD analysis project Ga0209636, IMG submission 187464) | Marine sediment microbial communities from White Oak River estuary, North Carolina - WOR-1-52-54 (SPAdes) (version 2) | ecosystem: Environmental > Aquatic > Marine > Intertidal zone >...
CCACCCACTGTGGATTACCTTGGAGAGTGCCATCATGCCCGTTGCCACTTGAGTCATAGGCGGTAGTCCCGGAATCCTCATCAAGCCTCCACCAGCCGACGAGGTCTGCCTCCGCTGCGTCCGTCAGAACCAGGCCGTAAACCAAAACAAAGGTAATCAAATAAGTCAATTTTTTAGACATAATAGTCCTCCTTCAAAAAAATGAATATAGGTTATTAATTGAAATGTAAGAATATCAGTACGAAGCACAGTGTCCCTATTACAAATCCGTGCCTCGCATAATAACTCCTCCTCTATCAAAAGACAGCAAAGATTCCACAGGTCAAAGTAGCAAAAGTCATAGATACCAGCCTACACAGGCACAAGGTTAATCAACTCTATTTGTACCAAATTGGCTACCTTCCCGTCAAGGAAAATTCATTAAAAAAGAGTACCCGCGTACCCGACGCAACCAACAACCAGGAACCAACCTCACCTTGGACTTAAAACGGATTTTTGAGAAATTTTGAACAAAAAAGGATTAGACCGGCGCAGGATTTTCTTCCATGGCGTTGCCAGAGGCGATTAAGCGTCCTAAGATGGCCAAACTCAAGTCGGAGACCGGTGATTCTACAAGCGACACCTGCCTACCCGCGAGTCAAGCAGGAGAAGGTGGAGCTTGCACTTTTTCCAGGAAAATCGTATACTTCAATGTTGGGCCATATCTGCCTTTGCCACCATTGTGGGCCGGCCAAACTTGGTAGGCACAGGATGACCAAGAAGAAAACCAAATCAATGCGACCGAAGGCCAAAACAGGCCAAATCCGCTACGACCCGACGACGTGCATATTCACCGTCTCTGATATAGAGCTACAACGACTACAAAGACAATATCCGTATGATGACATCCAAGCCGCAGTAACCCAATCCGGCGAGCACACAAGAGGTTATCCCGCGAGTTTTCGTCAAAAGATTGAGGCTGACCCAAGCCATTTTCTCGAATTTGATTTGGAATGGCAGTTATTTAGGCCAAAGCCAGAACAGGAACCTCAGACGCTTTCCGAACTGGCAAGGCAGATAAAACTCTGCCCCACTTTCATCCGCGAAGCACTGATAGGCGAAGTTGACATGGAATTAGCCGGGCAAGACTTGGCGATATTTTATCGCAGATACTACGAACTCGGCGGTACCGGTTTTGAGCCTACAAACAATGCTGACGTTGACTTAGCACGCCTGTTGGAGTTGTGCGGCGAGGACAAAAGACTTCCGAGATTGCAAGAAATCGATGTCAAAATACTGAAGCATTTGAACGAAGCTGAGTTTACCAAGATGCAAGCAGAGTTGGAAATGGAACTCAATATCCCGCGTAAGACCATCGGAAAGAGACTGAGGCGTCTTCGCGGACTGGGTTTGACCCACCGAGTTCTGGGCAAGAGAGGCGGTGAGGCAATTTCAGCGTTGGGTAGGCATCTCCTCGAAAAACTATAATAGACGACCTTTCCAAAAACTTCCCAGTATGCGCATCTTTATCTTAAGTTTTTTCAAGTTCTCTTATCCTATACGAAGGGTGGAACAGTGAGAATGTTCAAGCCAACTTACAAAGATAAAAAACGGGAAAATAAATTGGTAAAAATGTGGCAGGTCAAGCTTAGAAGGTGTGTTTAAGGCTTCTCACACCCGCTTAGAGAAGGTGATCATTCGAGACAGAAAACATACAGGGGTGCAAAGTGGCAGTTACATTAAGGAAGTGCACAGAAATGACTATGTTGCTATCAAAGGAGACAAACCATTCAAAAGCAGTACATTGATCGTGAAGATTGGCTCCGGCTTTGGCTTTAATCCTGACAATAGCATTTGGAAATTGGAAACTTATGAAGAAGGCTACGCTGTATAAATCAGCAAACCGAGGAAGATGGAAATGAATGATAAAGTAGACAGGCCGAAGCCTGCCTTTGAAATTCCTGAAAATCCATAGGACATATATACCATACCTGGACTGCAAAGGAAAGGACTAAAAATTCATCGGAGTGGACGCGGGAAGCTTATGCCGCTCAATTCAGCAGTTAGAAGTTGCCTGTTTGGACCCTCAACAAGATTCCATAGGCCTTTTGGGGCTTATCTCTTTTTCTCTTATTTGTCGATAAAAAGCGTTACAGCAGACCGACGAACCGGCCACCCACTAACCATCAGACTTATACTCTTATACCCTTATAACTTTTTCCTTGAAAATCTACTATCAGCACTACAAACTACATACCAAGAAGCCAGCACACCTTGGGATTCGCATCTCGACTGCAAGAAGCTGTACGCATAACGCCCACAGGCACGGCAGCTATGCCAGACGAGGGGCCTTATACAGAAACCATATAAGCAATAGTTAGGCCGATCCAAGAGTCTGTTAAGTAAGCCCGGTGATTAGAGGCATCAGGAAAGGAACAACAATGGAGGACATTCAAGCGCAGCGGCGCAGGTCATTTCTAAAACGATTTATAGGCTTTTTCACAACAGGGATTTTTTTCACTCAAGTCGGGCAAGCCACCGAACGAGAGGTCTCCACGCAAGAATTATCATCTCACAAGTCAAACATGAGAGAGCTAAGGTCAGAGACTCGCATTCGTCGGGTGGTGACCGGTCGAACCCAGGCCAATAAGTCTGTGTTCTTGAGCGATGGTGTCTCGCCCCGGATTGTAACACTGGAGAGTCTTCCTGGGTTTGCATTGACAGAACTCTGGGCCACCGACGAGATTCAGATGGTTCCCATAAATCCTCGTGATCCCACCATAAAGATGGCGTCATTAGTTCGTGGGCCAGGAGGCACGCGCTTCCGCATCGTTAGATTTCCGGCTCCTCAAGACATTGCAAACGGACTCCCTAATGGATTTGACCCAGTGGCATTTCGTCGAGAGTATCAAAGTAAGGCACCGGGACTTGCTGAGACACATGAAGTGGAAGATTTCGGGATGCACACGACGCATTCCATTGACTATGTCATTGTCTTGTCCGGGGAGATTTGACTTGAGTTATATGACCGCCAAGAGGTCCACCTGAAGCAGGGAGATTGTGTAGTTCAAAACGGAACGCGTCATGCGTGGCGCAACCGCAGCCAGGAGACTTGTCTGATGGTATGTGTTCTCTTAGGAGCCAAGCCCCAATAAGGTGTAGAAATCAGTGTCAGTTGATATTCCAACCGTTAGCTCCAGCGGACGCGCAACCGGGTGCGCCGCTGAGTTTGTACATTATCTGTCTTGAAAACTGTACATAGCGAGGGCCTTATGAACTTGGGAATCGACGAGCTCTTACAAAATCCATCGCATCTAACACCCCTCAAAGGTCGCCGCGTCGCATTGCTTGGGCATCCCGCTTCTGTAACGAGTAAATGTCGTCATAGCCTCGATACACTAATGGATTGCCCAGAAGTGCATGTGGTTTCCGCCTTCGGGCCGCAGCATGGGATGCGAGGCGACAAGCAAGACAATATGATCGAAACAAACGATTACGTTGATCCTCACCATGACATTCCTGTCTTTAGCTTATACGGCAATGTCAGACGACCCACCAATAAAATGATGGAGACGTTTGACGTTCTGCTTGTGGATCTTCAGGATATAGGAACTCGAACCTACACGTACGTAACGACACTAACGTATGTACTTGAGGCATGTGCCGAATATGGGAAAAATGTCTGGATTCTGGATCGTCCCAATCCAATAGGACGACCCATTGAAGGCACAATTCTTGAGGACGGCTGGGAGAGTTTTGTGGGGGTAGCTTCGCTTATTATGCGACATGGGCTCACGTTTGGGGAGCTTGCCAAATGGTTCATTGCTCAGAAGAGTCTTAACGTGGACTTAAACGTCATCCGAATGACCAATTACAAGCCTGAAGCAGCCCCTGGATATGGTTGGCCCATCCTTGAGCTTTCATGGGTAAATCCGAGTCCTAACGCTTCAAGTCTCAATATGGCACGATGTTTCCCAGGCACTGTCTTACTTGAAGGCACCACGCTGTCGGAGGGGCGGGGCACCACGACGCCCCTTGAGGTTATAGGGGCACCAGATATTGATTTCGACTTAATACTTGGACGAATGACTTCGCTGGCGCCAGAATGGTTATCCGGGTGTTCCCTCAGACGATGCTATTTCGAGCCGACTTTCCACAAACACGTCGGAAAAATGTGCTCGGGGATTCAAATTCACACTGACAATACCTCATACCGACACGAACAATTCCGACCATATCGACTTGCCGCTCTTCTACTAAAGGCCATTCGGCTGGAATATCCCGATTATGAGCTGTGGCGAAGATTTCATTACGAGTATGAGACCGAACGACTCGCGTTCGACCTCTTGAGCGGTGGGACGTTCCTGCGAAACTGGGTGGATGATCCCGGTGCAGGACCTTCTGATTTGGATAAACGCTTGAAGAAGGACGAACAAGAATGGTTTCAAATTCGAAAGTCTTTTTTGCTTTACTGATTAATCTCGGACACTGGGAGACGACTCCTTCGGGCTTGGTGGTGTTCTTTGCGGAATGATGAGACAAGGAAAAATAACATAAGAGTGTACTCAGCCGCTCGGCCCTGTGTGTAAATTAGCAGTTCGGACTGACATTTTTGGCCACGTGCCGATGACGCGAATCGTTCCCACTGCCAAGCACAAAGATAGAATACCCATTTCACTTCCGAAGCATTTCTCTTACTGCCGGGCTACCCAAATACGCCCTCAGTTTGTTCTGCATCCTTATCAGCCTTCTAAACTTCCTCGTAGGCCTGAAATAGAGCGTTCAGACTTTCCGCCAGCAGTATATGCATTTAGAAGTTAATCAATAAATAAACCAATACCGCTTTGACCTGCCAGCCTACAAGAACCAAATTTGCACAGAAGCACGCACTAACCTTGCTTTTCCGGCGTTCGCGGTGCTCGTCCAGTGTCATAAGTCCTTTTAGCACGAGTGTAAGCTCCTTTCTTATAACAACTTAGAAAAACCTGTATTTTTAAAAATAGTCGCCAAGTCGCATGTGCAAATACTACCGCAAAACTATGGTTGGAAAGTACATGGTCACAAGTGCACTACTTTGTAATACACCGAGTTTGACGAACTTCTTGAGGTGAGGGTGACGTGGCTTCATGTCGCTGCACATGTGGCGGTTGGCCTTCACCTGAATCCGAAAACTATGTCTCATTTCTCTGTGCTGGCGGCTATTACAATACTTATAGGAAAGATTTGAAATGCATGAGCAATTCTGATATGATATCTATTAGAAATCGAGCTGCCTGGTTCGTAATATGTTATCTGGGAAAGGTAAATGAAAAAGTTCTTTTCAGCGTTGCTTGTTCTTGCAATTGTCGCGATAGTTGGCTGGCAAATATACAAGCGAACTACCGCTTCTACCAGTAAGAGCAGACCTGGCCGTTTTGCTGCCTCGGTGGCTATTGAGACCGAACCGATTCGCAAAGATGCGATCAGGGATATTGGAATTCTTACCGGCTCTCTGCTACCAAAATCACAGTTTATTGTAGCACCAAAGGTGGCCGGCTGGCTCAAACAACTATTAGTCAACGTTGGCGATATGGTTCACCAAAATCAGGTGATAGCAATCTTAGATGATGAGGAATTCACCCAGCAGGAGGAACAGGCCAAGGCCGAATTAGATGTCGCTAAGGCAAACGCCGAAAATTGTAGGACCGACCTTGAAATTGCCAAACGTGAGTATGAAAGGGCAAAGGCACTTCGCGAAAAGCAAATCGCCTCCGCTTCTGAACTGGATGAATCCCAGGCCGCGTTTAATGCCTGCCAGACAAGACTCAAGGTCTCACTCGCTCAGGTGGCTCAAAAGGAAGCCGCTCTAAAAGCTGCCCAGGTCCGACTTTCCTATACGAAAGTTCAGGCGTTCTGGGAAGAAGGCGACCAGACCAGAGTTGTCGGTGAAAGATTTGTGGATGAAGGAGCCCTGCTGCAGGTGAATGAGCCCATTGTTTCCATTCTCGAAAACAACCCGTTGACTGCGGTGGTTTACGTCATTGAAAGGGACTATCCAAAAGTCGAGGTAGGTCAGCAGTCTATTGTCACCACAGATGCCTATCCCGACAAGACTTTTACCGGCAGCGTTGTCCGCATAGCACCGCTTCTCAAAGAGAGTTCCCGCCAAGCCAGAGTGGAAATCGAAATCCCAAATCCCGATCAGCTACTCAAGCCAGGAATGTTTGTAAGGGCTCAAATTGAGTTCGCCAAGCACAATAACGCCACGGTAATTCCGCTCGCTGCCCTGGTCAGAAGGGAGGGCAAAAAGGGGATTTTCATTGCCGACCTGAACAATCTGAAGGCTCGTTTTGTCCCCGTAACCACAGGTATCATAAACGGCGAACTGGCTGAGGTCATAGAACCAAAAATTTCTGGTCTGGCGGTCACAATGGGTAATCATCTTCTCGAGGATGGCTCAGATATTACGCTGCCCCAAAAGAAGCGCCCGGCAGAATCCCCTCAAAATAGGGACATCGAATCTCAGGCGGCGCCCGTCAATACCAAGTCAGGAGATTCACGATGAGAATCTCACGCTTTGCTGTCCACCGCCCGATATTCACTATTATGGTGGTTTTGGTAGTAGTCCTGCTTGGCACTATATCGCTGTTGAGGCTTCCTATCGACCTTATGCCGGATATTTCATACCCGACTCTTAGCATTTCCTGTACTTACGAGAATGCTGGTCCTGAGGAAATCGAGGAGCTTATCACCCGTCCAATCGAAGAGGCCATGAGCGCTGTGCCAGGAGTTGAGGAGGTAACCTCTGTTTCCGCCGAAGGCCAAGGCACCGTTCGGGTGACTTTTAGTTGGGGAACCGATCTTGACGCCGCCGCGAATGACATCCGTGACCGTTTGGATCGTGTTATCCAACGTCTGCCTGATGATGCCGACCGACCCACACTTCGAAAATTTGACCTGGCAAGCTTCCCGATATTAATTCTTGGTGCCTATAGTAACCTCGATCCCGTCCAGACCCGACAGATTATCGAAGACCAGGTCGAATATCGCCTCGAGCGTGTGCCCGGTGTGGCTGCTGTTGATATTTGGGGAGGCCTCGATCGTGAGATCCATGTTAATCTTGACCCAGCCAAGATAAACGCGTTGTCCATACCGCTCGATGAGATTATCAGGCATATAAGTGAGGGAAATGTGAACATTCCGGCCGGTACTATCGAAAGGGGAAATTTCGAGGTTACTATCAGAACGCCGGGCGAATATGCCGACCTTACCCAGCTACAGAACACTGTTATCGCGGTTCGGCAGGGTGTGCCAATTCAATTGAGGGAGATCGCTACCGTAGAGGATGCGTGGGAGAAGATTACAAGGATTGTCCGAGTCAATGGCGTGCTGGGAATGCGGCTTTCGGTCAATAAACAGTCAGGAAAAAATACCGTTGAGGTTGCACGCGGTGCACTTGAGGAACTCGAACGCATCAATCGTGATATACCACAAATTACAATAACACCTATTATTGACACCTCCGATTACATCCAGCGTTCCATCACAAATGTAGGCTCTTCAGCAATTTACGGAGGAATCCTGGCTGTAATCGTACTGCTTTTATTTCTACGCAACTTACGAAGCACCATAGTCATTGCAACCGCTATTCCAGTCTCAATCATTGCAACTTTTGCCTTGTTATATTTCGGCAGTCTCACCCTTAATATTATGACACTGGGTGGATTGGCTCTTGGAATCGGAATGCTCGTTGATAACTCAATCGTGGTACTCGAAAACATCTTTCGAATCCGGGAATCCGGTGACTTACTCGAAAATGCCGCTGTCGATGGCACTGAAGAGGTCACAACCGCCATCATTGCAAGCACACTGACCACAATGGTTGTCTTTTTACCGCTGGTTTTTATGAGAGGCATGTCCGGCGTGATGTTCAAGCAGCTATCAATCGTGGTCAGTTTCTCACTTCTATGCTCCCTTACAGTAGCACTGACGGTGGTGCCGATGCTCTCTGCACGTATTCTTCCCTCTGCTTCAAAAGATGCAAAGTTTAGGCAAACATTTGGAAGCAGAATATTCGAAATGAGTGCACGATTCTTTAAACGTCTGGAAAACGGCTACAAGAGGTTCCTCCACCTTGCTTTGGATAATCGTGCCTTTGTTGTGATTGTCGCGGTTTTAGTTTTGGCTGCAAGCCTGCTGTTTATCCCGTATGTTGGCGTAGAGCTGATGCCCAGTACGGATGAGGGTGAGGTCCGGGTCGACGGCGAAATGCAGGTCGGCACCCGCCTGGATTTGATGGATGAAAAATTCAAAGTCCTCGAGGAAATCGTCAATGACTACACACCTGAAATTGAAAACGTGGTGACAAGTGTGGGTGGCTCCCGATGGCGTGGAAGTGGTGGCCATACAGGCAGTATTCGCATTTCACTTAAACCTCAGTCTCAGCGATTAAGGTCGAGTGAGCAGATTTCTGCTGACCTGCGCCGCGAGCTAAGCAACATACCAGGAATGATCATTCGAACCCGCGCCGGCCAAGGACTTTTTATATTCCGTATGGGCATGTCAGGAGCTGATAGGATCCAGATCGAAGTCCGCGGCCACGACCTGCAGACGGCAGATATGATGGCCGAGCAGGTCAAAGACATTGTGGAATCAGTGGAAGGCATTACTGACGCCCGAATCAGTCGTGAATTGGGCAGTCCTGAAGAACTGATTTTAATAGACCGCCAGAAAGCCGCCGATATGAACCTGACTGTTTCAAAAATCGCAAATGCCCTTCAGACTATCATCTCAGGTACAAGGGCCGGCTACTATCGCCAGGCTGGGGACGAATATACGATTCGTGTTAAGCTTAGAGATGCCGAGAAAATGGACTTAAGAGACATTCTTGATCTGACCCTTGCTAACTCCAACGCCCAGCCCGTTGTTCTTAGAAACGTCGTAAATCTGGGTCCTCGAAGCGGTCCTGTAGTAATTGAACGAAAGGACCAAGAACGCATTGTTACGATCTCGGCTGACATTAGCGGAAGGGACATGGGTTCGGTCCTCTCGGATATACGTGGACTATTACGAAATGTCCCTGTACCGGCAGATTTTGCTATCACTTTCGGTGGTGATTATGAAGAGCAGCAGAAGTCATTTCGCGAGCTCTTGCTCAGTTGTGTCTTGGCACTGGTGCTGGTTTATATGGTGATGGCCTGCCAATATGAGTCTTTACGTGACCCATTCGTTGTGATGTTTTCGGTGCCGCTGGCCGCGATAGGAGTTATTCTGATGCTTTTCTTCACGGGTACAACTTTTAATGTTCAGTCTTTCATCGGATGTATTATGCTGGGCGGAATTGTCGTTAACAATGCGATACTTCTTGTCGACCATACCAACCTGCTGCGTCGCAGAGACTCTATGCCGATGCGAGACGCTATAGAAGAAGCAGGTCGAAGACGCCTCCGGCCGATTCTTATGACTGCAATGACAACTATTACCGGCCTGGTACCTTTGGCCCTGGGCCTCGGCGAAGGCGGCGAAGCTCAGGCTCCCATGGCAAGAGCAGTCATCGGAGGTCTGCTAAGCTCAACATTGATTACGCTCGTGTTTGTCCCTGTGGTCTATTCGATTTTTGAACGCCGTAGCCTCAGTGCAACATCCAGTGTTAAAAGTGGCATGGAAAATATTTCAAATTAATAAGGAAAATAGGGACGAAGTCACGAAGGCACAAAGAAAGAAATAATTTAAAAAACCTTCGTGTCTTGGTGGCAATAACAATTGAAAAAGTGCTTATGTTTGCTAAAAATTCAACCAACATATTTTGTAGCATGATATTGGTTATCAAGGCTGTCTTGCTGTCCTCATGCTTGCCAGTCGGTCTTGAACCTTACTCCGATTACATTAGGCCCGAAACTGTAGGTGTTTTACCAGATAATCAACAAGAGCCTCTATTGCATAAACCTGTTGATGCAAACGATACTACCATAACCAAAGGCCCTCTCGAAATAGGTATTCAGGAGGCGATTCTTCTCGCTATGGAAAACAACCGGTCGCTCATCGTCGAAAGAATGAATCCCGAAATAATCCGCACGTTTGAAAGGGAGGAGCTTGCGCTCTTTGACCCAGTCCTTGACGCTGAAGTATCCACCAGAAGATATGTCGCTGATAGACTCTCCCGCGCAGGCTCCGGCATTGAAAGTTCAATTGTAGATTCCGCTACCGGTTCTTTATCCCTGGGCAAATTTTTCCCCACTGGCACAACACTTGCACTCGAAGGCAGCACGAGCTATACCGATTCATCTTTATACAGTGACACATTTACTGCCAATCGTCTCGGGTTTACTGTCACTCAGGCTCTTCTACGAGGAATGGACATCTGCGCTAATTTGGCAAGTGTAAATCAGGCCAGACTCGGTACACTCATATCACAATACGAGTTGCGTGGCTTTACCGAGATTCTCCTGGAGGAAGTCGAATCAAAGTTTTGGGACTACGCCCTCGCTCAAAAACAAGTTGAAATTTATACCAACTCACTCAATCTCGCCGAAAAACAGATGGCCGAGGTTCAGGAACGAATCAAAATTGGACAACTTGCCGAAACCGAACTGGCCGCTGCACAGGCCGAGGTTGCACTAAGGCGGGAAAACCTCATAAATGCACGTAGTGACCTTGCCAAGGAACGTTTGAATCTGTTACGGTTGCTGAACCCGTCACCAGATATTGACTGGAGCAGAGACATCGTTCTTGAATACCAGACTACGTTGCCCAGCGTCGAACTTGATGATGTCGAACAGCACGTCCAGGTTGCGCTAAAAATGCGTCCGGACCTGAATCAGGCCCGACTACAGATACAACAGGGTGATCTGGAGGTGATAAAAACCAAAAACGGGCTGCTTCCTAAAATGGACCTCTTTATTGCTCTTGGCAAGACAGGCTACGCGGCTACCTTCAACAGAGCCATAGATAACATCAGAGACGGCAGTTACGATGTCACCGGCGGCCTTATATTCGAATATCCCCCAACAAATCGAGGCGCCCAGGCCCGGTACAGCCGAGCTGTTATCAGCAGGCAGCAGTTACTTGAAGCCCTGGAAAATCTCACCCAGCTTGTACAGGTTGATGTTCGCTCCGCTTACATTGAGGTAACTCGCACCCGCGAACAAATTGCCGCAACGGCTGCCACTCGCAACTTCCAAGAGGAAAAACTCCGCACCGAAACGGAAAAATTCCGGGTGGGCAAATCCACCTCATTGCTCGTTGCCCAGGCCCAGCGGGACCTACTTGCCAGCCAGATTGCCGAAATACAGGCCTTCGCTAATTATCTAAAGGCCCTGGTTGCTCTTTACAGACTGGAAGGCTCGCTGTTGCAACGCCGGGGAATTTCAGCACCTGGTATAAATCCCATCAATTTCGACAACTAAAAATAGCTTACATCCTGTCCCTCCGAAAAACTCTATCTTGATGGAGATGTGAAAACCAAGACCGGCGAAGTTTGTGATTTGCTGACCCATGCCAACGGCACCGAACAAATCAGCAGAATCTTTTTCACATAATTTACTGGGAAATCAGCAGGCAGTATTGAGACGAGTGTAGAATCTTCTTTGGTAGTCTATATAGCTAACGTCCGCAACATGCGTCTCTCAGAAACAAACTATCAGCCGGTACTTGTTTACGAACTGAGACGAATAGTATACAGGATCGTTAATAACGAACTGTTTATGATTTAGCAATCAGCAGCTTATTGGTTTGTTTTATGCGAAGAAGCAAACAACCTCCTGTGACAGGATGTCACACATGATTTGCAGTTGTTCGTTGTTGGTTTCACATACTCTAACAGCATCGGCATATTTACTGCTATCTGGTAGGAATTCAGTTAGTAAGTTGGGCATACGCAAAAACTTGTTTTGATTAAATATTGCGTCTTGCTTCTGCGGAAAAATAGCTACGTAAAAAATATCGGTTTCAACCAGGTCCTGGAAAAAGTGGGTTCCAAAGGAAAGCTCCGGCATTAAATTACCCCCCTCATAAGCGACCTCCGCTAACACAGCAACTTTGTTAATTTCAGCGAAATTAACGGGCACTCCAAGGCTCGGCGTTGTTGTCCCCCATCTACCGGGTCCAAGCAGGATTGTTGGGGTAGTCTCTCTATTGGGTATCTGCCTATTTAATTTGCCTATCAGTCGTGCTACATCGTATTTTTGTGTAAAAGACATTTGCACATAGGCGGCAGGGTCAACATAGATGATTCTTTTTAACGGTTGGGAGATGCTACCACCCATAGTATATCCGCAGGATTTAAACAGTATCTTTTCTGAATCGATTTTTTCGGGTATTCTTACTTTTGCAGTTAGCCCTTTTGTCTGCAGCGGCCTACATTGAACCAGGTTAATCTTTAGCTCACCGTTCTTTGTAAAGTTAGCAGTAAATTCTATATCAACAGGATATTGATAATGATACTCCAAAATTTTAAGCATTTTTTGCATGGTCTCCGTGAAGTCGGTTTCAGAAAGAAGTTTTTCAAATGTCAGCCTCCAGATGCGCTTACCTTTCATGCCGAGTTCTTTCATCTTTTGCTCAGTGTGACGGTCCGTACTTGCCACCAAGTCTAACCTCACATCGACTTTCTCAAGCAGATTAGGTAGTTCAACAGTCCTTAATACATTTTCTTCCGTATCGAGCAAGTCAACGTTATGTTGCGAGAATCTCGCAACATCTTCAATTTCGGAGTAAGGGCGTAATAAGGGTTGGTCTAAGGCAATTATCTGAGGATAGTCATCTTCCACACGGTCTACTGCTCTTGTGCCGAGGCCTAAAACCAACCGCACCATACCAGCTTTCGGATCAAGCTCGGACTTCCAGACAAAAGTATTGTAGGAAACACCGACACCTGCAAGGTCGGGAAAGAAATAGTGTTTCTGATACGAACCTGATACCCGCTGGATCAGCAAAGCCATTTGTTCATCCTGTTGATCCAGGCCTCTTTGCAGACGATACGTGAGGGCGTTTTCGTCCATAGTACTTGCATAAATCCGGCGTACAGCATTTTCGAATTCAGCGTAGCGCTGCTGGGGATCACCCTGATTTACCAGAAAAATACTTTCATATTTACCAGCAAAGGCGTTTCCAAAAGAATCCTCCAAGAGACTGCTGGAGCGCACAATAATGGGAGACTGACCAAAATACTCTATTATTTCCTGGAACCGCTCACGTATTTCATCGGGAAACTTGCCGCGAAGCAGATTTTCTTTCATTTCAGGTGCGACTCTGAAGTAACCGTCTTTAGTTTTTTGTTGCATAAATAGCTTCCACCATCCGTTTTCAACTATGTAACTATAAAAAACGTCTGAACCTACATAGAATGAGTCGTGAGGCTCCAATCGCTGGTCCCAGTCAAGCGAGGTATCCTTCGACAGAACTTTCCGGGCCAGGAGCATACCTGCAGCTTTGCCGCCGATAAATCCGCTTCCAACCAGTCTGTTTTTAATATTTATCAAGTCTTCAAGTAAGAATTCGTCTTCTGCGAGTTTTGAAATTCTCCTCTCACGGCCAATCATTATTCTACAAAGTTGCTTTATGGTTTCTTCAACTTTTTCAGAATGTTCAGGTGCCGATTGTAAACTCTCCGCTTTCATAAAAAGTCTGTCCCAATAATCTAACGCCCTGGCAGAACCTTTCAGACCCCTATCTGCGAACTGTGAGAACAATTTAGCGGCATCCATACTGCTGATAATAGGAGAAAAATTCTCTCCCTGCTGCAAATGCGGGAGAAACATTGCAGGAGAGTAACGGTGCCACACCTTCAATGGATGAACGTAGAAGTTTTCTTCGAAATTATAGACATCTAATAATAACTGTGTAGTTTCGCGAATACGAGCTATTGTCTTAAATGAATGGTTGCCCCGCAGCAGTGCAAAATATGCTATGGTTTCCAACTCGAAAAGATAAGGGCATGTAATCTTAAAGAAGTTGCCTACCATCAGGTCCGTTGCCCAGGCACTGAGTAAATCTGACAGACAATCAAACACATAATAGGTCTCCAGGCCTTCGTGTGTAATGATGGCGTGGACTTGCGTAGAAAAGCTCTCAAAACCGCTGCCGGCATCAAGGTTATAAATCGTGATATGAGAATCCGGCTGGACAAGAGGTACATGGTCTGCAAATCTCATATAGATAACTTTTCTGCCATCTTTCAAAGCTTTTCTAACAAACGGGTCAACAAATCGTTGATAATTCTCTATGCTGTCGACCTGCCAGACAACGTTATCACCTTTGTTCAGACCAGAAAGAATTTCATCTAAACCTTTAAGACCGGTACTCGCCCACGCTACCATAAATCAACCTTTCTTCGTGTGGTATTTCCTGCAATCGATCCTCAATTCCTTGACTTTGTATCTAATGATCCGAGCTGTGGAGCCCAAATCCCGTGCCGCAGCAGCAAGACTGCCATTGCACCGCTTAAGTGCATCCACAATTATGTCACGTTCAAACAAGTTGACCCTTTCCTTTAGCGAACCCGTGCCGATAGTGTCTGAGGCATCGGATGTTTGCAGCGTCGGCGGTAAATGATGAGCCCGTATTACACCATCACTGCTCAAAAGCACAGCTCTCTCAATGCAATTCTCAAGCTCTCGCACATTGCCCGGCCAATGATACGCTACCATCATGTTGATTGCCGGCGTACTGATTCGTCTGACATCTTTGCTCATTTTCTTGGAGTATTGCTCAACGAAGTAATCCGCTAATAGAAGTATGTCGTCTCTGCGCTCACGCAAAGGGGGCAGGAAAATAGGAAATACGTTTACGCGGTAGTAGAGGTCATGTCGAAATGTCCCTTGCTCAACGGCCTTCTCCAGATCCCGATTGGTGGCAGTGATAATTCTGGCGTCTGTTTTTAAGGTACGATTACTGCCTACACGCTCGAACTGGCGTTCCTGAAGAACCCTAAGAAGCTTAACTTGCGTAGCTGCCGCGAAATCCCCTATCTCATCGAGAAACAACGTTCCGCCATCAGCTTCCTCAAGCCGACCCTTGCGGCTTTGGATAGCACCGGTGAAAGCCCCTTTTTCATGGCCGAACAGCTCGCTTTCGAGAAGATTCTCATTTAAGGCAGCACAGTTGACCTTAATAAAAGGTCCTTTTGCTCTTGGGCTGGAATAATGAATCGCGTGAGCAACTAATTCCTTTCCGGTACCCGATTCACCGCGAACGAGAACCGTTGTATCGCTGCCTGAAACCTGATGAATTTGTCTATACACATCGCCCATCGCGCCGGAGTTGCCGATAATATTCTCCGGCCGAAATCTGTCTTCCAACTCGTGGTGCAATCTTACATTTTCATCCTCAAGTTCTTGCCGGCGTAGAGCTTCCTCCCTTCTGGTTCTCGCATCATTGGCAATCATACTTGCCACAATACTCAGCACTCGCATGTCCTCCTCAAGGGACACAGCCTTATCATAGGCCCTGTCAACTGAAATCGTGCCTATTACTTCCTGGCCAATTGAAATCGGCACACAAATAAAGCTAATCTCCTCTTTCGTAACGTTCCATCGTTCGAATCGATTGAGGAACAATGGTTCTTCCGATACCTTCGGTACAATCATTGCTTTGCCTGTCTGCATTACCTTGCCTGTCACACCCTCACCCATTCGATAGCGGACGGTACGGCTGCGCTCTTCAGGAAAGCTTTGTGCAACTTCAATTCTAATCTCGTTGCCATCAGGTGCCAGAAGAGTTACAGTACCCCTATTCAGGCCAAGTTCCCCTTCAAGAATGTTCACAACATCGGCAAGAGCCTGCCTTCGATGTGTTCCTACAGCCAAAATCCGGCTGATCTTATAGAGAGTCTCAAGCTCACGCACGTGATGGCTTGCCTGCGCTACTGGGTTCTGTAGATTAAATTTACTATTGCCCATAATCCATAATCCCTTGAATGAAACCCAAATCATAATATACAGCATCAATACAATGTAGTCAAATAAGTATTACAAATATGTAGTATAACTTAAGCTTGATAAACAGAACTTTCGATGATAAGTATTTTAGAATAAATAACTTATAGCATATAATAAACAAGCTTCTTCGAGCGGTGCTTATTGTTACAAATTTGTAACATTTTTCTCGAGTACAACATAATTGTCGTGATTCATCTTTGTTATCGTTTGATCCGCCTATTATTTATCTTCTTATGAAATAAGCACTTATGGTTTCTCCTTAAACAAGGGAGGTAGGCTGGCACACCGATTGCAATTTCTTGAAGGTTAATCCATGAAGTTATGCAATGGCCTTGTACGCTTGGGAAGATATTTGTGCTGGATTTGGCCGAGTGCATTCGCATTCGGACGGGTGAAAGAGGTAAAAAGGCGATTGGTTAAAGGTCGCCACGTGAAAGAGAGAAAAATTTTTGAAAGGAACTGAATAATGACACCGAAAGAGTTCTTTGAATTCGCTGAAAAGAATAATGCTAAAATGGTTGATTTGAAATTTACTGACCTGCTGGGTACCTGGCAGCACTGTTCCTGCCCTATTGATAGCTGGGATGAAAAGATATTTGAAGAAGGTCTGGGTTTCGATGGCTCATCAATTCGAGGCTGGCAGGGAATACACGTCTCCGACATGCTGGCTGTACCCGACCCGGATACTGCTGTGATCGACCCGTTTTTTAAGGAATCCACCGTAAGTGTAATAGCAAACATCGTTGACCCAATCACGAAAGAAGATTATTCGCGCGACCCTCGGCATGTTGCCAGAAAAGGTACTGCTTATCTGAAAGAAACGGGGATCGCCGATACCTGCCACATAGGCCCGGAGCCGGAATTCTTTATATTTGATGAGGTTCGCTACGAGCAGAATCAGCACACTGGAATGTATCAAATAGATTCTGTCGAAGGAGCATGGAACACAGCCCGCTTTGAAGAGCCTAATCTTGGATACAAACCGAGTTTTAAGGGCGGCTACTTTCCGGTCAGCCCGACCGATACTTATCATGATTTGCGCGGGGAAATGGTGCGAGAGATGCAAAAGGTCGGTATTGTCGTCGAAGCTCACCATCACGAAGTCGCGACAGCCGGCCAGGCAGAGATTGATATGAAGTTCGCTGAGTTGCTTAAAATGGCTGACCAGTTTATGTGGTACAGGTACATTGTTAAGAATGTTGCCAGACGAAACGGCAAGACGGTGACGTTCATGCCCAAGCCGGTTTTTGAAGACAATGGCAGTGGAATGCATACGCACTTTTCACTTTGGAAAGATGGAAAGCCGTTGTTCGCAGATAATGGCTATGCCGGGCTCAGTGATATCGGCTTATATTCAATCGGTGGTATTCTACAGCATGCACCGGCAATTCTTGCCTTTGCCGCGCCGACTACAAACTCATACCGTCGGCTTGTGCCCGGCTTCGAGGCCCCAGTAAATCTTGTTATGTCAAAGCGGAATCGCTCGGCAGGTGTACGTATCCCGATGTATTCAGAAGATCCGAAGGCAAAACGTCTTGAGTTCCGTTGCCCCGACCCAACCTGCAACGGCTACCTGGCATGGACGGCGATGCTTATGGCAGCCATAAACGGTATCCAAAATAAAATCGACCCGGGAGAGCCACTCGATCGAGATATCTACGAGATGACACAGGAAGAATTGGAAAAATACCCAAAAACTCCCGGTTCATTGACAGAGGCGATTGACGCTCTGGAGAAGGACCATAAATTCCTTACCACAGGTGGTGTCTTTACAGACGATTTGATTGAAACCTGGATTAAGTGGAAGCGCGAGAATGAGATTGAGGAATTGGCATTGCGGCCGCACCCATACGAGTTCCATCTGTACTACGACAGCTAACAATTGTGCTTCCCGGTTTAATGCCGGTTTCTGGTCGCCACTTAATCACACGTTACTGAGACTAAATGGTGAAAGAACGGAAAAATCAAGGTCTGTACGAAAGCAGGTACGAGCACGATGGCTGCGGTATCGGTGCAGTTGTGAATATCTCTGGCCAGAAGGACCATGCAATCATCGAGTATGGCAAGCAGATATTGGTGAATCTGCACCACCGCGGAGCAGCAAGTGCTGACGAGACTACAGGTGATGGTGCCGGGATTCTATTTCAGATCCCGCACGGGTTCTTTTGTGTTGAGTCTGAGAAACTGGGCATCAGTTTACCCGAACCGACACAATACGGCGTGGGCATTGTTTTTGGCGCGAAAGATGCCGAGCTTCGACAGCAGTGTGATCAAATCTTGGAGTCCGCAATTAAGTATTACGGGATGACAGTACTTGGATGGCGAGATGTGCCAACAGACAGCAGTTGCCTCGGCCAGATAGCACTGTCTGCAGAGCCCTCAATAAAACAAATACTTGTGGATGGCAGCGGCTTCGAAGGTGAGGAGCTGGAGCGTCGTTTATACTTGGCACGCAGGCGGTCGGAACGGCTGGTTAGAGAACAATTCGGCGAGCAGGGCGAGGATTTTTACATAACCTCCCTCTCTTCCAGGACAATCTGCTACAAAGGAATGTTCATGGCCTGGCAGTTGTTTGCCTATTACCCGGAGCTCGCTGACGAGCGTGTTAAGTCGGCACTTGCAATTGTCCATCAGCGTTACAGCACTAATACGTTTCCAAATTGGCGTCTCGCTCAGCCGTTTCGGTGCATAGCCCACAATGGTGAGATAAATACGCTCAGCGGCAACCGCAGCCACATGCATGCTCGCGAAATGAATATGGCAAGTGAGTTGTTCGGTGATGATATTAGCGATTTGTTTCCGGTTCTGACGCCTGAGATGAGTGACTCTGCTTGTTTTGACAGCACGCTTGAGCTTCTCGTTCAGGCTGGTCGAAGCATGCCTCACGTAATGATGATAATGATACCCGAGGCCTTCGGGCCGAAGTATCACATTAGCACAGACAAGCGTGCCTTCTATGAATATCATGCATCGATAATGGAGCCGTGGGACGGCCCGGCTGCTATGGTATTTACCGACGGCCGACTCATCGGCGGGACTTTAGACCGCAATGGTCTGAGACCCTGCCGTTATCTGGTAACTACAGATGGCCTGGCGGTTGTTGCCAGTGAGGCTGGAGTTATGGAATTTCCACCGCAGAAGATTCGGAGAAAAGGACGCCTGCGGCCAGGCCATATGTTTCTCGTTGATACGGTTGAGGGACGAATAATCACCGACAATGAGATAAAGAGCAAGGTTGCTCGGCAAAAACCTTACCGTAGATGGCTCGATGAAAACAGAATCGAGCTTCGCGGCTTATTTGATGCTCCAAAACCTGTCAAAATTGACACTGAAACGTTAGTGAAGCGGATGCGTGCTTTCGGGTACACGCGTGAAGAGCTTAAGATGATTTTGATACCGATGGCCATCAATGGCCAGGAACCTATAGGGTCGATGGGTAACGATACACCGCTGGCAGTTTTGTCTGACCGGCCAAAACTGCTGTTCAATTACTTCAAACAGCTTTTTGCCCAGGTGACAAATCCGGCAATTGACCCGCTCCGGGAAGGGCTGGTTATGAGCCTGATGATGTTCATCGGTAAAAAGCGAAACATCCTGGAACCAACCGCAGAACATTGCAGGCAGCTTAAGTTACCACATCCTGTTTTGACGAATGAAGATATTGAGCGACTTCGGACGGTTAAACGTGATGATTTCAAGGTCGCTACTGTTCCAGCCGTCTTTGAGGCAAATACCCCTGATGCTGCCGACAGTCTTCGTCGTGGATTGAATATATTGGTTGATATGTCAGAATATGCCATCAAGGACGGTGCCTCTTTAGTTATCATCAGCGACCGTGACGTTTCCCAGACCAAAACGCCAATTCCATCGTTGCTGGCTACAGCAGCAGTTCATCAAGGCCTGCTGAACCGAGGTCTTCGTTGCGAAGCTGGTCTGATAGTCGAAAGTGGTGAGCCGAGAGAGGTCATGCACTTTTGCCTTCTATGTGGTTATGGTGCTAATGCCATCAATCCGTATCTTGTATTTGAGCTGCTTGACGAATTGCACCGTCAAGGTGAAATGCCGGAAACGATGGAGCCAATTCAAGTAGCGGACAATTATATTGCAGCAATCAAAAAAGGTATCTTGAAGACCATGAGCAAGATGGGCGTTTCAACTCTTCGCAGCTACACAAGTGCTCAGCTATTCGAAGCTATTGGACTGAACCGCTTTTTTGTCAATGAGTTCTTTACTGGCACAAGCTCAAGGATCGAAGGAATTGGCCTTGAAGAAATTGCACGAGAGGCAATTGCCCGCCATGAATCTGCATTCCATCAGCGCCCTGCAGGGGCGCTTGAGCTGGATTTTGGAGGCGAATATCATTTTAGGCAAGAAGGTGAGCAACATCTTTGGAACCCAATGACGGTATCGCGACTGCAGCATGCGGTCAAATACAACGATGCAAAAGCATACGCTGATTACGCCAAAGCAATAAATGAACAATCGCGAAAGCTTTGTACGCT
>Ga0209636_10002059_pt1 | contig 20383 bp, 15 predicted proteins | sample DeeMarSWOR152_54_FD_187464 | JGI IMG/M metagenome (GOLD analysis project Ga0209636, IMG submission 187464) | Marine sediment microbial communities from White Oak River estuary, North Carolina - WOR-1-52-54 (SPAdes) (version 2) | ecosystem: Environmental > Aquatic > Marine > Intertidal zone >...
CGCTTGAGATTCCTGAAACAAGAACCAAAGGTCACTTGCTTCAAAAGAATCTTGAAAATTATTTTAATGATGTTTTAAAGATTGATTATGAAAGTATTTTCACGTCGGATTTTATTGATAGCATTGCCTTCCCGAATGTTTATGAGATCGTAGAGGAAATTAAATCATTGATCAACATTCTCAAGCGATATGATTTCTCAAAAATGGGCTATGATATTATCGGTCGTATCTTCGAGCAGTTGATCCCGATGGGTGAACGACATAGCCTGGGGCAATATTTCACCAATCCTGATATTGTCGATTTAATCCTGAAATTCTGCTTAAATCATGAAGATGACAGGATTGTTGATCCATCCTGTGGGGCCGGTACGTTTCTGGTTCGTGCCTACCAGCATAAGAAATTAACGAATGAGCGTCTGTCACATGAACAGATTTTGGAGACCCTGTGGGGTAATGATATCGCTAAATTTCCCGCGCACCTGGCAGCCATTAACTTGGCGATAAATGACTTAGGTGTCGATAAAAATTATCCTAATATTTTGCAGTCTGATTTTTTTGAGCTGCAAGTCGGTGACCACGGATTTGACCTGTCTGAATGGCGAAAAAAGCGTGCTGCCACCCTAGGGCTTAAAGAGCGAGAGATCACCTATCCCCGTTGGTTTAATGCTGTGGTTGGAAATCCGCCTTACACCCGACAGGAAGAAATCAGTGAAATCTCCCCTGATGATGCTGCCTATAAAGAAAGTCTCATTGAAAATTCGCTCTATTTTCATGGTAAGAAGATTGCCACCATCAGTAAAAGAGCCGGGATTCATGCCTACTTTTTTGTTCATGGCACAAAATTTTTAGCAGAAGGCGGCTATTTCGGTTTCATCGTTTCTAACTCCTGGCTGGATGTCGATTATGGTAAGGGCTTGCAGGAATTTTTTCTTAAAAATTACAAGATCATTGCCATCATTGAATCAAAAGTGGAACGCTGGTTTGAACAAGCCGATATTAACACCTGTATCGTGATCCTCCAAAAGTGCAGCAATGAACAGGAACGAAATGAACACCTTGCTCGATTTGTTTACCTGAAAAGACCGCTTAGAGAATTTATTCCACCAGCCCAGGACTTATGGGAAAAACAGCTCGAGCGATTGAACCAGATCGATAAATTAAAACGAACCATTCTGGCGCATAATGATTTTTATGAGAATAAGGAATTGAGGATATTTCCAAAATGCCAGCGAGATTTATGGGAGGAAGGCTATGATTCTGAAAAAGAGGAGTATGTTGGCGCTAAATGGGGGAAGTATTTGCGGGCGCCTGAAATATTTTTTAAGATTATGCAGAAAGGGAAGGATAAGCTAATTCCTCTCAAAGAGATTGCAGAAGTTCGATTTGGCATTAAGACGGGTGCGAACGAATTTTTTTATTTGACTGAGGAAGAAATTAAACAAAAAGGAATTGAACAAGAATTCTGGATGCACCAGGATGAAAAAGGAAATTCGATTCCAAACTATATCATAAAAAATCCACGTGAATGTAAATCAATTTTTATCACTAGTGAAAGTTTCGATTCTCGGATTTTAATGATTCATAAAGATAAAGATGAACTAAAAGGAACCAGAATATTAAATTATATCGAAGAAGGTGAGTTAAAAGGTTTTGAAAAAAGACCCACTTGTGCCAGTAGAGAAAGGTGGTATGACCTTGGATTTCAAAATCCACCTGATGGTATTTGGTTTAAAGCTTTTAACGATAGATTTTTGGCTCCCCAAAACATAGAACATATTTTTTCAAGCGACAGATTCTATGGTATATATTTGAAAGATAAACTTCTTAAGAATCGATTATTTCTTTATCTGAACTCATCATTGCCAGTACTATTTGTTGAATTGTTTGGCAGGGTAAATCTGGGTGAAGGTGCACTTGATAATATGACTTATGAAGTGGCAATAATGCCAATTGTGGATATCAGAACAGTAAATTTTCATGATGGACGATCATTTAAAAAATTCTTAAATCGTTCCATCGAAACGATTTTTGAAGAACTCGGTGCTTTTTCAAGAAAGGAAGTTGCACTTGAAAAAGTCAAACCAGATCGTAGAGAACTGGACAAAATAATCATGGGCGATATTCTGGGTCTAACAGAAGATGAGCAGCTTGAAGTGTATCGAGCGATTATTGATCTGGTGAAATCCAGATTGGATCGAGCCAAAAGCTTTAATAACAAGAAAAAAACAAAAATCGCCTACCAATTCGATGAAGTCAAAGATAAAATTGTCACTATCATCAAGGACGGTATATAACCATGCCAACGCTTGGAGATTTTTATCGGGAAAAAATTCTGTCCCAAAAAAATCTTGTTGATCGAAAATTGCCAGCCAATTCGGGCAAAATTGAAATCAAACAGGATTTGTTTGGATGCAAGCTGTTTTTTGGGAAGAAAGAATTTATTGAATGTCGTTCTGAAGATGAAGCGCGATACCTGAAAGTGTGGATGGAATCTGGAGTGAGGGAGATTTCTGTACCAAAAGACGAACAATATTTGAAAGCCATAGTGCCCGAGCTGGAAGCACTCAAAAAAAAGATCGATCAGGTAATTCACGATTACACCTTTGGTATTTTGAATAGAAAAATACGAGAGCGAATCAGGCGAGAAGTTTATCAGGAAATCACTCAATAAAAAAAAATTTAAAAAATTAGGAGTCGAAATTGAAACCGAAAGTCTATTTCATCCCTGCATCAGCCAGCGAAAGCCTTGATACAATTCATAACAAGTTATTAATACTGTACGAACAGGCGAATTTTAATGTTTGTTTTGAACCAAAAGATTTAGTCGCCATTAAGATTCATTTTGGTGAGGACGGAAATACAACTCATGTTCCTGCCAACTATCTTAAATCGATCATTAATGAACTTAAAACGCAAAAGGCTAAGCCATTTTTCATGGATACCTGTGTACTCTATAGAAGTAACCGATCTGACGCTATAAATCACTTGCTTTTAGCTGAATCACATGGATTCAGCCAGAACGAAATCGGAATTCCTGTTATCATTGCAGATGGTTTGCGGGGCAGCAACGAGATCGAAGTGAAAATTCCAGGGAAGCTTTTTAATAAAGTATCGATTGCTGCTGATGCCATGACTGCAAACGCCATGCTGGTCGTAACACATGTCACGGGACACATGGCTTCTGGCATTGGCGGTGCGATAAAGAATTTGGGCATGGGACTTGCCAGTCGCAAAGGGAAGCTACGCCAGCATTCGTCAATGAAGCCACGAATTGAAGTTGCCAAATGCACGGGCTGTGGGCAATGCATTATCTGGTGTCCAGAAAACGCCATTAGCATGAATGGAAATGTGGCAGTGATTAATGAAAAAATCTGCATCGGCTGCGGTGAATGCCTGACAGTCTGTCATTTCGATGCAGTGAAGTACAATTGGAAGACATCCAATTACGACCTTCAACGAAAGATGGCGGAACATGCGCTGGGAGTGGTCTTTCATAAAAAAGATAAAATGTGTTATCTCAACTTTTTATTCAATATTACGAAAGATTGTGACTGCCTGCCTGGTGTTCAGAAACCGGTTTTTAAAGATATTGGAATTCTTGCCAGCAAAGATCCTGTGGCAATCGACAAAGCCAGCCTGGATTTAGTGGAACAGTATTCGGACAAAAGCCTCGTTTCCCAATCTTATCCTTCGATTGATCCGATGGTGCAGTTGGTACATGGAGAGGAGATTGGGCTGGGAAGTAAGCAGTATGATATGGTTGCTTTGGAAAAATAAGGAAATTTCCAACTCTGGCTTTAAATACTATTTTAATTCTAACATTTTTGGTCAATGAGACAATATCACCAAACTTAGTTTAGTTCATTCCCCGATTGACCAAATATTCTATACTCATTCAGCGATGCATACAAACAGATAAAATCAAAGAATAGTTTCAATCAGAATGAAATTGCATTAAATCGAAAAGTGTTAAAAACGAAAAAGCATTTTTGAACTCAGTTTCGCTGATCTCTAAATGAGGAAAAAATCGTACCAATCGCTTTTGTCCTGGAAACAGGTCAAAAAAATTATCCTCGAAATGTCCTTCCCAGTTTTCAGACCTTAAGATCATTATTCTTGCAAGGTTGGTAGCAGACAGTATTAATAAAAATCCGAAATCTTCTTTAGCAATGTCGATGGAAATATCGGGGGAAGGGAGCTTTAGTTCTTTTGGTAATGCTAGAAATAAAGCATTTTCCGAAATAACTTGCTTTTCGCTAACTAACGCACAGTAAAAAAAAGCTTCCTGTGGATTCATATTCTCAGGTATTTCTTGTTTATCTAAAGACAAATATATTGCACTTTCTTCAGGTTGAATTGAGATTTGCTTTTCCCATTGAGAAAACGTTTTCCCTTCAAAATCCAGAAGTTTAACCTGGAGTTGCGCCTCTACAGGTTCTGTTTTATCGGAAATCACATAAATTTGATAATTTTCGTCCTCATAATTGGGTGAAATCAGAACCGGTGCGCAAAATCGTCTTGCATAATAATGAAGCGCCTTCCAACGACCATAATAATCAATCGAAGACCAACTTGCAACCGGCCAACAATCGTTTACCTGCCAGTAAAGACTGCCCATACAGCGGGGACGAATACGACGAAAATGTTCCGCCCCAATTTTGATTCCCTCAGCTTGAAGTACCTGACTGAGCAGCAGAAAGTGATTAAAATCTTTGGGAACAATATAATATTTTTCTAAATATTCTTTGATGAGCGCATTACCCCGATCGTTTTTCTGATGGATCAACATCACTGGAGAAAAGATATCATGATCCTCTTTCGTCGTAAAGTTATCGACAGATTCGGGGACGGGAAAGCTCTGAAATCCATATTCGGAAATGAACCGAGGGAAATGTTCTTTGTAATAATCGAATGGCTCCCTTTCATGCCAGACGCCCCAGTAATGCGTATCGCCCCGTGAAGAATCCTGCGGGTTCATAATGGCTTGTCGATCACTTGCTGGCGAAGAAGACCAATAGAACCTGGCAGGGTCCTCTTTTTTACAGACTTCTGGCAAGACGCTATGAAAAAGCTTTAAATAATCTTCCCACATCGATGTAGGAAGATCTTCCTGCCAGTGCCACTCATGCCAGCCCATTTCGATTTCATTGTTACCGCACCATAAAGCGATTGAAGAATGGTGTCGTAGGCGTCTTATTTGATAGGTCGCTTCTTCCTTCACCGAATTCAGGAATTGTTCATCACCAGGATACAGTGCACAGGAGAACATGAAGTCCTGCCAGACCAGGATTCCCAATTCATCGCACAAATCGTAAAATTCATCTGATTCGTAAATTCCACCACCCCAGACTCGGAGCATGTTCATATTTGCCTGGATAGCACTATTTAGAAGATGTCGATACTTTTCTTTTGAGACTCGAGGTGTAAAACTATCAGACGGAATCCAATTGGCGCCTTTGGCGAATATAGGGACGCCGTTCACGACAATTGTAAAACTTTCGCCCCATTGATCCTTTTCTCGTTTCAGCTCAAGAGTACGTAGTCCAATTCTTTTCGACACGACTTCTGATTCATGTTCAGTTGAAATTTCTGTTTGAAAGGTATAAAGGGGTTGTTTTTCAGGTAATTGGGTAATTGGATTACTGGGTAAGTGGGCAATGGATTTAAATTGTTTACCGTAACCGTTAGGCCACCATAATTCGGGCTCGTTAATTTCAATCTCTTTTTTTATTTTATTTATGCCACTATTTATGCTCAACTGTTGATTGATTGAAACCTTACCTTTTTCATCAGTAACTCTTAAATTGACTCTGGCATCGACATCTGAAAGCACTTCGATACTCACTTCTAGTAAAGCTTTTTTCGCACTTAACGCTTTGACAATGAACTGCTGATCAGTAATTTTAAAATTTTCCCAGGCGTCTAATCTAACTGGCTGCCAGATCCCGCTTGTAACCAGGCGGGGACCCCAGTCCCAGCCGTAATGATAGGGAGCTTTCCTGGTATAAGGACTCGTTCCCACAGACAAATCGCTCATGGCTGGCAATTTTTGTCTCGTTTTTTCTAATTGAGGAAGGACTTGTTGAATGGGCGAGTGGAAATGGACTGTTAGCTCATTTCCTCTTTCTTTTAATAACAATTTGACTTCCGCCGTCCAGGCACGATACATGTTATCTGCTTCAATAATTTGCTGACCATTTAAGGTCATAGTTGCATAAGTGTCCAATCCCTCAAAGATAAGCTGGATGTGTTTTTTTGCCAGGACTTCCCGGGGGACATCAAAAACAAGACGATACTCCCAGTCCTCATTTTCGATCCACTGGACTTTTGTTTCATTGTCTCGATAGAACGGATCATCGATAAGGTTGTTATCAAGAAGATCGAGATGAACGCAACCTGGTACGGTTGCCGGATGCCAGTCATTTTTTCCAACCTGTCGGAATTGCCAGTTTTTGGTCAGATCATAATTCATAAGCGTATGTGCTTGATTTACCATATTATACCCATTTAGTGAATATTTCATTAAATACTCAAAACGACGTGGTTTTCGGATTTTAACCCTTGCGAAGGTTCCGAACCTTCGCAAGGGTTGATCTGTTCAAATCTGAAAACAAATTCGTCCTAGCTATAATTTACTAAAAAAGTTAACTTTATTAATTGCATTTTTGTTCAAAAAATGAATTGATATTTTGAAAAGTTCGTAGAGGAAGCTGAAAGAATGAGGACAGGAAGAATTTTTCCTGGATTTCATTGCTGTGGTTGTATTGTAGGGCAGGATCAAGTCGTGGTGAGGATAATAATAGATAAAGATTAATGGAGTATTGGAGCAAAGGATTAAAAATTTAACAAATTTATTGAACATTGCTCCATAGTTTCATCGCTCCAACACTCCATTTATGATACTATTGCAGCAGCAACATTTTTTTAGTCATAGAAAAATGATTAACCTTAAGCCGATAAAAATAAACTCCGGATGGGACAATCCTGCCAGCACTATCTTTACCATCCCAAACTGCTCGATACAATCCTGCCTGAAGTGTTCGATCAATCAATGTGTTGATCTTTTGACCAAGAAGGTTATGGATGACTAATCTGACATGACCTGCTTGTGGTAGTTGATATTCAATCATTGTTTGGGCATTGAATGGATTGGGGTAATTCTGATGAAGAATGATCGATTGTGGTACATTCACTTGTTTTTCAAATTTTTCGACACTAATACTTGTAGCTGTGACATTTATAACCAAATCAAGGAACGTTAAAGAAATCGGAAGACGACTATAGAATTTATCTGAGTGACCACCTTGAAAGGGTAGAAATTTGTAACTCAGACCGAGCTTATCTAACGAATCTGCAAAATTAACATTGTAAGGAAAAAGTAATAATTCATCTTGCTCGCCACAATCAAAATATATCGCTAGGTTCGTATCAGGCGGAAGTGCATTAGCAAACTTTGGTGGATTATGTAGCAGCCATTTAGCCCAAACAGAATCGACTTTATTACCAGAACTATCTAGAATGAAATCTACCAGATAAGGTGGATTCGCTAAATTTGGAGAAAAAGCGGACGCAAGTGAGAATAATAACTGGCTTGGGAATCCATTATCTGGTGAGTATTGGTACGGTGGAGAACCTCCACTTTGTGCTAAAACATAAGGAATCAAATCATTAATACTGTTAAATTCTAACCTTCCGCTATGCGATGCGAGACCTTTGTAAATATCAGGATGTTTTAGAGCTAACGTCATAGCGCCGCCACCACCCATCGAAAGTCCCATGATACAACGTTTGTCACGAGATGCGATAGTCTTATAATTGGTATCGATAAAATCCACCAGATCATAAACGATATAATCTTCAAACCGACCATTCAATTCAGAATTTGTATACATACTACCTTTTAGATCCCAAGATTGTAAAGGTTTTGCTCGACCATCAGATTTAACGAAAATTACGGGCTTAATCGTCCCATTTCCTATTAGGGCACTCACACTATCGATAATAAACGGCTTGCTATTTTGATTACTGAGAAAACCATGAAGATAGTAAATTACAGGATAACGAATAACATCATTTGGATTATATCCTTCAGGTAAATAGATTTTTACGAAACGAGTGGTATCGAGTGATTGACTGTAAAATGTGGTATCAATCACTGTCCCCTGTCCATAAACGATTCCGGATAAAAATAGAATCGCTGTCAGAATTGATGTTAGCTTTTTCATTTTTAAAATTCCTCCTCTGTTTTTGATTTTAATTTAGTTAAGTTATTAACTTGAATGAGTTGAACGTGTGCTCCTCAATCAACTCTTTTCCTTTTTATAATGGACATTGCAAAAGTGCGTATACTCTCTCTGTTAACAAATGACATTTATACGGCTTTTTAAAGGCATCATTTACGCCATAATCAAAAGCCTTTACCATTACTTCACGATCTCCATTCCCATCGATCAAAATGATTGGGATATTGGGAAACTGATTTTTAATATTTTCAATTACTTTGACCTCTGAATGATTATTTTTATTTATTTCAAATAAGATAAGATCAATTTTAGGAATCTTTAAAATTGATTCGATTTTATTGATGTCTGAATTTATCAAAACCAGGACGTTTTTTCTCAGTTCAGCAATCAATTCCTTATCATTATTGGTTGTTGGGCCGGAGAGCAAGATGCGATACTTTCTCATGAATTATCCTACATTAACAGGCTTTGTACATCTTGTATAATCAAAGTATATGCCACAAATATGCAATAACAAAACAGCCCCTCAGAATCTTACCTAAAGGGCTGTTATTTTAAAATTAAATGATGAATGAAAATTGTTGATAAAAAAGAAAGAATAAGTAGAGGACTATAACTCAATGACTATAATTATGGCATTACTACCATAATCATTCTTCTGCTTTTTTGAAGACATGCGGATCGATTCCGTATTTTATCATTTTCGCATAAAAATTCTTAAAATGAATTCCAGCTATCTTTGCAGCTTGACTGATATTTCCCTCTGCAGCTTTCAGGCAATCCATAATATATTCACGCTCAAATTTTTCAATCATTTGCTGTTTAGCTAATCTGAAAGTCGAAGGTTTATCTTTGAGTTTTTTTGAAGTCATTGCTGAATCAACATTTACTGGAAGGTGTCGCATCTCAATAATATTTGCTTCAGCTAAGACAACCGCCCGCTGGATAATATTTTCCAACTCGCGAACATTTCCTGGGAAATCATAAGCAAATAGATAGACTTCAGCATCTCGTGAGAGATTTATATTCATTTTCTGGTATTTCTTCCCATAAACATTCATGAAATGATGAGCAAGGAGAGGAATATCACCTTTCCGTTCTCGCAGTGGTGGAAGCTCAATGTCGATGACATTCAGTCGATAATACAAATCTTCACGAAATTTTCCTGCTTTCACCAGGTTTTTCAAATTCTGGTTTGTGGCTGCAATAACTCGTACATTGCAGTAACGAATTTCGGTACTGCCAACTCGGCTGAATTCGCCAGTCTGCAAAACCCGCAGGAGTTTCACCTGTAATTCTGGTGACATTTCACTCACTTCATCCAGAAAAATCGTTCCACCATTGGCCCGCTCAAACCAGCCTAATTTATCAGCAATGGCTCCTGTGAAAGCGCCTTTCTGATGACCAAACAGCTCGGATTCTAATAAATTCTCAGGTAACGCACCGCAATTTATCGGGACAAAAGGCTTATCCTTTCGGCTGCTATTGTAATGAAGCGCATTGGCAATAAGTTCTTTGCCAGTGCCACTCTCGCCCTGAATGAGGATTGTGGCATCGGTATTGGCAATGTGGGTGATCAGCTTTAGAATTGCCACCATTTTGGGATGATGTCCGATGATGGCATCGAATTGATATTTGCTGCGGAGTTCCTTTTCAAGCTCATTCACCCGATTCATTAACTTTTTCTGTTGCAATGCAGAAAATGCAGCCAGGGAGATGAAATCCGCAAAGCTCGCGACGAACTGGCAATCTTTGTGAGTAAAGGCACCCTCAACAGTCCGATTATCAAGGTAGACCACGCCGAATATTTTGTTTTCATGTCATAACGGCAGGCAGATAACCGAAAGAATTTTCAGGCGGGTGGCGCTTTTGCTTTTTTTAAGTTTCTGATGCTTCAGGGCATTATGCAAATAGATCGTATTCCCATTGCTTTTGACTTCATTAATAATCGTATGACTGATTTCGAACTCAGCGTTTTCAATATCTTCTCGCTCCAAATTCCTGGCTGTCTGGATCAAAGTTGCTCCATCTTCAGCAAATAGAATGATCAAACCATGTTCTGCACCAGCGATTTCAATGGCTTCATCAATAGCAATCGATAACACTCGATTGATGTCGGCTTCGGAGATCAGGCGCCTGCCGATATTGAGCAGTCGTTGGAGCATGATGGAATCTGTCATATTTCTAATTTCTCTATTTTCCAATTAGGTTATGATCTACTTCTGTTGAATCAGTTTTGCTAATCTTGCCTTAACATCACTCAACTCAGGTAAATTTTTATCGGCATCTTTCCAGAAATAAAGGAACTTCTCATATTCTTTAATAGCCTTACTTAACCAGTCCTTTTCCTCATATAATTTACCTAATCTGTAATGATATTTAGGATGAATAATATACCGTGCCTCGCTGTTGGGATCAAAGGTGATCAGCCATTCTTATTCGGCAATGGCTTTATCTATTTCCCTATTTTGTTGATAAGCACGAGCCAAAACATCATTAAGGAAAGGAGCGTTATAATGTATCATGCTCCTAAACCATTCAATTGCACGATATGTTCCTAATAGCGATGCTTTTTCACAAATGGCGATAGCCTTTTCCACTGAGTCCTCTGCCAAAGATGCTTCTGCATAGAGTAGGTTATAACGGAATCTTGTGTTAATTTCGTAATGTATTAATTCATCATCGTATTTTCGTAAATTTTGTAAATTGTCGTAAACATCGCGAGATTGATTTATATCGATTAAAATGGACTTTATCTCAGTAAGTTTCGACTTAATGGAATCTATTCGTCCTTCCTTCAAGTCCACCAATCCGAGATAAAAGCTATTAGTTATCTTATGATACGGCATGGAAGCTGGAAATTTTTTTATCAAAAAATCGTAATATCTTCTGAAGCAATTCCGGGCAAGTTCAAATTTTCCCCGCTCATAATAGACCCACCCTTTCATCCAGCCTGCAAAGGCTGCCCACTCCTCATTACTTACCGCTTTCCACAGGTCTGCTGCCCTATCAAGCTCGCTTAAAGACCTGTCCAGGCTGCCAAGCCAGTAATAATATAAGCCTTTCCACAGAAATTCTTTCGCTTCTGAGCCCTGGGATGATTGCATGGCAATATATTGATCAATCCATTTCATCGCCTCAGGATAATCTTCCTTTAAAGCATAGATATAAGCAATTCCCCAATCCGAGCCAAAATCAGGCTCAACCTCAAGCGCTTCTTTGAACTTCGTTATTGCCTCATCGAGCTTTCCCATATTGAAATAAAATGAGCCCATGCAATCGAATGGATTGGTATCCCCAGGGAAGACAGTTGCATACCTCTTGAGATATTCGATAGCCTTTTCATAATCCCCGATATCAGCGTATATATAGGGAAGTTGAATCATGGCCCCTGCATAATTGGGATCAAGTTCCAGTGCTTTGTTGAACTCTTCTATTGCTTCGTAGAATAAATCATCGCTCCAGTAATCCAATCCAAGCTCAAAGTGAACTTGTTTCTCATTGGGGTATTTCTTCGCTAACTGATTGAAGATACGAAATCGTTTTTCTATATTTTGTTCGATAGTTATAGCATATTCTGCCTCAATATAAAGTCTTTCTTTATCCGTTGCCTTCTTTGAAAAAGTCCTGGCTTTCTCGTAGGCCTCGTTTCTCGCCCTGGTATTTCCTAACCAATTGTATGTCTGAGCAAGATAGAAGTGTGCCATAGCAAAGGTTGAATCGAGCTCGACAGCCTTGTCGAGAAATCTTATGGCAACCTCTGGGTGAAATCTATTTAATTTCTCTCTTCCCCTCACAAAATAGTTGTAGGCATCCATTGAAGGGTTGTCACATCAGCAATCGGTTGTTGAGTTGCTTCAATTTTGCGTTCAGATAGGCCCACACCTCGAGAAATATCCCGGCTCAGTTTATCAATTTGTGTCTCTAAAATACTGTCTTCTCCTTTACCTTTTGAGTTGGTGCTTCTCAGAATTTGCTTGGTGGATACATCCAATACTTTCACATCCGTGGCAAACATATTACCGACTTTGGTGAAACTACCCAGGACAATAGCATCTATGCCATCCATACGACACAACTCAAAGCCCAAATCTTTGTCAATGATCTCCACCTCTTCCTTTCCCATTTGCCTGAGGAGATCGTGCATCCGCTCCCAGGTGGTCACTCGAAGATATTTCGACTGCTCGAGGTTGGTAATTAAAAGATTGGGAATTGCCTTTTGCAAATAGTCATAAGCCTCGTCTCCAGTCTGATTTTCGAAGCTGATCACTGCAATAGGTTTTGGCTCTGAGACCAAAACCTTTTCAAAAAGAAACGGTCCGATCAGGAAAAATGCCAGAATGAGGAAGAATAAAATGCTGACAGATATAGCTATTTTCTTCATTAGTGTCTTCTTGGATACTTCGTACACAACTTTAGGTGGCTTGATCTTAGCAGGTACTTCCAATTGTTTACTGGATCTTTTCAAATCGACCAGCAAATCACTGACATTCTGGTATCGTTCATCCGACCTTTTCGCTAATGTCTTATTTACAATACGTTCCAGTTCCATAGGCACACCCGTTCGCAGAGCTGTTATCGGTTCAGGCTCTTCACTCATAATAGAATATACCACCGCCTGCTCGTATTCCCCTTTGAACGGAATTTGTCCTGTGATCATCTCATAAAGCATCACACCGAATGACCAGATATCTGATCGATGATCGACATCCTCACCACGTACCTGCTCAGGTGACATGTAGGCTATCGTGCCCATAGTCCTACCGGTTTTAGTCAGTTTCGTTTGACCAGCTAATTTAGCCAGTCCAAAATCCGTAATTTTCGCCTGGCCTTTGGCTGTCACCATGATGTTGGCGCTCTTAATGTCCCGATGAACAACTCCCTTCTCGTGAGCCTCTTTTAATCCTTTAGCTACTTGAATCGCAATATCCAGAGCATGTTCTAACTTCAATGGATTTTGTTCGATTTTTTCGTCCAAATTTTGCCCTTCGATGTAAGCCATCGCGATATAGGTCTATCCTTTGAAATTATTTATTTCATAAATGGTACAAATATTGGGATGATCCAATGCAGCCGCGGCTTGTGCCTCACGAAGGAAACGTGCTTTTTCTTCTTTGTTTCTTAGGGCTTCTGGTTTGAGGAATTTTAAGGCAACGGGGCGTTTAAGAATGGTATCCTCGGCTTTGTAGACGATACCCATCCCGCCTTCGCCAATTTTTTCTTTGATGAGATAATGGGCTATCTGTTTACCGATTATAGACATGGCAAATCCAAAAATATGATTTTAAATAGCTGAAAAACACCAGATGAAAATCAAACGTGAGATTTGGGGGGCTATAATTCCTTCTTTAACAGGAACCAGGCAGTCAGGAGAAACGACGAATAACAATTTGCGAATCAGGTATCTTCAGAAGAAGTGTTTCAGGAATATGCCGCTTTGCTTTTGGAATTTTATTGACCAGAATTACAATTATGCTAAACTGATTCCATCCGCCTCGGTGGATGGAATCAGTCCATAGCTATTTCGAACTAAGTATATTAAAATTGGTAATGAACAAATTTTCAGTTTATCATCAGTAAAGCTATAAAAATATTAACAAAAAGTCAAGTAAATAATAAAGATTTAAGGAATGTCTCAGCGTTTAATTGACGTGTGTAACCTTTCAAAGGTTTTGAACCTTTGAAAGGTTATTTCCCTTCTCAAGACTGAGCAATTACAGATTTAACTCCAATAAATAAATCACGCTCATCCTGATCTTTCATCACTCGAGCTTCAAATCCAACTTCCTGTAGTAGCCTTAACCAGGTTTCCCGTTCAAAAAGTCCGAACACATGGCGGTCGTATTTGATTTGTGTGTCTTTACCTGGCTCATGAAGCAAAATGGCAAATTCAACAATGTAGGTAGTATCATTTGGATCAGGATCATAAGTCCACTCCAAATACCGAATCCCCCTGCCATCGCCATCTGTTCCCCCGTGATCAGTTGACGGTCTGAATGTTTCTTTCACCCAATCTGGCGTGATTAACACAATGCCCTCTGGTTTGCAATGGACAAATGCTGTTTCCATCACTTTCCGCAGGTCATTTATTGTGGTGATGTACATGATCGCATCGTGAATAAATACACTATCAAAAACTCGGTTCAGCCGAACATTCCGCATGTCACCCTGAAAGTGTTCGCATTCGGGATTGAGCTGCTGGCTGACTTTCAACATTTCAGGTGAAAGATCAACCAGGGTCATTTGAAAGTCTTTTTTAAGAAACGAAGCATTATTGCTACCGCCGCTGCCGAGCTCGATGATTGTTTTTGGTTTGTGAGACGAATATTTTAAAAATATTTTCTTGTAAAAGGCAGCTTCTTCTTTATAATCTTCTGGTGGAGAGAAAAGGTGCCACCAGGCACTGAGTTCACTGTATAGCATCTGAAATTGGTTTTCAATCATCATCTTTTTTTGCTCAAATTTAAAGATAGAAAATCAGGTATTGGTAAGTAAACAAACCAGGTTTCTCTCAGAAACCTGGTTTGTCCATATCAGTTATTCCAAGATTCCATCATTCCAGATCAAACGTTTTTTGTCCTACTCGCCGCCAATCTGCATCTCTTTGATCCGAAAAGTCGGTGAGGTAAAACTACGATTTAAATCCAGATCATTGCCGACCATATCAATCCCATTCAGCATTTCGTCAGCAGTTCCAGCGATTGTCAGACCTTTAACTGGAAAAGCAAGCTTGCCATTTTCAATCCAGAAACCATTTGCGCCGCCGCTGAAATTTCCATTAACAGGATTAATGCCATAGCCGGTGACACCTTTGAGCAATAACCCAGTTTTGGTCGATTTGATAATTTTCTCTGGTGGAAATTCACCATTTGCCATATAGAAATTATGCGCACCAATGCCTGGCAGGCTCGTAAAACCACGCCGCGTCGCATTCCCGGTACTTTCCACTCCCGCTCTTTTAGCGACAATCGAATTATACATGAAGCCTTTCAAGATGCCCTTATCAACAATGATTCGTTTTTGAGTTGGAACGCCCTCCCCATCGAATGGCTTACTGCTCAACCCTCGTGGTTTTGTTCCATCATCGATTAAGGTAAGCAACTCACAGGCGATTTTTTGATCCATCATTTTTGCCAGGAAACTGGCACCCTGAAGGACACGCTCGCCGTCTATTGCAGCCAGGATACCTCCGAGAATGGCATAAGCCACATCTGGATCAAAAATAACCGCAGCTTTTTGAGTCTTAACCATTCGGGGATCAAGCATTTCGTAGGCTTCCCGGGCGGCTTTCCGGGAGATTTCATCAGCGGATTTCAAATCATCAAAGAATCGTCTCGAACAATACTCTCCACCAGACGATTTTTGATCACCTTTTTCAGCAACGACTGAAACACCATATCTGCAACCAGAAGATTGATAGCTTTTCAACAGCCCATTGGAGTTGGCGAGAAAAATTTCTTCCTCCCCTTCGGAATATCCCGCCCCGGCACTTTTGGTAATGCGGGAATCTTTCATTGCCAGTTTTTCCACTTGTTTCGCCATTTCGATTTTCTGTTCCATCGCTACCTGGCTGATTTTTGGATCAAATAAATCGATAACTTCGGTGATCGCTTTTTCATCGGGAAGTACATTGTTTTCATCCGGCGTGGTCGTTTTCGCAAAGGTGATAGCGCTCTGGATGGCGTTTTCCAGTGCAGCTTCTGAAAAATCATTGCAATGTGAGAAAGCCATTCTGCCTTTGACAAACACCCGAAATCCTGCTCCATGTGATGAAGTCTCATGGGCAGTTTCAATATCGCCATTACGAACCTCGATATCCAGCTCCCGTCCATTCTCAATATAAACTTCGGCAGCATCGGCTCCCTTGTTCAGACATTTTTTAACCAATTGTTCGGCTAAACTTTTATAATCCATTACTATTCTCCTTATTCTCAAATTTTAGCTTCTTGCTTTACTCCCGCCCACATTCATGCCCCGAATTCTTACGGTTGGCTGCCCGGCAGTTACTTCAGCCATCTGTCCTTTACCACAGATGCCAGGACCAAAATCCAGGTCATTGCCAACGGCATCGACATTGGAAATAATTTCTTCACAACTTCCGACCAATGTTGCCCCTTTGACTGGTGTGGTCAATTTGCCATTTTCGATCAGCCAGGCTTCTCGGCAGGTAAAATTGAACATTCCAGTGACAGGATTCACACTGCCACCACTCAAACTTTTCACGAACAATCCTTCTTTGGTCGAGGCAAGAATGTCTTCTGGCTTATCCTTTCCTTTTTCAATGAAAGTATTGGTCATTCTTGGGATGGGAATGTAACGAAAGCTTTGCCGCCTGCCATTACCAGTCCTTTCCATATTGATCTGCTTAGCAGAAAGAATATCGGTCATGTATTTTACCAGCACACCATTTTCGATCAACACATTCCGTTTCATCTGGATGCCTTCATCATCAAAATTGATCGTTCCCCTGAAATTTGGCAGGGTGCCGTCATCAACCATGGTGAAAACATCGCTGGCAACTTTTTGCCCCAATTTGCCAGTGAAAGCGCCGATCTTTTTGGCAATATTATCAGCTTCCAGTGGGTGACCAACAGCTTCGTGAACGAGGACACCGCCCCAACCGTTCTGCATCACGATATCCATTTTTCCTGCTGGACAATCCTGGGCATCGAGCATAACGATGGCTTCTTTGGCTGCTATCGTTGCCACCTGTTCAGGAGTCACTTCATCAAACATTTCAAAACCAGAATGACGGCTCAGTCGTTCACGGCTCATGTGTCGGGTATTGTTCCCTTCGCCAAGAGTCTGAACAATGAAGAATAACAATGGTAATTCATCACTTAATAACAGTCCCTCGCTGTTGGCAATGGTTCTGGCTCGGACTTCATCGTAATAGGAAATAAATGCCATTTTAATTCTTGAATCATAATCAAGGGCAGCCTGATTGGCTCGTTTCATCACATCAAGACGCTTTTTATCTGCAATATTCTGAAGTGGAATCTTTACAGTAACAAACGAGTCCCGTTTTCCCTCTGCAATATCTTGCGACTGAACAATTTTGCTGCCTCTGGCAATGTACGAAGCCACTTCTGCAGCTCGTGCTAATTTCTCTTCGGTTATTTCATCAGTATAGGCATAACCAGTTTTATCGCCGGAAATGACTCGAACACCAGCCCCCTGGCTGATGCCAAACACGGCACTTTTGAATTTGGATTCCTCCATTTTAATACTACGGGAGATTCGGTTTTCCACATACACTTCCGCAAATTCTCCACCATTTTTGAGCGCTAATTTGATGGTTCTATCCAGCACACCAGGATCCAACTCTAATTTAACAGCACGGGGAGTTGATCCCTGGCAGAATAACAGACTGGAGAGGAGAGCAGGTGTCGTCGCCACGGCAACTGCTCCTTTAATACTTCTCAATAGAAATTCTCGACGAGGGATATCCTCGACAAAGTCGCTTCTTGAACCCATGTTTTTCTCCTATTTGTTTGATTCAGATTTATAATAGTTTTATTCATGAATCTGCTCTAAAAACCGATTCCATCGCTAAATCATTGTAATTTGTTCAAATAAAAACAGTAACTTATAAATGCGATGGAATCAGTAACCAACTTTTTTAGATTGGACTCATTCATTTAAACAGATGACTTTTTTTCACCACTCTAAAATTTATTTTTCCAACGAATAGAAACAATCCAACGATATTTAAATTTTTTTTGTGTTGGATTGTTTATATCAGTTGAAGATTTATCAGTTCTTGACAATAGCTCATTCAAATCCATTTAATTCGCCTAAACCGTGTTCATTCCACCTTCATATGCCTTCGCTGAAATCCCCACATCCCAATGATAAAGTAAACCAGCGTCAATAAAATCAGAGCAATAATTTCAGGTAAAACATCTTTCAATCCCATATCCATAATCATCACTTTTTTTAACGCTGAAACCGCATGTGTTGGTGACATAAATCCCTGGATGGTGATGGGATAGCCTGAAATGGCAAACAGTGCTTTCCCTTTCATTGGAAATGCAGCGCCTGTAAAAAACATAAACAGAAATAATGGGAAATTGGCGACAACCAGCACTTCATTGGCGTTTTTAGTGATAGCAGCAACGATCAGGCTAAAAGCAATAATCGAAATACTGGTTAACACGGCGATGAATATAAGCATACCGAAAGAACCTGAAGCATCAAATCCCAGCGAAACAGCAACAAACAATGTCAGGCACACTGATATCAAACCAACCATTACCTGGACAAAACTGATACCTGATAATAATTCAAAAGAACTTATCTTTGAGAGCTTGAGTCTGATGATGGTTTTATTTTCAACTTCATTGATAATCGCAATCGCCGCAGAAAACATGAGCATGATAACAGCAAGGATTAATAATCCAGGTATCCACAAATCGAATTCATCGATCTTTCCAGAAATTCCCAAACTGGTTTCGCTAATTTTGACTGGATTGATACGCTGCGAGATCTCAAATACATATTCATTGATGATTTCATGGGCAAAAATCGCACTTACCATGTAATTCACATTCGTCAAATCACCGATGAATTCAATATTGATGCGCTGCGTATCTTCCGCACGGAATAAGCTTAGGATGCACTCCGAAAAATTTTCTGGTAAAATAACCAATGCGTCTGCCTTTCGATTTTTCAGCCTGTTCATGGCATCTAACCGATCATCTGTAACTTTTACAGTCAGCGGCATTCCGAAAGAATCTTTCGCAACTGTTTTGATGGTTTCGATCAAGATATTCCCATGATTGACCTGCTCTGATAAATATTCGATTCCTTTATCCTGATTAACGACCAATACATCATAATGTGGCTTCGATGCTTCATTAATCAGGTAATAGACAAAAACAAAGAAAGGCGCCATCGTTATGGTGAGAATAAATATCCAGAAATGGCGGAGCTGTTCTTTGAAGTTCTTTTTTATAATAGATATTAATTTCATTCTCTCAACTTTCTCCCTGTTAAATGAATAAACACATCTTCCAGGGTGTTCTCCCGCAAGGTTATTCTATTAATTTTGAGATTGTGATCTTTTATTATATTAGTAATATCAGATACTAACTCAATACAATTTTTAGATTTGATGATCACTGAGTTGCCGCTGATATTTACTTTATCACACATTTCGGATAGACTATCAACGACCGATTCTAATTTATTCATTTCATCCATATCCAAAACAATTTCAAGAATATCTCCCTCTCCAATTGATCGCTTCAAATTAGCAGGTGTATCTAATAAAAGTAATCTTCCATGATCAATAATCGCTACTCGATCAGCTAGCCGATCCGCTTCGTCCATATTATGTGTCGTGAGGATGATCGTTTTTTCTTTTGCCAGGGACTTGATGAAGTCCCTGACCAGAATGCGGCTTTGTGGATCGAGCCCTGCCTCGGGTTCATCAAAAACCAATATTTCTGGATCGTGAATCAATGCCAGGCAGATGTTTAAACGCCGTTTCATTCCTCCCGATAATTTATTTGCCAACACATTTGATTTTTCGGTTAAACCCATCAATTCTAAAAGTTCTTTTGAGCGATTTTTAGCTGATTTCCTGGACATACCATACATTTCGCCCATGAATATCAGTTGTTCCAGGCAGGTCAGTTTGGACCAGAAAATATTTTCCTGGGGACAAATGCCAATATGTTTTTTAATTTCACTATTACTTTTGATCTGATTGCCCCAGAAGATGATCTCCCCTTCAGTCGGTGGGAGTAGACCGCAGATCATATTGATCGTCGTTGTTTTTCCAGCACCATTGGGTCCCAGAAAACCGAAAATTTCGCCTTTCTGGATTTCCAGTGAAAGTCCATCGACAGCAGTTAGATGTCCGAATTTCTTTTTTAAATTTGAGAGTTTGATGACGACATTGTTTTTGTTAGTTGCTTTTGACATCATAGCTTCCCTACTTCGTAACACTTATAAAGTTTTAAAGATTTGAGTTCAATTCTGATTTAATTTTTCAAATCAATATTCTCTTTATTCACTTTAGAGGGTGAGATATAATAATTTGGACATTTGAAATCATATTCGTTACGGGCTGTTTTTTCAGGTTATGCCTGTGCATACAGGCATCTCCTATTTGTTTGTTAGAGATCTGCAAA
>Ga0209636_10002060_pt1 | contig 20379 bp, 22 predicted proteins | sample DeeMarSWOR152_54_FD_187464 | JGI IMG/M metagenome (GOLD analysis project Ga0209636, IMG submission 187464) | Marine sediment microbial communities from White Oak River estuary, North Carolina - WOR-1-52-54 (SPAdes) (version 2) | ecosystem: Environmental > Aquatic > Marine > Intertidal zone >...
CATTTAAGCATTTTTCCGTCGTGTGTGCTCAGGGCAATAGAGTAGACCTTTCTATTAGGATCCAAAAATGTAGAATGAACTAAAGTTACTGTTCTGAAAAGGGTATTTTGTAGAGCGCGTGGCAGAATTTGGTGTGCGTGTCACGCGAAATATGTTTGTTTCTGGAAAAATATTATATACAAAACCGTTTCTATTAGTTGTGATGATGGAGGGGAATGATAGAGGAACTAGTTCTGTACTAACTCCTTCTCTTCAACCTCTCTCCTTCTCCCCCTGATAATAGACAATCTTCCTCTGATAAGGCTTATGAAACAAAGTTCCATCTTCCAGCAGAGAAAAAGAGGGACATTTAAAGGAAGGCTGCTTTGGAGAATAGAGACTTTCTACTGTACGGTATCGACGATTTGAGCTTTGGGAGCATTAGTCTTGACTGATTCAATTCCTTTTCTGCATCCGTCTTTTGACTCGTATGCTTCGCTGGTGGCTATGATTTCTCCGTTAGGAGCCTTTAGTCTCCATCTGAATTTTCCAGCAGTACCTTTATAGATTTCAAATTTTGGCATTGCAGACATAAACAATCACTTATTTATTACTAGATGACATGCCTTAAATATCATCTTTAATAAGCCCATGTCAAAAATTCTAACATTGAATGATGAAGAATTCGAATGGTTTGTATGAATATAAGAATGTTTTTTAACATTGTTTTGCAGGTACAATCAATAAAGCCCCTTTACGTCTTAATGTTTGTAGTTTATTGAATCTACAGCGTGTGTTTTGTCATGGAATATTGATTTTGTTGACTGATTGAGGGCTATCAAAATGTATATCTCAAGTTTCTGAAACTTCCAAGATATTTCGAAAAAACTGACTCGTCAAGGAAGCACGAAATGTAGTCTTAGAACCAAAGAACTATTTAGACCTTCCATTTACAGTAAATAATTTGGAAAGTCTCCGCAATGAGTGGATATAAGAAGGAAACCGAACTAGTCGCCTATTGCGGCATCTACTGTCGACTGTGCGACTATTATACAGGAAGAATCAGAGGTTCAGCGAGAAATCTATTGGAGATTGTTAAAACTCATGATGAACTCAAGCTTTTCGCCGAGACCGCTAAGACTTTCGATTTCGAAAATTTTGTTAAAGGCTTAGAGTGGCTTTCTAATGAATTCTCCCCTTGTATTGACGGATGTCGAGGCGGCGGAGGTTGGGGAGACTGCCCAATACGTAAATGTTGCATTGAAAGAGGCGTAAGATTCTGTTATGAATGCGGTGATTTTCCCTGCGAAACTTTGAAAAACTTTCCTAAGAAAGTTGAGAGGTTAGATGAAATTAAGAAGATAGGAATGAAAAACTGGATTGAAAAGAAGTTAAAGCAAAATTAGTTAGAAAGGTTACAACTTGAGAGAAACAGTTTTGACTTGTATTCTTGGGCAAAAGATTTCTATGGCGGATTTTCTGGAGACCATTCTTGGGATTGTTGTTCTGTGGACGTTGATTCTTGTTGGGTTTGTTCTTCTTCTGCTGCTGACGTTGGTTCTTGCTGAGATTGTTCGTCCATTGGTTGCGGTTCTGTAGGGGATTGTGATGGTTGCGTTTCTTCAAAAGAAGGTTGTTGTTCCTCGTTTTGTATTGTTTCTTCCTCTGTTTGTGAGGGCTGAGTCTGCGCTTCTTCTGGAAGCATTTGTGGCTCTTGAGTTTGCGTGGTTTCTCCTTCTGTATGTGAGGTTTGAGGTTGTGTTTCTTCTTGAGGCGGTTGTGCTTCTTCCTCAGTAGATGTCGGCTCTGCCGGTTCGGTTTTCCCAACAATTTCTGGAGGCGGAGCAACACCACGTCTGTTTATCAGCCAGAAAACAATGACTAGCAATAAAAGTAAGATGGCTAAAACTCCAGCAACCAAACCATAAAACGGAATAACATAAAGCGTAACAACAGCACTGTCAGCGCCCGCGTAATCCGCATCGCCAGACCAACTTGCTCCCAAATAATATATCCCCCCAGACTGCGGTCTCCAAGAATACGCGTATTTTCCATCAGCGTCAACATCGGCCGTAGCCAAAACTTGCCACACTCCACCAAACGTGCTTACGTAAATGCTAACATTTTCAGCCTTTGAAGGAGAAACAACTCCAGCGATTGTGACCACGCTATTCTCCATAACAAAAAAGGAAGAAACAGAAATTGAAATTTGCGAAGAGTTCAGCGTCTTGTAACTAGCCACCACTTGTCCGGGCGCTGTTTGCTCGCAGTTTTCAACATTAATCACAAGAGGAGAAAGCGACTTCAATTCTGGAGGGCATTCACCTACACGCCAACCGTCTGGAAACTTGTCGCCGGTGCATTCTGCAATATAATAGTTTTTGTCACCATGAACAACATAGTATACGTTACCTCTAACATAGGTAGGTCTTTGCGAAAGATGCACACCCACATTCAAATGCTGCTTACTCGTGTACTCAAACAAAACAACATCCAATCCCCCAGCCTTCAAAATAGAAGCAGCAAGCAAAGAGAGCCCACCACAATCGCCTTTATTCAAAACCAAAGTCTCAACAGGATAAACCTCTGCGTAAACTTCGTAAGGAATTTGATGAACCAAACCTAAAACCGCATCCACGAAAACTTCATCATCAGAATAAACCTCCCATAACCTGTCTGCGATAGGTGCCACAGAATAGGGTGTCACGAATTTTGCGAAATCCGCTGAAGAGAATAAATTATGATTTTTACCAACATAATAATTATACAAATAAGACGTTATAGAAACAGTTAGACTGTACCGAACTGAACCTCCAGGACGGTCAAGAAGCTTAAACACTCTTTCATAATTCGCTGCGCTCGTAATATCGCAAAGAGGCGCAGCTAAGAAAACAACAAGAAACAAAACGATTAAGACACGTCGCTTCAGATCCATCACAATCCTTTTGTTAATAGAAGAAAAAACAAACAACTATACTTTATGAAACCACGATTCAGACATAAAATCAACTCCGCCTAAACCTCCGAGAGACTTCTTCCAAATTGTTCCCAATAGCCTCAATCTCGTCCTTCCTCATCTCGCCAAACCCTTTCTCATAAGCACGCTTAATATGATAAATCTCAGATGGGTCAATACCCATAACCCTGCAAGCGGTGGCGTCAACAGCGACAACGTCCCGTCCAGCGATAATTAAATCCATCTTAACAGGGTTCCCGGACACTGGACCTGAGCCCTCTAAAGCGTAAAATCCATCAACAACTGTAAAATGCGGCTTCAAAACACTATTAATATCAACTATGACTTTACTAATGTTGCGAAAATGATACTTAAACTTGAGTTTCTCGGGCAATAAACCAAACATGTTCTTCATACCCAAAGTCACACCTGTTTCGCTGTGAGTTTTCAATTTTGCCGCACTAATTATAGCCGAATCCGCAACAATCTTGGGCACAGTAACTTCCTTCAAAACTTCATGATCGGGAACTGCTAGCTTCACTCTTTCCTTCTCCTTGCGGAGGTTGAGAAACTTTACATTGTGCCTTTCACAAACATCAAGCATGCCTGTTGCTCGACATGCCTTGTCTGCGTTTGTTGTTGAAGCATCCGATTCTACAACGAAAACATTGTCTGAAAACTCTTTTACCCTACGAATTAAAGCCTCAACAACAAGCGGATCCGTGGTGACTCCTGTTTCATATGTTTTGGTGGAAATAAAGTTGACCTTTATAAGAACTTGTGGAAAATTTTCTACTACGTTTCTAAATCCGCCAATCAAATCTATTGCTTTGTAAACAGTTTCGTGCTCTCTGGAGCCCTTAACAAGTGCTACTTTGCTCATCATTTCTCAAAAGTGAAAGGCATCATGTCTTATTAATTCATTACTTTTCAGCTTTATTTCCCACGAAAACGATGCTTATTCCAGTTTTAACTCTTCCATTAACCCTCGTCGAGGATATGGAAAGATGTGACTCTTTTCCGGTTGAAAACTTGCCGTGACTTTTTCTCCAACTTCAAAGGGTTCTTCAGCGAGACTCGGTTTTGTCACTATTATTTTGTCTTCATTTGGCAAAACAACTTCATATCTGGTGGTTGTTCCTTCGAAGCTTACTTCTCCAATATTGCCTTGGATGCTGTTATGCGCTTTTTTCCAGCCTCTCTCCAATGTCAAGGCTTCAGGGCGAACTGCCAAAGCGATTCTTTCATCCTTCTGCCTATCTTTAGCATTCGACGCATACACGATGAGGTTGCCTCGAAGTCTTATTTTCGCCAAGTTTTCTTTCGTATCAGCAACGTAGCCTTCGAGAAAGTTCGATTCACCTATAAAATTAGCTACAAACAAATGCTCCGGATTCATATACAACTCATGAGGAGAACCCACCTGCAGGATTTTGCCTTTCCTCATCACCGCTATTCTGTCAGAAATCGCCATCGCCTCCCCTTGGTCATGTGTAACATGGATGGCTGTGAGTTCGAGGTCTTTTACAAGGCGTCTAATCTCATATCTAAGTTCGTTCCTAATCTTCGCATCTAAGGCACCAAGCGGCTCGTCTAACAAGAGAAGCTTTGCCCCCGCAGCTAAAGCTCTCGCAACAGCCACTCGCTGCATCATACCACCACTTAACTCATGCGGAAACGCATCAGATCGCTCATAAAGCAGCATCATCTCAAGCGTCTCACGGCCCAAGGCAGCAGCTTTTTTCTCATCTAGCGCCTTTATCCGCGGACCATATGTCACATTATCCCAAACATCCATGTGAGGAAATAAGGCGTAAGTTTGAAAAACAAATCCAATCCCTCTGTCTTCAGGAGGCACTTTGTTAACGCGAACATCGTCAATATAGATTTCACCTTTATCAGGTTGAATCAATCCTGCAATAAGCCTTAGAAGGGTGGTTTTTCCGCATCCACTCGGACCCACCAAGGCAACGTATTCTTTGTCATGAACCTCTAAACTAACGTTGTCAACAGCGACAATTTTGCCGTTTCCAAATGTCTTGGTCAGTCCAACTACCTTGACCTCTGGCATCTAAACCCTCCTCCAACACTTTCGCGTTTTAGCTCTGCACTTACCCATAACGTACATCTTAATATCTTCCCCTCCCCCGAATCATCAATCTAAGAACAAGCAAAATAATAATGGAGAAAAGTATGAGAAAACCGCAGCCAAGCCCGACCGCAAAAGACATACCTACCACATCAGAATTCAACAACGGTTTAATCCATCCAACCAGCAAAACAGGAACAGTCTGCAATTCAGCTGCCACTGCAACTGTGGCGCCAGTCTCACTGACGCTTCGCGTGAACATAATGATGGCACCAGCAAAAAAAGAATACTTTACCAAAGGCATGATTATCGTTCTAAAAACGGCAAATGGTCTTGCACCGAGTATTCGTGCGGCGTTTTCTATTTCCACATCAACACGAGTAATAGCCGCAGTCAGAGACTTTACAAAATACGGGTAAGTAATCGAAATATGTGCAAAAATTATCAGCCACAATTCAGGAATGAATGGAAGGTTTCTCCAAAAAAGACCTAAAGAAACACCTAAAGCAACAGAAGGAACAATAATCGGAATATTAACCAAAACATCAAAAAAGGCAGAAACAGTTTTTCCCAATCTTTTCCGTGCAATCAGAATTGCCATCGGCAATCCCATGACAACGTTAATCAAAGTAGCGACAAAACCGATAAAATAAGACAGCACGAGGCTTTGCCAAAACTCTTGCCATACGCCCTCACTTGCTAAGGCGCTGTTCAACGTACCGTCCAATAAGGCTGGAAAGGCACTAGCACTAACGAAAAGTGCAGGAATCAGAATTAGAACGAAAAGAGTAAACAACGTTGCACTATCACGCAGCGAAACTACCTTTCTTCCACTCAACTTCCTCTCAAAGGTTGGCGACATTCGCTTTATTGGAATCTTCATCTTAGTACCAAGTAATTGAATTATGGCGAAAATAACGACCGCTATCAGTATTAGCATTAAACTTGCAAAAACAAGTGGACCTTGACCAAATTGTGCTTGGCTCTCTGGAGTGTTCATATTTGCAATAAAAATCGCGCCATTCTCAAATGTTCCAGCAACAACTATTGTTGCGCCTGTTTCGGAGATAGACCTCGCAAAAGCCAGCACAAAAGCGCCAATTAAACTTGGCTTTAAGATTGGAAAGGTTACAGTTCTTTCCGCAGCCACGGGTGAAGCGCCCAAAGTTCGTGCTGCCTCCTCGTAAACATACTGATAATCCAGCAACGCGCCGACCATAACTCTCACGACGATAGGGAAAGAGAAAACAAAGTGCAATAGTATGACAAGAAGCCAGCCTGGAGAAACAAGGCTATTGCCAAAAATTCCTGAAATTCCGTAGGTGCTGTTCCAAAAAAGCAGCAATGAATAGCCTAATGCCACAGTTGGGATAATGAAAGGCAAATCGCATAATGTATCAAGCACATTCAGCCAACGCGATTTTCCTCGTGCAATAAGCCATGCAGTAGGTATTCCGGCAGCAAGGTCTATGATTGAAACAAAAAGCGCAATGCCAAAAGAAAATCCGATGGCGTTTAGGGCTCTTGACATTAACTCAGGATTATTGAACACTTCCGTCATTAGATCCCATTTCAGAGCGGTACCTAAAATTGGCGGAACCAAAATTATTGCGAGAAAGAAGAGAATCGCGGAAAAATACACACTGTAACGTAGAATAGGTTTTGAGGAGATTTCATCAAAGAATTTTAGTATTTTAGCGCGTTTTCTCATGATTTCTCACTGAAATTTTGGCTTTCAGCCACCGTCTTTTTTTATGTTGCACAGCAAGAATCGAATTGCTATTGTTTATTCGACTTCACGCGCAACAGCGAGTATTCTCACGTAATCAGCAGTGTCGTCACAAGAGTCTGCAACATGTTCAAGTTCTTCTATCATGTCCCTCAGGAATAGAAACGAAGCTGCATCAATCTTATCTACATGTGCAAGGAACATCTCTTTTGTTTCCAAATATTCCTCGTCCACCTTACCCTCTATCTTGTCAATCTCCATAGCGAGTTTCATTGCCTGTGTTGGGTTTGTTCCTAACGCTTCTATGGCTTTGCGCAAAGTAGTAGCAGTTTCAACGAGATGGTTTGACATGCTGAACAGTTTTTCCCAAAACACTTTTGGAATATTCGCGTCTAGCAATAGATTAGCATTTCTTGAAGCGTCCTTCACGTGATCCGCCATTTCGTCTAGTCGCTTTACCAAGTGCATGATGTCTTCTCGGTCTTTTGATGGCATGCTGCCTCTTGTTAACTCTTCAAATATTGTTCGTCTCAATTCATCGATTTCATGTTCGATGACGGATAAATGCGCGATATGGCGTTTGGCGCTTTTCTTGTCTCCCTTTAATCCTGCTTGGATGGTTTTCTGCAAATCCATAACTGTGTCAATTGCAAGTGTCATTTGTCTATCTGCAAGTTCCAACACTTTCGACTTTCGTCTTCTCGCAAACCATTTCTCCATGATACATATACCTCTTTCAAATCCACCTTCTTACACTTAGCGCACATTATATTTTAAGCTTAATTAATTAAACAAGTTCCACAATACTCTAATCATTAATGAGCGTGTGTTTCATGCATCACATGCCAAAAAACATGCAATACCACATAAACTGTAAACGCGGCGACTTGGCTCAGTATCTGTTAGTAGCAGGCGACCCAGAAAGAATACCCAAAATTGCCAAATTATGGAGCCGAGCCAAAGAAGTGTCTTCACACCGTGAGTTCAGGTCTTACACAGGCACTTACAAAGGTGTTAAGGTTTCAGCAATTTCCAGCGGCATTGGACCGGCAGCAATGTCAATAGTGGTAAACGAGGCAGCAAAAATTGGTGTAAAAAATTTTATTCGTGTTGGTAGCTGTGGCGCGTTGCAGAAAAATATGGAATGTGGCGATTTGGTTATTTCTTCTGCTGCTGTACGTTTGGACGGCACAAGTAACTGTTACATTATGCGGGAATATCCTGCTGTGGCGGATTACGAAGTTTTGCTAGCTCTTGTTGAAGCTGCGGAGGCTTTAGGCGTTAAATATCATGTGGGCGTTACCGCGACCACTTCTGACTTTTACGCGGGCCAAGCAAGAGTTGTCAGCAATGACTTTTGCAACTCTCAATGTAAAGACCTGATTCTAAAACTACAAAAGGCTGATGTGTTGAATTTTGAAATGGAAACCGCCACTCTCTTCGTTTTAGCTAGTCTATTCGGATTGAAAGCCGGAGCCATACACGCTGTTTATGCAAATCGAGTTACAGACGAGTTTAAGCCCCATGCAGGCGAGGAAAACTGTATAAAAGTTGCGAACGAAGCCGTCAAAATCTTGGATTCTTGGAATAAAAAGAAAAAAGTGAGAAGGAAGAAATGGCTTTACTCGGGTTTGCTTTAGTTTTGCTGAAAAACGCTTATAATAATCTCAATGCAATTTCGTAATTGGCTATATTTAGCACTGGTGCGGGCCGGTAGCTCAGCATGGTTAGAGCGTTCGGCTGATAACCGAAAGGTCGAGAGTCCAAATCTCTCCCGGCCCACTTTTTAATTCTCCCGATACACTGCAAACTTTCTTATAATGGTTACTTCCTTTTTCTGAATATCTTATGCAGTTATAGTCGCAGATGTATTGGAATCCTAATTCGATTAGTTTGCACGCTTCGTCTAGTGTCCAAGCGACTTTCGAGCCGCAGTCTTGCTCGGAGTCTACTAGTTGTGTATAAATGAGGCGTTTTTGGCTAACCAGATGTTAACGCTTTTGTATACATTTCCCAGAGATTTACTTTTGGCTTCTCTGTTTTAGCCTTTATACCAAGGTTTTCCAGTAACTTTACTATTTTATCGGCGTCTTCTGATCCTTCAACAATTATGGTGTTACCGTACACTTTTATTGCATATCCCTTTTTCATCAGAATCGCAGCTGCTTTTCTAGGTTTGTTCGTTTTGATCGTTACTTGACGTATTCCCATTTTATCCATGACCTCTTCTACCTTTCCTGTGATAATTGTTTGTCCTAGGTTTAGAAATGCTAAATGTGTGGCGTGGTGTTCAAATTCGGTTATTATGTGGGAGGCTATCACGCAGGTTTTATCTTGCTTTGCCCTGTTTACCACGATTTCTTGGAGCGCAAGTCTAGCTTCTTTGTCCAGAGCCACCGTTGGGTCGTCGAGAATGACTAGGTCCGGATCGTTGATGAAAGCATCTGCCAGTGCAAGTTTTCTCTTCATGCCAGAAGAGTACGTGCCGAAGGGCTGTTTCCAGAAGGTGTCAACTCCAAATTGTCTGGCGACTGCGAGAGCTTCTTTTTCTGGGTTTTCTGCTTTTTTCAGTATTGACTTGTATTCAAGGTAAGCCTTACCTGAAGCCCAATCTGGTGGTGCGTGATCCTCAAACATTGCTCCTACAGAGGCGAAGATTTTGGGTCTTTCCTTCCAAGGGTTTGCCCCAAAGACTTCGGCGTGTCCACGGGTTGGTTTAATGAGACCTGTGACTATCTTGAGTAATGTTGATTTTCCAGAGCCGTTTGGTCCCATTAGTAGGAATACGCTGCCTTTCGAAACTTTTATTGAGACGTTGCGGAGTGCCACATTTCTTCCAAAGACCTTCCAAACATTCTCGACTGAAATTACATCTTGCATAACGGTTATCCTCTTTTACAAAACATCTCTTCTGATGAAAACGGTGTATGCAATTATGAGGGCGATGGTAGATGCAATAATTGCGGGAAGAGCCATACTCAAGCTACTGAAGAAGTGTTCGTTGGTGAGCAAGCCTATCGACGACGTAGGATCAAAAATTTCTAGGCATTGAGGAGGAACGTATTCAGAGACTACACGTAGACCTGCAATGTTCAATGTGTAGACTATGGCTATAGGGGCAGCGAAAGCGTATAGTGGGTTCTTAAAGACTGTGGAAGAAAGAGCTGAGATACCTACCATTATGTAAAGCATAGAGGCAACTAACAAGAGCCTTCGGGGGAGATTGACGTATACCTCCAACGGATTTGATCCGAATAAAATTGGGTCTCCTAGGGGGTATACGATTAGTAAGCTTATGATGAGTGGTATGAAGAGGCCCAGTTGGATTGATAGAAGTTTGGCTAGAAATAGTGTGCGTTTCTTTACGCAACTTAGGAGGTATGTTCTTAGAATTTTTTTGTCAAGTTCGTAGGTGAAGGTGAAGACTGCATAGGCTATTACCACAGGGAATGAAAACCACCAGACATCGCGGGCTTTCCAAATTATGTCAATCATAGTGCCTGGAGTTAAAGGTCGAATGTCGTACTCATCAAGGGTTTTATGTTCTACAGTTCGAATATCTTGAGTGTACTTTCCCAAAGAGAACAGTGTTAGGAAGTAGAGTACGAATACTAAGTAGAAACGTTTGCCAGCGAGAAATTCCCATTTTAATACTTTAGGAAACATTTTTGACGCCTCTGAGCAGGAATGACAAGAGTATTAATGCCAGCCCAGGAATTGCTAGAGATGAAGCTAGGTAGAGGTATATTTCACCATTCTCCCAAGTACTGACTGACCTCATTACGCTTCCTTTCAACTTATCAGAAGCGTCCTCGTCGGCGTGGACTAGTAGAGTCAGCTCGTAAACGCCTCGCGATGGGGGTGCAACAGAAAAAGCATCGTGTCCTGCCCCACTTTCGACATGGGTCCAGTTTCCTTCAATCTTTGTCATATTAAAGGCGTAAGTCATTGAAGGAGACAAGTCGAGGGTGATGATCATGTCTGTGACATCGTGGAAGTAGGCGTATTCGCGGCGAAAATCGGTTTCGCCTGGGTTAAGCTCGAACGATGTTGGTATTAGTCCGCCGATGCCTCCACCTGAAAGGGATTTAAAAGCCCATGAACCTATGGCTACTCCTGTTATTGCTAAGAATAGACCCACGAACCAGAGAATTCTAGCGGCTTTTCTTCTTCCATACATAAAGCAGGCCACCCAGGCCACCCGCTGTGATTGTGGCTGCAACTATAACGATACCGAGAACCAACGGGAATTCGAAGCTTCCTGGTTTCTGTTGTGATTCTAGGTCTATGTTAGTGGCACTAATAATAAGCGGCTTACCTAGGCTTATCCCCCTGTATATGTCGCCAAGCACGTAACGAATAGCGTCGTCAATATAGGTTCCCGCATAAGCAATCATTATGAGGGAAACTTCGTCATACAACGCCGGAAATATGAGTTGGAAACTCCACACACTGCCAACACGTTCGCCCACTGGGTTACACGCCAAAAGCCGGTCTGCAACGAAAAAAGCCACAGGGGTATCAATGCCTACTTGAGGATCCCCTCCTGAACCCAAGTCCAACAAACCAACTTTCGCATCCTTATGCGTGCGAACCGCCGATCCGTTGACTATCTCAGTCCTAGGCACATCATGAACCATTACTATGGTTGAGTTAACTTCATAATTGTGTACCCAGAAGGGCCATCTCCCAACGTAGGTCCTATTTTCGCTGTACATTTCAAGAGTATCCATCTTAACCCAAACATTTGTAGTCACCAGGTGCACATCTCCTACAGGGGAAACAAATTGGAGCACCCCCCGATAATCACGTTTCGCATTATACGCATCAATCAGCACAATAGTGTACTCCACGAAAGCCTCGCTTCCACTAACCTCAAGGACCTCCCAAGTCATAGTCATATTGTTAAACCCCAATAGCGTTCCGTTTGGAAATTGGAAACTAGTCTCTAGATCACACCCACTCATCCAGCCAGGAAGAGTCGGTAAGACCTCGTTTGACAACGTTAAGGTTACATACTGACCGGGTTCCATCCAGTAAAACCATTTTCCAACCTCAGCACGAGTATGAACAACAGGAAACATGGAAACGACTAGGAGAAAGAGAAGAAAAAGGGAAATAAATGTCGCCTTGCCCAATTCTAGCTCCTTTTCATCTCTTTTAACGGTTGATTCAACTTTATATTGCTCCACATCTTTTAAAAAAATCTTTTGGTTACCCCAAAAGAATTGTTCCGAAAGTTTTCGTTCATCTCCATAGCTTTCAACTCCTCAACATAAGCCACAAGACCCCAGCGCCATCCAAAAACCGTCATCGGACAGGGGTATTTATTGGCTATCGTAATAAAGACTAAGAATTATGGAATTTTCCCAGAAACCTTCAATATTATTGTTTCTGTCAACTCGACGATAATAGACACACTTTCAGACGTTTCCTTAGAAAGCGAAGATTCTACAACGCTCGCCCTCGATTGGAACACAACAAACTACCCCAAAGGAAACTACACCATAAGCGTCTACATTGCTCCCCTCGAAGATGAAGTTGGCACATCAGACAACATACTTAAGATCGGTATGGTGAAAGTAACAATTCCAGGCGACGTTAATGGCGACTTCTTCGTAAACGATTCAGATGTAGGTCAAATTAGGCTTTTCTGGCAACAAATCTCACCTTCTGCACCGGCGGATGTCGACATAAATGGCGATGGCATAGTCAACATAAAAGACGCCACACAAATCGGCATTAACTGGCTACAACACGCATAAACAAACTCCCCCCCTTTTTCTAAACACAGACCGATTCTTATGTGCCTGCTTTGCTTATTTACGACTCTAACCACACGCCCTACAGTCAGAAACCAAAACCAGCAAGCTAGCATGCATTTTATTTGCACCAAATTCTCCATCGAAAGTTGACCTGCAACTTAACACTAGTATATTTGGATCCTAATAGTATAATATAGTGAACCTGGTCTAGAGAAGCGTGCACACACACTCACAGAGAAAAATCCTACATCATCATTTTTCATAAAGCCTCAAACGCCTACGAACAGCAGGATTTTCATCAGCCAACCTCTGCAAAACCATTTCAAAAGTCTCACCAGAAGAAAGTTCCCTTTCAATAAAAACACCAGTTCTGCCAATCTCGTCACGGCGCAAAAGCACACGCACACGATCATAAACCGTTTCAAGAAAAACATCCAAAAGCTTCGCAACCTCCTCCTCACGACCCACAATGCTACTTTCCACGTGCCCTCTCCGCATTGGCTCAATCAGCATGAGGCGCTTGTCCACCCCAACAACACGCAAATCCTCTCTCAGTAGCCGTAAGTTTAATTCGCCCCCGTATCTGTAAAAGTCCTGCTCAACACGCCGCATCTTAACAAGAGGAAACGACACGCACTTATTCTCATTTAATTCAATGTATCCCTTCAACGCATAAACAGGCGTCGCCTGCACCAAAATACGCCTGGAAAACGAAAAACCAGCTTTCTCTAAAGCGTTTTCAATAATAAATGAGGAAGAAATGTCGCGCAAAAAAACGTCAATGTCACTTTTCTCTGAAACATCACCCCTCGCAATGCTACCATGCACAATAGAATCCAAATGGACACGCGCCAAAGCCTCCATGATTTCCAACGCTTGACCACGCAACGATTTCAACAATTGCCAATGTTTCCTACCATAAACCACCTCAACGCGTTCAGCCCGTCTCACGGGTTTCTTTGCCATTCTCGTCCAGCCTTACAAAAACTATACTAAACTGTTACTTTAGAAGATTCCGTAAAGAGAGAAGAAAACATGCAAACAACACCTGAAACCATGTTTCTTATAGGCTTGCTAATATTTTGGGGCATCACGTATGCTGCTGGCAAGATTCTTCACGCAGAAAAACATGGATTCAAAATCCTTCTCTTTTTCCTCTCCTACCGCTCCAACAGATTCAAAGAGGCCATAGAAAAGATTGGCGAAAAAAACACACTATTCTGGAAAACCCTCAGCAACCTCAGCGTAGCCTTCGCCATCGGACTGACAATCTATGTCACATATTTTCTTTCCAGCAATCTGCTCAAATTCTTCTCCCCCGTTATGGAAAGCGTACCAGTGTTGCCAATTGTTCCAGCAATCACCATACGCTTGGATTCGTTACCCTATTTTTTCGCCGCAGTCACGATAATCATAATTTTTCATGAACTAGCGCATGGCGTCAGCGCTGTTGCAGAAAAAGTCGCTGTGAAATCAGCAGGCTTAGCCGTCATGCTGACTTTTTTTGGCGGCTTCGTGGAACCCGAAGAGAAAAGCTTCGAAAATGCTTCGAGAACTTCGAAGCTTCGAATACTAAGTGTGGGGTCTGCGACGAATTTGATGACTGGTTTTCTTGCTCTTTTATTGTTGGCTGGGTTGTTCGCTCCTTCCTCAGGTGTGCTGGTTGGTGGCACTGTCGAAAATGGTCCTTTGGCAAGCGTCGGTGTTCAACGATTTGATGTGATTTATACTGTGAACAATACGGAAGTAAATACGTTGCAGAGTCTTGCAGATTACTTAGCTAACGTCACCGCAGGTGCTGTGTTGGTTCTCAAAATAAACGATGACAAGATTTTAAACATAACTACCGAAAACGTGGATGACCGTGCTGTGATTGGGCTTTCTTATGGGCTTAATTATCATCCTTGCCGTTTGGGATTCGGTCGCATAATAACCGCAAATACTTATCTTGTTTTATATTGGATTTTTCTTGCTGCTTTCAGTGTCGCGGTGTTTAATATGTTGCCTGTGTATCCGTTTGATGGCGAAAAGCTTGTTTATTATTGTCTTGAAGGTTATGTGAGTAAAGAAAAACGTTTTTCAGTTCGGGTTTGGGTCAATGTTGTTTTTCTGGGCTTGCTTTTGTCGAATATGGTTTTGAGTTTATGGTGGTTTGGCTTGCTCAGCGTGTAAGTTGTGAGGTGAAGAAGGCTAGTGAAGTGTAATTTTTGTGGGTGGCGTGAAGCGATTTTTGTTCGTGTCTACAGCGGAGAAAAACTGTGCAAGCAATGTTTTTGTAAATCTGTTGAGGATCGTGTCCGTGCTACTATTTCTGAGCATGACATGTTTCGGTTTGATGATAAAATTTTAGTTGGGGTTTCTGGTGGGAAAGATAGCATTGGGCTCTTGCATGCTCTGGTTAAGATAGAGAAAAAGTTTCCTAAGGCTTCGCTGTTTGCTGTTTCTGTTGATGAGGGGATAAGAGGCTACCGAGATGAGGCATTAAAGATTGCAGTTGAAAACTGTAAGTTTCTAGGTGTTGGACATGAGGTTTTGAGTTTTGAGAATTTGTTCGGTTTGTCGCTTGACAAGATTGTGCAGAAAACCAGAAAGCTAAAGAAGAGAGAGCGCTTGAGTCCGTGCACTTATTGTGGGGTTTTGCGTCGTCGTGCTTTGGATTTAGCTGTACGGAGGTTTAGGGCTGATGTTTTGGCTTTGGGGCATAATTTGGATGATGTTGTTCAAACTTTTTTGTTGAATGTTGTGCATGGTGATGTTTGGCGTTTGGCACGTTTTGGCGCTGTGAGTATTGATAGTGGTGGGCGTTTTGTTCGTCGTGTTCGTCCATTTTGCCTTGTTCCAGAAAAGGAAACGGCGTTTTATGCGTTTTTGAAAAAGATAAAATTTCAAACCGTTGCTTGCCCATACGCAGGCGAGGCGTTGCGGAATGATGTGCGGTTTTGGTTGAACCGGCTTGAGCAAAAGCATGCTGGAAGCTTATTCACATTGTATAGAAGTTTCGAAAAAATCGGAAAATCTATGGAACAGAAGGAAAAAGAATTTAACTTCTGTAAAGGATGCGGTGAGCCATGTGCGCAGAGTAAAGATTTTTGCATAGCTTGTGAATTTCTGGAAAAACTAGGAATATTGTAAAATATGTGCGAATGTTAATATGTTTACGCCTTCCTTGTTTTGTGTGTGCTCGACGTAAGGGTCAGACCTTTCTATTTGGCGCTAAATATGCGGTAAAATTAGATGATTTTGAGGATTAATTCGTGTTTTCTTTCCATTGCTTGTCGATCCAGTGTTTTAGGCCTTTTTCTTTGATTTCTTGTAGGTTTTCTATGCAGTGGAATTTTATTACGCCTGGATTGGTTTTTAGTAGTTCGCATGGGAAATCTGAGCATTCGCTGCACAGATCGAAACCTTTTTTGAAGCAGCATTGACGGATTTTACATCTGTCGTTTGGGTTTTCTTTTGCTTCGCTTTTGCATCCGGTGTCTATGGGTGTGTTTGCGAGTATTTCGAGTCCGGTTTTTAGGTTTTCTATGTCGACTTTTCCTTCGAGTAATCTTGTGAACCCGTATTCGTTTATCATGTTTAGTGCTGATTGGAAGGTTTTTCGTATTTTTCCTGTGAACCAGTCGCAGGTATGGCAGTATGAGCCGCAGAAGCCAGTATGCATTTTTTTCTCTTGTTCATAATCCATTTTACAATCGCCTTCGTGTATTCTTGATTCTGTTGCCTTTTAATTCTTATCGTAATGATTTCTGTCAGTTTCTGTTCCGAGTGTGCTTCTTGCCCAGCTCTCTAGACTCGTTCACTATATGCTCCAATTAGGCTCCAAATAGAGTGAGTGTTGTCCTACTTCACTATGAGCCTTCTTCTTTTGTCCGGCGACACGTGACGATATAGCTGAATATAAGGAACCAAACCGCCCAATACTTTGTTTTCCGCCTTTTTCAAGTGCTCTTGAAAAGTTGTTCTGGGCACTTTTTCTTTCTCAGCTATTGTCTGAACGTCAGCCTGCCTAGGCAAGTTATAATAGCCATGTCGATGGGCAGTTAACACAGCATCTATCTGTCTTTCAGTTAAATCGGAAAACAAGGTATCCGCTCTGAGGATTAAAGAACTTGCAATGAAACCGTCAAGTGGAGCCTTGCGCAGAATTTTGTAAACCCATCCCCATTTCTCTAGGCGACGAAGGAGTTCTTCAAAGTCTTCATGTTTAAACACTATGAGTCGATGGTATCCCCAGCCGTTCTCTGCAATGTTTGGGAAAATGTTGAGAATGTCTAACTCGCCAATGTGTCTGATGATGGTATTTTCTTTCATACAATTACATTCGTGTACGTTTAGGTAGAGCCTACGGGCATCAGATATTTCTTCGAGGACATCCAAAATAGGGTGTTTGCGAATTTCTTCCATGACCAGCGGATACTCCTCTGGGTTCCTTACGATAACTTCGATGACGTCGTTTTCTCGGTTACACCAAATGTAGATGCTTGTAGACGGAAATCTGCGAGTCAAGTCTAGGAAAAAAGCGTTGAACGACACTTTCAACACAACTTCGAACAGTGGCATTTTCAACTCGACCTAAAGAAAGATGTGTGGTGGTCACATATATTCGTATTGCCGTCATATGACGACAGGTTACTGCTGGCATGTGACGGCAGAAGCCTTATGCTTTCCTTCGAACCATATTCATTATGGTGCCTGAAATGAAGAGGCTAGAATTAAAAAAGAAAGAATCTTTCACAAGAAGACTGTTTCGGTTGCTGAGACCTCGTAGCGATATACGGCAGTCTATGAATCTGCAAAAAGAGGATGTAAGTGTTTCTCTTTCTAAAAACTTTTGTCATGATTATCGAAAAATAATAGGAATCGCCGCACTTGAGGCAGAACGAAAAAAGGCTGAAGGATTGATGGAATGGCAAAAACGTCGGTTCGTTGGCTACTAAAGACAATCCATTAGTTTCCCTTTTTTTATTTAGTTCTACTTTAGCACAAGCTCCATTATATATCTAACAAGAATTAGTGATCTTCTTCGAAGAGCAGACTCAATAAACAAAATTGAAACAACAATTACGTGACTGAAAATCTCAACAGCGCTGCTATTCCGCTTAGAGCAAGCAATTTTTCTCCTGCCTCATGTTCCGCACTAACAACAACGATCTTTCCACCCTTCTCCTCAACTTCCTTCATAATCTTCTCCAACGCAAGCCTTTTCTCGTCATCCAAACTACGCATAGTGAAATCTGCAACAAGCAAAGTCTCCACGGCACCATATTCGCATGCTTTTTCCACTTCATCAAAGCCATAAGTCACATCCAGCCTATCCTTCCCAAGCCTTTTCAAAACCTCCTCCACCAGCGCCGTTTCCTCTGCAATTCGCACATGCCTTAAAGCTTTGGACAAAACCCCAGAACGTAATGCTTCCTTAATCCCAGCTACGCCACTACTATTCACACTCTTAATATCGATTACCCTGCCAAAAACATCCGAAGCCTCATCACGCAAATAATTGTAAAACTGATTCTTCACAAAACCCAAACCCAAAACCACAATAGGGCCACGAGTACTCCGCCAAACCTCTCGCAACGCACTTATTGCACTCTTAAATGCGTTATACAAAGCCATTTCCCTCTTTTCTGCCTCCAACTTTCCAGGCAGCCGAATCCTCTTCTCAATCCTCACATCAACACCATACTGCCTAATCACAGCCACACAAAACGTCTCATCATCAATCGAAACCACAATAATCGGCTTCGCCTCTGTTTTGCTTGCCCTTTCCAAACGGTCAACCTCATGCCCAGCCCAACCCTCCTCCTTCACAACAGTCAAAAAATCACCTAAACCAATATTCAACGTATGAAACGAGCCTCTGCCAGCCACATCGTCAGGTGCATCCAAAAGTCGACCATGCACACGCAAACGATTCAAAGCCCTGTCCCAAACCACATCTCTAACACGCACACCCAAAACTAAAGAAATCCGTTTACCCTTCTGCGGACGCCCAAACTCCCTGTCCAACTTCACCTCTCGAGTCGTCCGCGCATAAACCACATCACCCGCAAAAACCAAATTATACAAATGCCACAAATCATCCAAACTCTCAGGAACCAACTTAACAATGCCCTTCTTGAGTTTCTTCTCCAAAACCTTCAAACCAATCAACGCTCAACAGATACATTGGTATTTTAAAAAGATTAAAAACGTATTGCCAATATTTTAACCTGTAAGGCGAGGCAATTAAAAAGGGGTTTGGATTTAGGTCTGTGCGACAAAATAGGATATGTAATTGTTTAAGGCGAAGGACGATTGTACGAATAAGCGAAACCCTACATGTTTGTTTCTCAAGAAAACTCGGACATTGAATATTGTATAACTAATCTAGCGCCGGCGACTGCGAGGGTTCTTTTAATGTTCAACACAACAGAAAAGGAATTGCTTTCATCAAAGCGGCCAGACACCAGTCTTATAGACTATTTCTGAAAGCACTATTCATTGTTGTAGATATTTTAGAAGATTTTATGCATAAATCCTCTTACTGTTGTTGTTCCCTTTGTTTTTCTATCTTTCCTCTGAATGCCTTTTGATTAAATGACGAGTTTTCTGGTCCTCCTCTTTCAAGTCTAAAGTGCCTTTCACTGTGCCATCTTCAAGGCGTTCTATTTTGAACCCCATTTTTTTCATGAGATCGATCGCACGGTAGTTGTCTGGCAGCATTAGACCGTAAATGGTTTCCAGTTTTTTGTCTTTACAGATTTCAATCATGAAATCTAGCATTTTTGATCCCAAGCCTAAACCTTGCCAGGGATCTGCAACGATAAAGGCTATCTCGCCATTTTTTCCGTCTGGATCGATTATTAGTCTAACAACGCCTAAGATTCTTCTACGTCCATCTTCAGTTAACTCTGCCACTAGACCCAATTCTCGGTCATAATCTATATTGCAGTAGCGAACTCTAACCTCATGCGGTGTGTCTTTGATGATTTGGAAAAATCTGTACCGTATAGATTCTTCTGAAAAGTTTTGGAACATTTCTAGCCATAAAGGTTCATCTTCGGGTTTTATGGGCCGCAGCAGCACGTTTCTTCCGTCACGAAGTTTCCATAAAGCCTCATATTTTTTGGGATACGGACTGATCACTAGATGTTCGTGTGGTTCATGTTTTGTGAATACTTTTTCTTTGTCGATTACTATGCGGGCGTCTAGCGCGAAGGCTTCTTTCTCGTCTATGAATAATGGGTTAATGTCAACTTCCTTCAACTCTGGAAAGTCTACGAGCATTTGAGAAAACCGCACTATGATTTCCTCGAGAAGCTTAAGATTTGCTGGCTGCATGTTTCGGTAACCTTTCAAGAGTTGATAGACTTTTGTTTCCTCCATAATTCTTCGAGCTAAAGTCTGGTTCAAGGGTGGAAGTCCAACAACAACATCTTTGAAGAGTTCCACGCCGATTCCACCCATTCCAAACAATATCACTGGACCAAAAAGCGGGTCCATCTTGGCGCCTAGAATAACTTCGTAGCCTCTCTTTTTTATCATAGGTTGGATTGTGACACCTTGAATCTCTGCCCGTGGATTATATTCTTTGGCGCGTTGTATTATCTGGTCAAATGCTTGCCTAAGCTTTGCTTCCGAGTCAATGTCTAGCAAAACGCCGCCTGCATCAGTCTTATGAATAATTTGTGGCGACAAAATCTTCAATACTGCAGGATAGCCTATTTGCGAAGCTATACTGGTTGCCTCGTCTACAGTTTTCGCGATTAATGTTTTGACTGCTGGAATGTTATAGTATTCAAGAAGCTGTTTTGCTTCAGTTTGAGTCAATATTTCACGGTTTTCTTTTGCAGCATTCGTCATAATTACCATTAGA
>Ga0209636_10002062_pt1 | contig 20375 bp, 17 predicted proteins | sample DeeMarSWOR152_54_FD_187464 | JGI IMG/M metagenome (GOLD analysis project Ga0209636, IMG submission 187464) | Marine sediment microbial communities from White Oak River estuary, North Carolina - WOR-1-52-54 (SPAdes) (version 2) | ecosystem: Environmental > Aquatic > Marine > Intertidal zone >...
AGGAAAAACCGCATCTATCAGGGAGTTGTATTACCAGTTGAAGCATACGATTGCCGGGACAAAGGAAAACACATTTGACGAACAAAGTGAGTCGGATCCGCTGATAGTTGATCTGGAGGTGGCACTGGGCGTGATGAGAGAGGAGCTGCATCTGAAAGCGGATGATAAGGGAACAATTATTGGAAAGATCGTGATAGAAGACTCAGGAGACATTATTGACTGCTCCAAACTTGGAAGGTCAGGACTTGCGGTTCCTTCAATTGTCGAGCATTATAACTTCGAATCTGTCGAGGCGGATTACCTGCTTGTGATTGAAACCGGAGCAATGTTTGATAGATTGGTGGAGGAGAAGTATCATTTAAAGAATAACTGCATCATGATCGCAACAAAAGGGCAGGCGGCAAGGGGGTGCAGGCGGTTAATCAACCGCATCCATAATGAATTAAATCTTCCAGTGATAGCGTTCAGCGACGGCGATCCGTGGGGTTACTACATCTACTCCGTATTGAAAGCAGGCTCTTTCGCGCTGGCCCATGAATCTGAGCGTTTGGGAACCCCAGCAATGCGGTTTGTTGGGATGACAATGACGGACATAGACACTTATGATCTCCATTCGGTGACGGAGAAGTTAAAGGATGTCGATAAAAAAAGGATTGCTGAACTGCTTGAATACCCCTGGTTCCAGAGGAGGGGATGGAAGAAAGAGTTGAAACTGATGAAAAAGAAGGGCGTGAGGATAGAACAGCAGGCACTTGCTTCAAAATCCTTAGAGTTCGTTGCCGAGGAATACCTGCCCCGGAAGATCGAGAACGGGCTGCTTCTGCCCTGATCTATATCCTAAGCGTATTGGAGCGTTTCCGAGTCATACGAGGAAATATCGCGAGCGATAGCGAAGCATAGAGCGGAAATACGCTCATTCTCGTCGGAAATTCCCGACTGTTGCTGCCTTGAGTTATTTTTTAAAAATAAAGAAAAGATTAAACAATCTTTTTAAATATCAAAACCAATATAATATTAATTACCAACAATGAACGAATTCAATATAATAATAGAGGAAGGGGAAGACGGTTATTTAATATCCGAAGTAATCGAACTTCCAGGTTGCCACACACAGGCAAAATCCTATGACGAACTTATTAAAAGAACCAAAGAAGCGATTTCTCTTTATTTAGAATGTGTAGAGCAGCCATTAGTTATCACAGAAAAGTTCATAGGAATACAAAAAGTGACTGTCTAAATTTAAAATGCCAAAATTACCCTTACTATCTGCAAAAGAGTTGTTCAGAATTTGAGAAAAATTAGGATTTGAGAAAATTCGTCAAAAAGGTGGTCACGCGTTCTTTAGACATCCAGATGGAAGAACACCACTTGTGCCTGTTCACCCCGGTGAAAAAATTGACAGAGGGCGGTTAAACAAAATCATCAGAAAAGATTTAGGAATACTCAGGGATGAATTTATGAGACATATATGATTTAGTGGAAAAGAGGGGCGTAAGGATAGAACAGCGAGCAATTGCCTCTAAATCACTGGAAATCCAAAGTGGGCTGGAGCGAAGCGGAATGCCCGCTCATTCTCGTCGGAAATTTCCGACTTGAGAATGGGCTGCTTCTGCCCTGAAATTTTGTTAAAATCCTGGATTTTGTTTTTATATCTGATATTTTTATTAGTTTTATTTTATCAAAAATTAAAATCAAAATATGACTACTCTGATCGTCACGGAAAAACCCAAGGTAGCAGAAAGAATCGCGAACGCCCTGGGAGGGGCAAAAAAGGAAACAAGAAATAGGATTGGGTACTATGTGGCAGGGGATAAGAATCTAATCGTGGCGCCGGCAGTAGGGCACATCTACGGGTTGAAGGAGAGAAAAAAAGGATATGGATTTTCAAAATACCCCGTGTTTGAGATTGAATGGGCTCCATCGTATTCGATAGCCAAGTCCTCCTCTTTCACAAAGTCATATCTCGAGAACCTCAAGTTTCTTGCTAAAAAATGCGATGCCTTCATTAACGCCTGCGACTATGATATAGAGGGCAGCGTTATTGGCTTTAACGCAATAAAACATGCCTGCAATGCGGATCCCTTTTCCGGGAATGTTAAAAGAATGAAATTCTCCACACTGACGGGCAAATCCATAGTCGATGCCTACAACAATCTCGTTCCGGTAGATAAAGGGATGGTTGATGCAGGACTTACCAGGCATACCCTGGATTGGTACTGGGGCATTAATCTTTCAAGGGCGTTAAACTCTGCGACAAGAAAAGCACGCAGATTTGTAACCCTGAGCATCGGGAGGGTCCAGGGACCGACGCTTAACATGCTGGCTAAGAGGGAAAAAGAGATAAAGGCATTTGTGCCGGAACCGTACTGGGTGATCGAGATGATTGTGGATATAAAAGGGGATGCGATCAGTTCCTATCATGAAAAGGATAAATTCAGGGATAAAAAGGAGGTGGAGGAAATAAGGGGGCGGTGCGGGAACACCGCGGTTGTGAAGGACATTAAAAAGAAAAAGAATATAATTAAGCCGCCGCACCCATTTGATCTGACAACCCTCCAGACTGAGGCGTATAAAACACTGGGTATGCACCCGAGGAAAACCCTGGAAATCGCACAGGATCTCTATACCTCGGGGGTCATTTCATACCCGAGAACATCCTCTCAACAACTGCCTGATGAAATCAACTTTATCGAAATACTCGAAAAATTGAGCATGATAGAGGATTACAGCCGCTTATACACAATTTTAAAAAATAAAATTAAAGAAGGGAAATTAAAGCCAAATAACGGTAAAAAGAAAGACCCTGCGCACCCTGCGATCCACCCCACGGGAGAAAAACCGGATTGGTTGGAAATTAAAGCCACTCAATACCACAAAAAAATTTATGACCTCGTAACAAAAAGATTCTTTGCCACCTTCGGAGATAATGCGGTGAGGGAAAGCGTTACGCTTAAACTGGACAACAACAATGAAATTTTCGTTGCAAATGGAGTAAAGACTGTGGAGAACGGATGGTTTGAACTGTACGGCAAATACGCTAAATTTGATGATATTGCCCTGCCAATAACCAATAAAGGGGATATATTGGAGGTTAAAAGCATAGAAATTCATGAAAAAGAAACATCCCCTCCAAAACGCTATACTCCTGCATCAATAATCAGATTGATGGAGAAAAATAATCTGGGGACCAAAGCAACGCGCTCTCAGATAATCGATGTGCTGTTTGAGAGAAATTATCTGACAGGTAAGTCCATAGAAGTAACCTGCCTTGGTTTAGATGTTGTAGAAACCCTGAACAAGTACTGTCCGGAGGTTTTGAGTGTTGAACTGACCCGCAAGTTTGAGGAGGAGATAGAAAAAATCAGGTCAAAGAAGCTGGATGCGGAAGTGGTCGTAAAGGAGGGTGAAGAAACATTGATCCATATCTCCGAGGAATTCAAAGAGAACGAGCACAGCATCGGTGAAGCACTTGCAAATTCCATTGACGAAACAATAAGATTGCAGAGCCATCTCGGCAAATGTCTGCAGTGCGGCGGAAATCTGGTTCTGAAGAGCGTTTCAAAACATGGGAAATACGGCAGGTTCACATCCAATTTTGCCGGATGCGATAACTACCCCAAATGCAGGTTTACCTTTTCTTTGCCCTCGGGATTGCTTAAGAGAGAGGGCGCAGACGTCTGCAGCGAGTGCGGATCCCCGATATTTACAAGAATCGTGAGAGGAAAGCGCCCATGGAAGTTCTGCGTAAATCCGGAATGCTCGACCCGGAAGGACAAATAATAATTTTTCCGGTCTTATCTTTTGATAAAACTTTTTTTAAAAGTTTTTTATACGACCTTCCCGCCCTGATATTTACCCTCATAAACTTTTGTTTCGCCGTCAACGCTCTCGAAAACAATTTGCGCGATCCTTGCTTCTTTTTCAAATTTAAAGTTAAACGAAGAGAGATTTCTGAGACCCATCGTTAACGTTCCCCCAAATCCAGGGTCAACGACCGCTGTTATCACGGCACACCCGCACCTGAAAACGCTTGATCTCGGAAGAACCCTGGCCGTCAGGTCGGCAGGCATATTCACCCTCTCGATCGTTTCAATCAACCTGTATCCCCGGGGTTCCAAGACATGCTCATCAGCAATCTCCTCTCCAATCAGGGGTGTTTTTCTCTCAGATTTGCCCAGAAAACTTTCCGACTTTATCTTATAAACCCTTCCGATGCGCAGGTCATATCCCGCCCCTTCTAAACAATCAATATCAAAGTTTTCTATCAAATTCTTCTCTTCCACCAGTTCCAGAATTCTTGATCTTCCAAGGATCATTATCTTTTCTTTAAAATTACAAATAATAATACTAAAAATGTTATTAATCCTGTCCATACTCCCGACAAATGCGACACAAGAAACACCGGAAGAATACAGACGGTTGACAAAAACAAACACCTTAAACCCATACGGGCACGTATAAAAGCATGCTGTTCTGGAATCATGTATGGATAAATAACAGGGTTTGTTGCATAACAAAATGTGCTGTATTGAACTGCCAAAGATCATTATCAAATCATTTCTCTAAACTAACTCCCTTGATCTTCCTCCTGAATTTTGCATAGGTGGCGTAGTCTATATATTCCCTGCAATCAATAAACTTTTTGATGGGGCATGGGTTTCTTCTCTTTTCGTTTTCCCCCGCGACCCTGATTACGAATGCATCGCTTCCGGCTCCGGAGCCAAAGGAAGTGACAAGAATCAAATCACCAGCTTTGGCATAATCCAGCACATTCGCAAGCCCCAGCATAGGTGCTCCAGAGTAGGTGTTTCCTATCTGCGGGGTCAATAATCCTAAACTCAATTGCTGCTTTTCAAAGCCAAGCATTTTCCCGGCTTTCAGGGGAAACTTGCCGTTTGGTTGATGCAGCACAACATAATTGAAATCTTCCGGCTTGATATCGTTTCGCTCCATTATCTTCTTTGCCGCACTTGTTACGTGCCTGAAATAAGCCGGTGCTCCGGTAAACCTTCCGCCATGTTTTGGAAACTCCGCCCCTTCCCTTCTCCAGAAATCAGGGGTATCCGTGGTGTAGGAATAAGTATCCAAAATCTCCGCAATGATTCCGTCACTGCCGATTAAGAATGCCGCCCCACCAGCCGAGGCAGTGTATTCCAGGGCGTCTCCAGGATGCCCCTGTGATGTATCCGCACCGATTGCCATCCCGTACTTAATCCTTCCGGATTCGACTAAACCCATGCAGGTCTGGATAGCCGCGGTTCCGGCTTTGCAGGCAAATTCATAGTCTGCTGTCATTATGTCAGGGGTAGCAAGAATTGCTTCTGCAACTATGGTCCCGGTCGGCTTAACAGCATAGGGATGAGATTCAGATCCTATGTAGATTGCACCAATGTCCTGCGGGTTTATACCCGCATGTTTTAAAGAATTTCTCGCAGCCTCAACAGAAATAGTAACGGTATCTTCATCCAGCGCTGGAACGGACTTTTCATAAACCCCTAATCCCTTGCTCATTCTTTCGCCGTCGTCCCCCCACACTTTCGCGATCTCCTGCGTTTTTATTCGGTACTTTGGGATATAGCCCCCATAACCAACAATTCCGACCATGTTTTTGATAAAACTTTTTTTTTAAAAAAGTTTTTTATATATTTGTACATTATTGCATTAAAATATAATAAATCAAAAAATTTGCTGCGCAAACAATCAAAATTTGCGAAGCAAACTTTGTGTATCGGAATGTGGCGGAGCTTCGCTCCGACACATCCGCAAGATTGCAAAGCAACAATCAAAATTCCTTTGGAATTTTGTGTGCTGAAATTTGCTTCGCAAATTTTACGCATCTTGGGATCGCAAAACCATTTTATGGCTTCGGATTCCAAGATTTGCAAGGTAAATCTTGCGAAGCCAAAACTGCGATGCAGTTTTGCGCTGTCTGACCAAAGGTCAGCCACATCGCAAAGCGATTTTGCATATTTTAACCCACAATATTAACTATATGGCAATGAAAAAACTTAAAGACGTTTTGGAGGAGAATGCAAAGAAGATTGATGAAAGGATCGAGAAATATATTCCGAAAAGATATGACGGCGGGCTGTTGCAGTTTGTTTATAAAGACTCGACTAATGTTGATCTGGATGCCGTAAATAGAGCGATTTCCGAGCCGTTCTGGGAGTTTTTAGGCCGCGGGGGGAAGAGATGGAGGCCGACATTATTTTTGCTGGTCTATGAAGCACTTGGGGGAGATCCAAAAAATCCCCATATCCTCGATTTTTCCATAATCCCGGAGATTATTCACAACGGGACTTTGATGGTCGATGATATAGAGGATGGCAGCCAGATGAGGAGGGGGAAACCTACTTTGCACAGGATGGAAGAATTCGGTTTGGATATAGCTTTGAACTGCGGAAATTTCATGTATTACCTGCCTTTGATGATTGTGGTTAGAAGTAATGTCGAAGATAAAAAGAAATTAAATATCTATGAAGCATACATCCAGGAGATGGTTAACCTTTCCCTTGGGCAGGGGATGGACCTGGTCTGGCACAAAGGTTATGCCAGGAATGTGAGCATTGAAGAATACATCCAGATGTGTTCCCTTAAGACAGGAACTTTAGCGAGAATGTCTTCAAAATTTGCCGGTATTCTTGCCGGAGCGGATGATGAAACAATAAAGAGAGTGGGGGAATTCATAGAATCCCTTGGGGTAGCGTTTCAAATTCAAGACGATGTCCTGGATATAACGGGAAGCAATAAGTTTGGAAAAACAATCGGGGGGGACATAACGGAAGGGAAAAGAAGTTTTATGGTCGTTCATGTACTGCAGGATAAAAATGCTAAAGAGGAGGACAAAAGACGGTTGAGGGAGATTTTAGATATGCACACCGGGGATAAAGAACTAATCAGGGAAGCAATCGATATAATCAGGGAATACGGGGCCGTAGATCATGCGAAAGGATATGCAGAGAAAATTGTGACAGATGCATGGAATGATGTTGATGAAATACTCCCCGAATCCGTGGCAAAGAATTTACTTAAAGAGTTTAAGGATTACCTGATAGAGAGGGAGATTTAGTGAACCCGATTTTCTGAAACAGAAAAGAAATTCCTGATTTTTCGCAAAATTGTTGGGGGTTTTTTCTGGAACAGAAAGGTAGATCCATCAACAGCAAATTTATTTTTATTTATTGAACTTATTAATATATGTGTGGATTTGTACGTCATAGTTAAAAATGCCCAGAGTAATGATAGTAGATGATGAGCCATATATTGTTAAATCAGTTAAAACAATATTGGAAAAAGAAGGTTACAGTGTTGTAGGAGCGGAAAGCGGGGATGATTGTTTGAAAAAATTAGAAAAAGAACCCGTTGATCTGATTTTGATGGATTTTTTCATGCCGGGAATGGATGGCAGGGCGGTGATTGAAAGGATAAGGGAAAACCCGGATCTAAAGTCCACAAAGATAGCATTTCTTACCTCGGCATCATTCAGGGAGAAGGGTCTGGAAATTCTGGATGTATTGGGTGTTTCAGACTACATTGTGAAACCAATTGAGGTGCATAATTTTACATCAAAAATTAAAAAAATATTTAAGAATAACGAGAAATGACATTGGATATCGAAACCATTAAAGAAAGTTTGAGCGACAAAGAAATAATCGGTTTGGTTATCCCGGGTGCAGAATATGACGAAATGTTGATTGAACTATCGGCTATCCTGAGTAAAAGTTATAATAAAATTCTGTATATAAGTGCTAATAAACCTTATGGATTATTGGTCAATAAATTCAAGCAGACTAAAGCAGATGTGGATAAATTTCACTTTATAGACTGTATTACAAGGAGGTCAAAAGACGTCTCATCAACCAAGAACTGTACTTATGTATTCTCTCCCGGGGCGTTAGATGAACTACAAAGGGCAATAATTGATGTTCTTAGAAAACAGGAAATTGATGTGGCATTGATCGACTCGCCTTCCTCTTTATTGATCTACCAGGAACATATGGATATACTTCAATTCATGGATCGCTTGATAACGATATTCACTGTTGCAAATTGTAAGGCAATATTTCCGTTCCAGAAAGACAGTATGGAACTGCTGAGAAGGGGCATTGAAATGTTCACGGATAAGACCGTGCACCTGTATGTACTGACGTAAATATTTGATATAAACTTTTAAAAAAAAGTTTTGCGAATTTTAATCAAAATAAGAAGAATGAAAAGAAAATCTACGCCCTCTAAAAAAACTAAACGCACTAAGGCGAAACCTGGGAAATCTTCCGGCAAACTTAAATCCGCTGCTCGTAAAAAACATGCGGGCACGCGGTCTAAAAAAATATCCTTTCCAATTATCGGCGTTGGAGCGTCTGCCGGCGGCATGGAGGCATTCCAGCAGCTGCTTGAGAGTCTGCCCGGCGATACGGGGATGGCTTTTGTATTGATACAGCACCTGGCTCCGGAGCATAAAAGCATGTTGACCGAACTGCTTTCCAGAGCAACCGATATGCCGGTTGTTGAGGTAAAGGACGGCATGAAGGCGGAACCCGATCATGTGTATGTAATACCTCCGAATACTGATATGACTATTTCAAAGAGGATATTTGAACTCGTACCAAGGACGGAGACGCGCGGCATGCACATGCCGATAGATTGTTTCTTCAATTCGCTTGCACGGGATGTTAAAAGCCAGGCTATAGGAGTGATTCTTTCAGGAACCGCGTCAGACGGCACCCTTGGAATGAAGGAAATCAATGCAGAAGGGGGGATTACATTTGCCCAGGACAGGAAGTCCGCGAAATACGACGGTATGCCGCATAGTGCTGTTTCCGCGGGCGTCGTGGATTTTGTCCTGCAGCCCGGGGAAATCGCAAAGGAACTCACGAGGATTGCAAGACACCCGTATGTGGTATGTCCCAAACCCGTTAAAGCAGAGGAGCTAATACCTCTGGATGATGATGATATAAATAAGATTTTCAGGATGATTGCGGCAGATACGGGTGTGGACCTTAGTTTTTACAAAAGGTCAACGATACAAAGACGCATCATGCGGCGGCTGGCTCTGCACAAGATGAGCAATATGGAGGATTATGTAAAGTTTTTAGAGAAAAATTATGACGAGCGAAATAATTTGTTTGAGGATATGCTCATCAAGGTTACCGGGTTTTTCCGTGACCCTGAGACATTTGAAGCCCTGAAGGATGCGGTATTCACTGAAATAATGAAGGATAAAATGCCTGATGAGCCGATAAGGATATGGGTGCCGGGATGTTCCACGGGCGAGGAGGCGTACTCCATTGTCATGGCTCTTATTGAGTTTTTAGGGGATAACGCAAGCACCACCACAATCCAGATTTTTGCAACAGATTTGAGCGACCAGGCAATAGAGAAAGCCCGCAAGGGATTTTACGGGAAACATATAGTATCCGATGTTTCGCCGGATCGCCTGGAGCGATTTTTCATAAAAAAAGAAAACGGCTACCTGATCAACAGGCAAATACGTGACATGTGCATTTTTGCCAGGCAAAACGTAATCAATGATCCGCCTTTCTCCAACATGGACCTTATAAGCTGCCGCAACCTGCTGATTTACCTGGGACCGATTCTGCAAAAGAAGGTAACCCATCTTTTTCACTATGCACTCAACCCGAAAGGTTTTCTCCTGCTGGGAACGTCGGAGAGCATAGGCAGATTCTCAAACCTTTTTAACCTGATGGATAAAAAGCAAAAGATATATTCAAAAAGGCATGTGCCAGTACACGCGGATTTTGACTTTATTCCCAGGGTTCACGAGAAAGTGAAAACTGAGATCGCAGAGGGGATGGATATAAAGAAGGAGCAAGAATTTGACATAGGAAAAGAGGTTGATAAAATCATTCTCAGTAACTACATTCCCCCCGGCGTTGTAATAAACAGTGAAATGGAAGTCCTGCAGTTCAGGGGGCATACCGGCAATTATCTTGAGCCGGCTCCCGGAAAAGCGACCCTTAATATCCTGAAAATGGCACGGAAGGGCTTAATGCTGGATATGCGAACAGCGATCTACAAGGCAAGAGAGGAAAAATTAACTGTGATAAGAAAAGGGGTGGAATTCAAATACAACGGACATGACCGCCTCGTTAATGTTATAGTAACCCCCATAAAGCACCCCTCGTTTAAGGAATATTACTTTCTCATTCTTTTTGAGGATACCACCCCGCCCGTGCCGGAGGAGCCCAAACCCGGAAGGGCTAAAGCAGGCAAAAAGAAAACAGATGCTAAAGACCGCCAGATCAAACGATTAGAAAAGGAACTGGGTTCAACTAAATCATATTTACAATCAATTATTGAGGACCAGGAACGAACAAACGAGGAGGTACAGTCCGCAAACGAGGAGGTACAGTCCGCAAACGAGGAGGTACAGTCCGCAAACGAGGAACTGCAAAGCACAAACGAGGAACTTGAGACCGCTAAAGAGGAACTACAATCCAGTAACGAGGAATTGAACACGCTTAACGAGGAACTGCGAAACAGGAATATTCAATTAAGCGAGATTAACAACGACATGATTAACCTTTTAACCAGTGTTGACATACCAATCGTCATAGTGAGAACCGACCTGATTATCCGGCGGGCAACACCCGCGGCAGAAAAGGTGCTTAATGCCATCCCCGCCGACATCGGGCGACGCATTAATGACATCAAGTTAAAGATTGACATCCCCGATATCGAACAAATGCTCCTGGAGGTAATGGACACGCCCCATGTAAAGGAACTTGAGATACGGGATAAGAACGGCAGGTGGCATTTACTGCAGATAAGACCCTACAGGACCGATGAGAACAAGATCAAAGGGGCAGTAATTGCATTATTTGATATTGACCAGATTAAACGCAGTTTAGAGGAGGTTAAAGAGGCTCATGAATATGCCGAAAGTATCATAGAGACGGTGCAAGAACCACTTGTGGTGCTTGATTCATATCTGAGAGTAATCAGGGCTAATAGGTCCTTCTACAAGATTTTCAAAGTATCGCCAAAAGAGATACAGAATAAGCATATCTATGAATTAGGAAATCGCCAGTGGGATATTCCCAAGCTGCGCGAGCTGCTGGAGGAGATTATTCCCGAGAATGCCCACTTTGAAAACTTCGAAGTTGAACACGAGTTCCCCACCATTGGCAGACGGGTAATGCTTCTGAATGCTCGGCGCCTGTATAAAGAGGCAGGGAGAGCGGAGATGACTCTTCTCGCCATTGAAGACGTCACCGAGCGCAAGCAGGCAGAGGATGAAATAAGGAAGTTTAAAACCATATCAGACAACGCAAATTCTGGTATTGCTATTGTTGACCTCGCCGGAAATATTAAGTACCTCAATGAATACTTTGCAGGTGTGCATGGATACAAGCCGGATGAACTTATTGGCAAAAACTTAAGCATATTCCATACCAAGGAGCAATTAAAGGAAGTTATCGAGATAAATAAAAAACTGCAGGAGACCGGAAATTATACATCCCTGGAGGTGTGGCACAAGCACAAGGATGGCTCAGCGTTTCCTATGCTGATGAATGGTGTAACAATTAAAGACGAAAAGGGTAAACCCTTGTTTATGGCTGCCACGGCAATTGACATCACCAAGCGCAAGGAGGCAGAAGAGGAGTTACAAAATGCAATGAAAGAATTAAAAGAGATAGACAGAATGAAGGATGAATTTTTCAGTTCGGTAACCCATGAACTTCAAAATCCACTGACACCTGTGAAAGTCCAAAGCCAATTACTATTAGATGGGTATTTTGGAGAACTCACCGAAAAACAAAGAGAGAGTGTTGAAATCATACATATTGGCACAAACAGACTCATCAGGCTAACTGATGATATAACGACTATATCCAAGATGAGAGCAGGTGTATTAAGATTTGAGTTTAGTAAGAATAATATTAGTGAGATTATTGAAAATTCCGCAGGCAGCATGGAACTTTTAGCAAGGGAAAAACAAATTACTCTTATGAAAAAATACCCTGAATCATTGTTAGTTAATTGTGATAAAGACCGCATAAATCAGGTTATGGAGAATCTCATTGGAAATGCGATTAGATTCACGCCAGATAATGGGAAAATAATTATCGGGGCAAAAAGAATGAAAAATGATATTATTGTTTATGTAGAGGATACGGGAACAGGTATTTCAGAAGGAAACCAGAAAAAGATATTTAATCTATTTTTCCAGGTAAGCAGCAAATATGGCGGAACGGGGTTGGGGTTATCAATATGCAAAAATATAATTGACGCGCATCACGGAAAAATATGGGTTGAAAGTGAACCGGGTACAGGGAGTACGTTTACCTTTACTCTGCCCGCTATTGGATGAATTATTTTTTTATCTCCGTTCCATATTTGAATTGTGACGAGGAGTTGAATTATAACCCTACGCAAAGAAAATCGTAGCAGATGCATGGAATGATGTTGATGAAATACTTCCCGAATCCATGGCAAAGAATTTAGTGATGGGGTTCAAGAATTATTTGATAGAGATGAGGGTTTAGGGAAAAAATAATTCAAGTGTTATGTTCTTCGAGCCAGTCATATATTGTACTCCATGCTGTATCATCTGCTCCATACGCATAAGTTAGGTCAGCGTGTCCATAATCCGGTACTATGCATGAACTCACATCATCATTCCCGCTTTCTTCAATCAACTGTGTTGTGTATACTCCATACACTCCGAACCCACCTTCGGCCCCAACATACAGCACTGGAACATTTATATCGGCAATATGGTCGTCATATTCTGATATATCGTCGCTGCACCAGATGCCGTAGATTTCCACAATTTGATTGAGGCTGTTGAAGCTGTCCATGGAGAATATCGTGTCAAGTGTATAGTTATAATCCGTGTAGTATAATCCGCTCAGGTTTCCCGTAAAGATGTGATAGCAGGGGGCATAAGCATCTAGCATGTAAGTAGCGGTTAAGGATAACAGCAATGCCTGTTTATTTGTCATGCCCTTAATGATCTCTGATTCAACGTCGGGATCCTGAAACGCCAGCACAGCTATATATTTGAATACTGCTGCTTCATCATCATAAAAGATTCCCTTGCGGATCATCTTCTTTGTTATTTTATATTCATGACAGGCATTATCTATCAATTCCTCTTCTGCGGGATCAAACTTGTAGGCGACATCCATTGGAATAATGCCTTTCAGATGCATATTTCCATACTCGCCGGCATAAGCATATGTGAACGCTGCTCCATCACTATGCCCCAGCATGTAAATCTTATCATGATCCCCATACACGAAGGATCTGACAATTCTTGCGAAGATCACAGCCTTCCTTAAATCATCTATGTACATTGGCATATCCCATTCTTGCATAAATTCGCATCCAGTGGCGTAGCAGTATGGAACATCGGTACCATCTATTGTTATGTTATCTGGCACAAAAGAATATCTGAAATCTATCCCCCATACATCATAATTTCTTTCTGCCAGGTAGACGGCTAAACTATGGTTGGGGGGTATATCCTGTGCTATCTGTGTCTGGGAACTCATCAAAAAATTAGTTCTGAAATCCAGAGATGCTCCAGGAACCATCATCAAAGCATCCTTTTTCTTTTTCCTTAAAGGTTTATGTTTATGCCAAAATTTCTTTGTTACCCAATGGATTCCTATCTTATCAAACTCTCCTTCTCCAACTTTGAACGCGAATGTGAATTCATATATGTCATCCACCAATCTTCTGCTTTCAACAGAGATCAGTTCAATATGCCTGATTTCCTGTATTTCCGATCCAGCGAACATATTTTCAACAGAAGTCAGTACATAGTCTATTTCCTCAGGTTGTGGAGATACCTGTGCCGATGCGGTCGTTTGCAGAGCACATATCAATAAAAAACCAGTGATTAAACACCGGTGTGTATTCTTCATTTTTATTTTTAATCCGATTAAATTTGTTAGGGCCCGAGCAATTGCAACCTTATTTCCCGGCTCACTCAGTGTTTATTTTGATTTTGCCATATTGATATTTATGACAACACTAAAATAAAAATACATTCACAGTGGGTCTATTTATATTTCTGATTCAAAAAAGATTTTCAGCATTTTCTGCGAAAAAACATGGATTTCCTTTCTGATTCAAAAAAAAATATAATGGGGCAGGTGAATCGGCCCTTCATTTGGTCAGGCTCATTTTTATTTAAAAATTATCCCAATGAATAGATTTTTCTTTTTTGGTTCAAGAAGGTATTTTAACATTTTTACTAAAAATTGGATTTTTCTTTTCTGATTCAAAAACAAGACATTTTTATATAAAAGATACCCAGTATATAAATGATACTATTATAAAAACTTAAGCAACTGGGATAAATTAACCCCTCACTCCGCTCGGAGGACGTCGTTCACCCAGTGCTTCTGAGGGTTCCACAATATGGGCAAAAAAAAGAAAATTCACAAAAGGCGTTTATATTAACAATTTATTAATAATCTAAATGTACGGGGTGTTGGCTGGGAGAAGCATGTCGACATTTAAATGCCTTGCTTGTGACTCCAACTAAGAAACAATATGAGGAAATTGAGACACTTGGGATTGATTCCTGATGGAACAAGAAGATGGTCAAAAGGAAATAATTTTCCTTATCCTAACGCATATTGGGTAACAATGAAGAATATAGCGGATGCTATAGATGTTGCTTTTGATAGGGGCATAAAGATTATGACCGTCTATTTATTAAGCTCTGATAACTTCGACAGGAGTAAAAGAGATTTAGAGGTTGGATTTAGTAATGAAACAAGGTTTTTTAGAACTTTGCTTCCGAAGATAGTTGAGAATCATAAATGCAGGGTTATCTGTGCGGGCTCAATTGATAAATACTCTGATAAATTACCTGAGGATTACAAATCTGCTTTGGCTGATGTATGCGAGAAAAGTAAAAAATACAGAAAGCATACCTTAAACCTTCTTGTAGCCTACAACCCAATAGATGAACTGAAACATGCGGTAAAGAAAGACTTGGAGAATTTTATGAATCACTTATGGGTTAAAGATGCTGTGGACATGCTTATCAGAACGGGCAAGGAAAAAAGACTAAGCAATTTTATTCCTTTGCAATGCGGCTATGCAGAGGTGGATGTGATAAACAAGTACTTTCCAGATATCACAAAGAGGGATATAACAAACTCGATTGAAGAGTATCATGACAGAAAAAGAAGATTTGGGACATAGAATGAAAGTTTTTGATTTCATCATCCACAGTTCGATATATCTAGCCTTTGCTGGTGCTTGTTTAGTCTATGCTTCATGCCTGCTTTTTGGAGTTGAACCAAAGATAGAGTTGACGTTAATTATGTTTCTCAGCGTTTATGCGATCTATAATTTCAGCAGAATTACAGATAGAGCAGAAGATGAGATAAATGTACCGGATAGGGTTTCAGTTTTTACAAGATATGAGAAATACCTAACACCAAGCATTCCAATCGCTTATATTGGTGCTATTTTTCTTGCATACTACCTTGGTGGGTTTAAGTTAACGCTTGCAGTGTTAATGCCTTTAATACTCATCATAATTTATGCCGTAAGATGGATTCCAAGGTCAGTATCAAAATACTCGAGACTGAAAGAGGTTATGGGTTTAAAGAATATCATCGCTTCACTTGCATGGGCATGGATAGCGACTTTTCTTCCATTTGCTTATTATAGATTGGATGTTACAATCACAATGTTGGTAATTTTCATTTTCATTTTCATCATAAGTTTTATAAATACTGTTTTTTTTGATATGCGAGACATCGAAGGTGATAAACTCGAGGGAATTAATACTATTCCTGTATATCTAGGTTTCAATGACACTATAAAATTCCTCATAATCTTAAATGCTTTTTTAGGGGTGTTTATCCTTTTCACCACATTTAACGAATGGGTTCCTACATTAGCTTACATTACGGCAGGCATTGTTCTCTACTATTATGAATGTTTATATTTAATGACAAAGATTGATACAGGATTCGTTTGCGATGTGCTCATAGATGGTGATGTCATCTTTGTCGGCATTTTAGCCCTTTTGGGAACCCTATTATTTTAAATTTTTGCTTTGTAAAATTTGATTTATTTTTATTTATATATGTTATAATATAATAAAAATGGTATTTGAATTTCATCCATGGACAATAGCATTTTTAGTTGGAGCAATAATTACTCTATATATTGGTATTCACATCGTAAGAGTGAGAGCTAAATCAACTGCCCGGATATTCCTCGGGATCGTGCTTTTTCTATTTGTTTTTTGTTGGATGATCGCAGATTTTGTTGAAAATAATATGGTGGATCAATCATTAGCTTTGATAATGGCAAAAATATCGGTAGGATGTCTTAGCTATGCATTTTTCTTTTTCTTCCTGATCCCATACCATTTTTTAAAACCAGTGGATAAAGACAAAAGGATACTCTTCATTTTGATCATTCCAACTATTATGCTATTAGCAATGGTATTAGGGGACAGCATGGATGTAAAAAGAATGCCTACAGAGGAAAACCCATGGATAGAGTATGATTATGATACACCAATATACAATGCATGGGCAACTATAGGTTTTGCCACGATGGCAATTGCATATATTCTTGTTATCCCGGTGCTTAGAGACCAGACATTAAAGAAACCCTTTAAAAAGAAAATTGGGATTTTTATTATTGGAACACTTATAGCGTTTGTTCTTGCTTTTTTCGCTAATATTGCGGGGGAGATTATGTGGGGTTGGCCGCCACTGAGTTCTTTATTTGTTGGTGTTGGGATGGCTATCGCAGCGTTAGCCTTCAGAAAACGAAGACATGAATAGGAATGGAGTTTATTTCAGTCCATATTCACCATATTCACCTCGCACATCAATCCAGGAATCCCTCAACTTCCGCAGCAATCTTGCTTTTCTTCGGCATGCCGCTCATAATCCCTTCGCCCTCGAACTTCTCCCCAACCTCTATCCCCTTACCGGTTATCTCGAATCTCATGATGCCCTTCTCGTGATCGCTTCCCCGCATCTTAATCACGGAAATCGCCTTTGCGAGTTCAGCATCAAGTTCGGCGTATCGGAGCGTTATTATGTTGTCGACAATGAACGATGTCCCGGTGTTTGTTATCTTGAATGAGCCGAATAATTCCGGCATCTCCGAGGTAAGTATGGACGTAATTCCCCTGCTTTTGAATAAGCCCAGAAGTGTTATCGCATTATCCTTGAATGCTGTGTGGCCAGAAAATACCGAATAGTATGAGGAGATGCTGTCTATCACCACCCGGCTTGCTTTAAATTCATCCAGTTCGTCCCTGACCTGCAGTAAAAATTCCCCCGGGATCATATCGATGGTGGAGGAATGAACTATCCTCACCAAGCCGTCCTTTTCCGCCTTTTCTAAATCAAACCCTATATTTCTGGCGTTTCTTCTCAATACAGAAGGATACTCCTCAAATGAAATAATCAGTCCTTTTTCGTTGTTTTCCACGCCGTTTTTTATAAACTGCATGCAAAGAAGAGTTTTCCCGGTTCCGGTGGAGCCTGCCACCAAAGTCGTGTCTCCCTTAAGCACCCCCCCGTTGATTAACCCATCAACCGTTTTAGAGCCCAAACTGACCCTCTCTCTGCCGGGGATGGCATAGGGTTCATGTTTCGGCACAGGGAACGCCCTTAATCCTTCACTTGTTGCCTTAAATGGATGTCTCCCTTCCAGGAAGTATTCTCCGCGCATCTTTGTGACCTCCACCTCCCTTATCCTTTTACCGTTCTCCGCCCTTGAGTACAGAATTATTACGCCGTCCAAAACAAAATCTTCAACATCTCTCCATGTTGTCATTCCCAGCGCTTCCGGCTTCTCCACGGTAACTATTGATGTGCACCCCCGGGACTCAAGAACACCTGCGATCTTGTACAGTCCCCTTCTCACTGCTACGGCTTTTTGAAATTGTAAAAGTAATGTAGAGGTCGGATCAACGACAACTCTTTTAGCGCCAATGCTCTTAATCGCATCCTCTATTTCATTTAACAGATAACCCAGGCCATACTCCGTGCTCACGTCCCCTATATCCGTGATCCAGCGAGCAGCGGCATCGATAAAAATTAATTTTCCCTCCTTTTCCAGTGCTTCAAGATCCCATCCAAACCCGGCAACAGCCCTCTTGATCTTATCCGAGGATTCTTCGCAGGCAACGAAAACCCCCGGCTCATTAAACTCCGTTATGCCCCTGTACAGATATTCCACCGAGAATATGGTTTTGCCGGTGCCGCTTGATCCGCTGAGCAGCACGGTCCAGCCCTCCGGCAATCCCCCGAATAGTATTTCGTCAAAGCCTTTAATGCCCGTGGGTGTTTTCTCTATTGCTTTTCGTTCCACTGCAGATTTTAGTTTATTAATAATTAATATTGAAATATAAATATAAAAGGTATAAACCTAAATAGAAAATGAAACAAATAACGGTTATTACAGAAAATAAGGTCGGAGTTTTGGTTGGGGTTTGCGACGCTTTAGGCAGCGCCAATATAAACATAGATTCCATTCTTGGTGAAGGGATCGCTGAAACAGGAGTTATAAGAATAATGGTCGAGGATGTTGGAAGCGCGGTAAAGGTTTTGAAAAAGAGGGGATTTAAGGTCCTGGAGTCCGACGTTATAACAATAAAGGTAGCCAACAAACCAGGGGAGGTAGCAAGAATCGCCCGCAAACTGGCTCAGAAGAAAGTTGACCTCCAGTATATCTATCTCCTGACAACATCTGAAAAAGAGGGGAGATTGTTAATTAAGCCGGATGACTTTGAAAGGGCATTGAAAGCACTGGATGATGAGGATTATGAGTTCTAAAAAAGAAAAAAAGGTTTATTCATAAGGGCCTTGTATTGTCCCTGTGCTGGAATGTAATTCACCCTGGTGTGCTATATTCGTTGTGTAAAAGATCTTTACGCCCATGCGGTAGACCGTGCCCCTGGCATCAGCAGGGCAGTCCCCTGCATCCGCAGTTATCTGAAATGCTTCTCCGGGGGGGATCACCCTGTCATCCGGTAACCTGAATGAACAATCACCACCCACACTGGTGAGGGTCACAGATGCGTAATCCAAACTCATCATGGTAATCACGGCGCTGCCGTTCTCGTATACTGCCCAACTCAACGGCTTTATTTCTTCAAACCCGGTGAAGGTTTTGGGTGCTCCCCCAAAGGAGTATATTCCCCCAAACCAACTAAACACCCCCATATACCACAGCGTAACACCTACAATCACAACCACCAGGATTGCCCAGCTGTAGCTCATAAGGTACTCCATTGCACCCTGTCCTTTTCTGTTTGGTTTTTGCATTTTTCACCTCTGCTGGACGTTAATTATTATGGCTGGCAGGAAAATTTATGCCAAACTGCCATTATTACTATCTATGCCAGGATAAACATATAAATAATGACGGACATTATCGCAACATCGTGCACATCATGAGTGTATTTCAGGCTCACGGCATCGCTCACGGTTTTGAATCTCAAAACTTCAAACCAAACGACTATATTTATTATTTAAAAAATGGTTTATTCATACTGGCCGTGTATTGTCCCTGTACTGCTGTGGGTCTCGGGTACCGCACTTATTGACTTGCTGTAGATAATTCTCACCTCTATATGGTAAACACCCCCCTTCGCAGCACCAGTATCACAGTCGCCTGCATCTGCAGTTATCTGAAATTCCCCCCCGGGAGAAATATGCGTTTCATTTGGCAGGTTAAAATCACAGTCGCCTCCTACGTCAGTAATGGTTATAATCGTCGTTTCGGCACTCACCATAATAATTGAAGCACTGCCGTCGGAATAAACCGCCCAGCTCAATGGTTTCAATGGTTCAAACCCCTTAAAGTTTTTTGGTGTTACTCCGAGGTTAAACACCCCCATATACCACAGCGCAACGCCCGCGACTATCACAACCATGATTGCCCAGCCGTAGACCATAACGTACTCCATCGCACCTTGTCCTTTTCTGTTCGGTTTTTGCATTTTTCACTCCGTTGGACATTAATTATTATTGCAAACCACTATTATTAATATTATGCCAGGATAAACATATAAACACTTCATTTATAGATGGTACGGAATTTTGGTCAGGAGAAAGTTGACATCCTGTATTTTATTATTTAAAAAAATAATTTTAATCACAAATGAACATATCCATGGTGCTGCCGACATACAACGAAAGAGAAAATATTGAAGTTGTGCTTACGCAGATCTTTGAGGTATTCAAACAGCATGAAATCCAGGGAAAGGTCATCGTTGTTGATGACAACTCCGGGGACGGGACCGCAGAAATTGTTCGGGGGCTGACGGCAGCATATCCGATAGCCTTGATCCGGCGGGAAAGAAAAGCAGGCATCGGGTCGGCATATGTTGCGGGATTTAAGCA
>Ga0209636_10002063_pt1 | contig 20374 bp, 18 predicted proteins | sample DeeMarSWOR152_54_FD_187464 | JGI IMG/M metagenome (GOLD analysis project Ga0209636, IMG submission 187464) | Marine sediment microbial communities from White Oak River estuary, North Carolina - WOR-1-52-54 (SPAdes) (version 2) | ecosystem: Environmental > Aquatic > Marine > Intertidal zone >...
TCCTGAAACGAGTTCAGAATGACAATAGTAGCGACACTCAACATTATTTTATGGTAATTCTATAGCAATTTTAATAATATTAAAAATATGTCTATTAAAATAAAGAATTTTATGAATTATTTAGGTAAGAAAATATAGTCACATAAAAAATAGAAAGGAAAATAAAATGAAGAGAATAACAAGGAGAGAAGTTTTAAAGAAGTTTACTGCTGGTGTAAGTGCAGCTGCAGTACTACCAAAGATTAATCTGGATAAAGGATTTATCGACTTCGACGCGCCGAACTCAGCCCTTCAAGTTAAGACAGCGAGGAAACCTCTTGTTCGGGCTGCATTCGTTCGCCCAGATGTCGAGCGGTACTGGTTGGGCTGGCCAGGAACTTCCTTCGATATCAGGGGCCACCAGGTCCAGTATACGAAGATTCTCACCGATGCTGCCAAGAAATTTAGAATGGATCTAGAAATTATCGACAAGCCGCTCCACGATTCCAACACCATTAACATGTTCCTCGAAAGCCTCAAAAAGGTTCCACCAGACGGCATCGTTATTGTCTCCATGAGTCTCAACGACCCAGCCTGGGGTAACATTAACCATATCGCAGAGAACCATGGAGAAATTCCTATGGTTGTGTTCAGCCAGATGGGAACTTCCTTTACCCAGCACCTCCAGGGAACCCGGAATATAAGGGGTGTCACTGTTGGTGCCACGCAGGATGTCGGCTGGCTCAACTTTGCTATGCGTATGCTCAATACTATATGGCAGATGAAGCACACTCGCTTGTGCATCATGCGAGGCAACAAGACCTATGACCGACAGTTTGACGTCGTCGGCACGACGATTCATTATATCCCTCGCAGCCGCTTTCCAGAGGAGTTAAAGAAGACTGAGATTACCAATGAGATGCAAGACATCGCCGACTACTACGAATCCAGAGCCGAAAAGATCGTCGAGCCGAATAGAGAAGACAGGATCAATGCTGCAAAAAATTACATAGTTGCCCGCAGAATTATGGAAGCCGAGAACTGCCATGGCATCTCGATGGATTGCTTGGGTTTAGTTGGAGACCGCCAGATTCCATGCCCACCCTGCATGGCCTGGGTAAAGCTCCTCGATGAAGGATGTGTCGGGACCTGCGAGGCTGCCGCACACATCGCTGTATCCCAGCGGCTCACAAGCCTTCTCTTTGACCGACCTGGCTTTATGCAGGACCCAGCTCCAAACACCGTCAAAAACACCCTGATGGCTGCCCACTGCACCAGCCCCACAAGACTCGACGGTTTTGGTAAGTCCCACGAGCCCTTCATCCTCCGCAGCCATTCAGAGTCAAACATTGGTGTCTCACCTCAGGTGCTCTGGCGGATTGGTCAAAAGGTTACTATAATGCAGTTCACTAATTCAGTGGACACCATACTCCTCGGCACAGGGCGCGTACTTGGCAACAACGACACCCCACCAGCAGGCGGTTGCCGCACTTCTTTGGATCTCGAGCTGGACGGCGTGCCCGACACCCGTGACACTAAGGGCTTCCACCAGCTCATCATATACGGTGACCTGGAAATTCCGTTCAAAGCATATTGCGAGCTCGCCGGGATCAAGGTTGTCCACATCTAATGAATGAACCAAAATCATTAGGGGCGAAGCATTTTTTTGTCTATGCTTTAAATTTCTCAAAAACTATTTAGTTAAATGCTTCGCCCATACTAATTCGAGAATATATCATCAACAATCCATTATAATGGTAATTGGATGAGAAAAATCCAAGAAATTGGGGGACAAATCCACAATTGTCAAAATAATATTACAATACAATTTTTGTAGAGGCGGACAGCCGTTCGCCCCCCCATATTTCAAACAAAATTCCTGAAGAACCTTATTTTTTTAAAGTAAATTTTGAACCTTGTAGAGACGCATGGCAATACATCTCTATATTAAAAGGTGATATGAATATTTTTGTGAAATAAATGTTGAGCAACAATAGATATATAATTACATAATAAAACAAACAATTAAATTACTTACATATTTAATGTATTAAAAAAATTTATAAAAAATTAATTTTTTCCTTGACAAATAGGAAATTATCTATTATATTTACAATAGTAATTATAGTAAATATAAATATTATAATAATATTAGTATAATAAGGAGTTTATCAATGAAAAAAGCACATAAAAAGAAATATACTGCTCACGAAATTTGTAAAATATTTGATGTTACCAAAAAGACTCTCTTTACATGGGAAAAGGAAGGAAAGATTTCGAAAGTAAAAAAGGATTGGAGAGGATGGAGAGTTTTTAATGATGAGAACGTGGCTGAAATCAAGAGGATAATTGAAGAAAAAATGAGAAAAAATCAATAATTTTTATAAAAAAACAATTTGGAGAAATTATGATGACATTAAATAATTTTTTTGAAACATTCAAAAGTTTTTTGCTTAATTCATCCAATTTCGATAAAAGTGGGTTTTCTAAAAGCAGAAAAATACCATTTTCAAAGATTTCCCAGGAACTAAAATGTGCTATAGAAGAAAACATCGATGAAATTGGCAAAAAAGTAGTTATACCGAATAGATTCAAGATATTTTTCAGTCAGTTTGATAGAAATATGCGCCGTGATATTGAAGACATACTGAAAAATGAACTTGAAGAAGAATTATACAACATCTCTAAAGAGTGGAATTATCATAATATAGAACATTTTTATGTAGAAATCCAATCAGATGACGATTTGAAGCCGGGAGAATTTTATATTGAATGTTCACTGGACAGAAGTATCCCAAAAATGGAAGAAAATAAATTTTCAGAGAAAGTTGGCTCATTACAGCAGACATTAGTTGAGAACAAATTTGACTTGGAAAATGATTATAAGCCTTTGTTGAATGCTGAAAGAAAGTTTTTGCCATTGATATCAGATGATGCAATAAAGATAATACAAGAGACCAAGACTTCTTTTAATAAAGACAAAAATAGAATTTACATCTTGAAAATTTCTTATAATGATGAAGAAAAATACATTGACCTTGAGAATGGAGTTTATACTATTGGGAGAAGTGAAAGATGCGATATTTGTCTTAAAAGCACCGACCATAAAATCTCCCGAAGGCATGTTGAATTAATTATGGAAAATGGTAAGATATTTGTTATGCCCCTTGGGATTATTGGTACATATTTGAATGAAGAAAAGTTGGAACTTGGAAAGAAAAGAGAAATTTTTATTAAAGACCGGATTAAAATCGTAGATTATACTTTCGAATTAAAATTATTAGTTTTTAAGTAAAGATGGGAATTACAACAAATTTAAATAAAAAAATTAAAAATTTAATAACTTTTCCGTTCTGGTATTTGATTCCACCAGACAATAGGGATAGATTATATTTTCATATTATAGAAAAAATAAATAGTTTTATTGTTCACAGCGGAAAGGATGTTCAATCTGTTCCTTATAAGTTTTTGATTTGTGTAAGTCAAAAAACATATAGAAAGATAGAAAAGAAAAAAGAAAAACTGATATTTTGCTTAAAGAAGGAAATTGAAAAATATTTTTTATATCTTGGCTGTCGGTTAAGAAATGAGGAAATTATAATAGATTTTTCTCCTTTGTCATACTTGAAAGATTATGAAATTAAGTTACTCTGTTTTTCTTCAAATAAGGAAGACACATTAATTATAGAAAAGAGTTATTATTTAAGACTTCTTAATAAGGAAGATAAAATGTGGATAATTGATGGACCTGGTGAATATGAAATTGGTAGAAAAATGGAGGCATACATTCATATTGATAATCCATATATTTCTGCATGTCATGCAAAATTGGTTTTATCTTCTTCTGGTGATATAAAGATTTCGGACTGCAAAAGCAAAAACGGAACGTATTTAAATGATGACTTAATCCCTGTAAAAGATGGTACTTATATTGTTCCAGGTGATAAGATATATCTCGGCAGAAAAAGAACTGTAGTGCTGGAATTAGTAAAAAAATAATTTAGAGTTTTTTGCGCAACTTTTTTACAAAAAAGTTGCAATATAAAAATTTTTAAATAGAAAATAATAATTTACGATATTTATGAAGATATTATACATATTTTTGAAATACATTTATATTTTCGGATTGACGGCAGCAAGCATCAAAATTTTAATTGCAGCTGCAGGACATGTAACAAGAGAGGTAAAATCAGGAATTATATTTTTTTCGACTGCACTATTTTTTTGCTTCTTATTTTTATCTGTTTTGATACATCAATCAAGGTGGCAGTTGTTTTGCAGAGACCAGAGGATGAATCAGAGTATCAGGCTTTTTGATAGAAGGGAATGGCTCAAGGACGAAAGAGTAGAAATGGGAAAAATTTTAGATAGAACTGGGGGAAAAAATTTGGCATTAAGCATTAGGATTAATAATCAGAGTAAAAGAATATATCCTTTAGGTAAAGCGGCATCGCATCTTGTTGGATATTGGGATATTGAGAAGGGTAGAGCAGGAATGGAAAGGTGTTATCACGATTTTTTAGTTGGTAAAGAATTAAATTTTTTAACCTACTTTTCAATGAAAAAACAAAAGGGAAAAGATCTCCATCTGACAATAGATAGCAAACTTCAGCAGGAGGCATATGCTTCTTTTGGAGAAAGACGCGGGGCTGCTGTTGCTTTGATTCCAAAAACTGGGGAGGTGCTGTGTCTCGTAAGTTCTCCGGGTTTTCCGACGAATGACATTTCTGATGAGCAGACCTGGATGAACATAATTAATAACTCAGAAGAAGCACCGATGTTTAATAGGGCTTTGAAGGGTAGATATCCCCCTGGATCGGTTTTTAAAATTGTAACTGCCGCTGCTGCAATTGAAAATAATTTTAATGAAAAGTTTTACTGTGCACCAGAGGGTTATCTACCATCTGGAACGAAAAGAAGAATATTGGATATTGAAAAGAGAATTTATGAAAAAAATGGAAAGATATGGAAAGGGCATGGATATTTGGATTTAGAGAGTGCAATGGTAAAATCGAGCAATGTATATTTTTCCAAACTTGGTGTTGCGCTGGGAAGAGAGATTATTAAAGAGTATGCAGAAAAATTCGGATTTAACCAAAAACTTAAATGGAATTCTACTAATGATTTATTTATAAAGGATTTTTCTATTAATACGGGTTTTTTCTCCGAGTATGAAGATATTTCTGAATCTGATTTAGCCTGGGCATCTATCGGTCAGCAAAGAGTTCTTGTTTCGCCAATGCAGGTAGTACTTTTTACAGCCGCAGTTGCAAATGATGGGATTTTGGTATATCCAAGAATCGAAGAAAATAAAAAAGATAAAAAAGGTTGGAGGGTGATTAAAAAATCTACTGCAAAAAGGCTTCAAGATATTTTGAGAAATGTTGTGAAAGAGGGAACCGGTTTTCGGGTAAATATCTTTGGTCTCGAGGTTGCTGGAAAGACTGGAACTGCTGAAAAGACTGGAATGAAAAATATCAGTTGGTTTACTGCATTTGCTCCATATAATAATGCACGAATTGCCCTTGCGGTGGTTGTTGAGAATGGAGGGTATGGTGGTGAGGATGCTGCTTTAATTGCCAAAAAAATTTTAACCGAAGCTAAAAATCTCGGTTATTTCGATTAAATTAATAAACTTTAGTTAATTCTTATTAAATATTCTTTCTTTTAATAAGATGGGACGACAAAAAATGAAAATTTAGTAGGGACAACCATGGGGTTGCTCCTACATGGTTGTGTAAGTTATAGTAAATCAATATATTACAGTTACACTAATTTCAGCAAAAATATTTAAAAACAAAAATTTTAGACTTTTTGCCGTTTCATCTTAAAAAAGAAAGTAAAAAAAAACTTGAAATTAAAAAATATGAAAAATAGATGTGAATTATACTTAATTATAATTTCGATTATGATGACTGTTCTCGCACATTTTGAAATTTATTATTCAGCCTTTCTGACTGGGAACTTAGTAAGCACTCCGCCTTTTATAAGAAATATTTCGATAATGCTATTATTTTTAATTGTTTATGCTGTTTTAAAGATTATGAAGTTTAAAGGTAATTACACACCATTAATTGCGATATCTTTTTTAACCGGAATAAATCTCTCATTAAATTACAGATTTGCTCTATCTTCTCCATCCACTCGATTATTTTCCACTTTTATTATATCCTTGATTCTTGGGATTTTATTTATACTGATTATTATTTTTTATTTTAGAAATAATTTTGTTGCAAAATTAAAAAGGAGATATTATCTTTTATTTGGGATAACTATTTTGTGTTTATTTGTATGGTCAATCATTTCTAATATAATCGGAGAAAAATTTCTTTTTTCGAGAACCCCCTGGGAACTTGCAAAGATTCCGATAGTTTTTGTAATAGGTGGATTTTTAAGTGAATATTCAATAATTTTTATTAAGAAAAACAATTTTTTTGTTTTGATTTTGATTTTAATTTGTCCTATCTTTCTTTTATGGATTATTCCGCAGATATTATTTATGGCGATGGGAGATTTGGGGCAGATTATAATATTTAGTTTATTTGTCTTATTTTTGTTTTTTACGGTATCTGGAAAATTTGTATATTTTTTTAGTGGTTTTTTGCTTATATTTTTTATTGTTTATATAATTCCATTTTTTTACAAGTTCTTCCCTGAATATGTAGTTGCACGATTTGAAATCTGGTCTGACTTCTGGAATGGATTTCCATCCACCGAATGGTTCAGTAGGATATATCAGCCATTGAATTCTCTATTTGCAGTTCATTCGGGCGGCTTATTTGGAGTCGGTTTCGGGATGGGTTATCCCGATTTAATACCGAAATCCAGCACCGATTTCATTTATTCTGTTCTTGCTGAAGAAATAGGATTTATTGGAACATTTTCTTTAATTTTAATATATTTTTCTTTGTTGATTTCGGGATTAATAACAGGATTCAAATGCAGTGATAATTTTATTAAATATTCTGTTTTGGGTTTCAGTATTATTATCGGTTTTCAAACTTTTGTTAACATTGGGGGTGTAATAAATTTGATACCTTTGACAGGGATTCCACTCCCCTTCTTAAGTAAAGGTGGGTTCGCTTACCTTACTTTCTCTTTCATGGTTGGATTTATTATGGCTGCTTCTGAGAGAGAAGAAATTTAACCATTTCTCATTAATCAACAGAGTACTTGAGAGAATAAGTATAAATTTTCTTTTCCGTCTCAGGCTGATCTGTTTTAGCGGAGCCTAATTTCTTTTCAAAGTAGGTTCTTTTCCAAAGAAAGTTAAATTAAAAAGGAAGAAAATTTAAGAGAATAAATTTTTATTGGGAAAATTTTGCTCTGGAGATAAGGAATCAATGGAGATGGCGGGTACATTAATTTGTAAAAGCAGTGAAATTGAATTCGTAAAGGAGATTATGTCAATCCTTAAAAATAAAAATCTCGAAGTAAAATTAAATGCTGTAATGTTACTGGGTGTTATAGGGAATGGAAATGCCTTTTAAAAAATCGGTGAGATTGAAAAAAGTGATTCATGAAGAGTATAAGAAAAATACAGGAGAATACCTTTTTATTGGTGACTTTTAAGTAATCTCAAAGTCACTCAAACCTGAACTAATTGATAATAAATAAAAGAACTTAATAAAATATATTTATGACTGAGTTAAATTTTCCAGCAGGATATATATTTGGCGAGCACGGTGAATACATGATCCTGAGAAGCGCACCGCTGAGTAGAAATATAAGAAATACTTTTTCCGAAGTATATCTTGCAGTCAAAACAAAAACCAGAAAGAAATTTGCAGTAAAGGTTCTGAGACCCAGTGTTATTAGAAAGTTCGATAGGGTTATAAACGATTTTCAGGCTGAGATAAAAATATTGATGGAACTTAATCACAGGTATATTATAAAGATTGAGGATTTTGGGACTATTATTGACGCAAATGATATGCCCAGTTTTTATCTTGTTACTGAGTTTATTCCTCATGGTAATATTCTGAGTAAAGAATATACATTTAACCAGCAAATAAACTTCAGCCTTCAAGTATGTGAGGGGCTTGCATTTATTCATAAAAATAATATAATTCACAGAGACATTAAACCCGATAATATTCTTGTGTATGAGGGGAAAATCATTAAGATTGTCGATTTTGGCATAGCAAAGTTTTATTCTGATGAAGATATGATTTCTTCAGTTATTGGTGCTCCTGCATATGCCGCCCAAGAACAGATAAGCAAATCTCAACCAATCACCCATCAGGTCGATATATACTCGCTTGGAAAAACAATTTATACAATGATTACTAAAATTGTGCCGCCGCCAGGTGTTCAGATAACCGAACTCCCTGAAAAATATTTAGATTATCCCTGGTCTAAGGATATTACTTATATTATAAAAAGATCGACGGAATTAGCCCCTTCATCTCGTTATAAAGATGTTAATCAGTTAAAAAATGATTTGAAAAAACTTTACCAGAAATCCAAAATTCCAAAATTTATTAAAAGAAAAAGAGTTAAGAAATCTCGAACTTCATTAAAAATTACTTTTGCTCTTTTATTATTCATTTTTATCTTTACTATCGGATATTCGAAAAAAGATGAACTTTTAAGTATTTATCGGGGATTTAGAAGTATAGAGTTTTTCAAAAATAGTGAGAATCAGGAGGAATTGCTACAAAAGGGCGTGGAACTTTTTAATTTAGGTTACAAAGAGTATAATCAGGCGAGAATATTTTTAGAAAAGGCAGTAAAACTTAAACCGGATGACCCAAGGGCGTATCCTTATCTTGGTACGATATACTCTGAACTGGGAATGCTTGATAAATCTATAATTTCCTGGCAGATTGCAGTCAGGCTTAATTCGGATAACTTAAAATATAAAATTAATCTTGGTAAAACGTATTTTCAGGCTGGAAAATACAGGGAAGCGCTTAGAGAATGGAAGAGCGTGCTTGAAAAAGACCCCTTTAATAAGACTGTAAATAACTTGATTCTGGTTGCGGAAATAAACATCAAATAGTATAGATGAAAAAAAGAATTGTTTACGTTTATGGGTTTGTTGGTTTATTTATTATAATATTTGCCGAGATTGCTCTATTTTCTGATAACCGTATTATTGGTGTTTGGTTCACTCCAGTCGTTTGGTCGGGATATATACTTTTTATCGACAGCATAATTTATAGAAAAAAGGGAAAATCTTTTATATCATATCATTTTAAAGAATTTGTTATTCTGCTTTTTCTATCTATTGGATTCTGGCTTATATTTGAAGGATACAATCTTTTTATCAAAAACTGGCATTACATAAATCTTCCTGAAAATCTACCTATAAGGTATATTGGCTACTGCTGGTCTTTTTCCACTATCTATCCTGCCATATTTGAAACAAGGGATTTGCTTGAAACTTATGGTTTTTTTAAGAATTGTTCTTTCCCTCAATTCGAACCTAAAAGACCATTGTTAATTATAATTATTTTTATTGGTTTTATATTTCTTATTTTACCATTTGTAAATCCTTCGGAATATTATGCCCCGATTGTCTGGACTGGTTTTATATTTTTCCTTGAACCTATCAATTATTTATTAAATGGTGGTTCTTTTATAAGGGAGTTAAAGAGCAGAAGCAGTCAGAAATTTTTTATGCACTTCACTGCAGGGATTATATGTGGGATATTATGGGAGTTCTGGAATTTCTGGGCGTATACAAAGTGGATTTACACTGTCCCTTATTGGGGTGACATTAAGATTTTTGAAATGCCAGTTGTCGGATATCTGGGATTTCCAGCATTTGCAATTGAATGTTACATTATTTACAGCACAACTGTGATTTTTATGAAGAAGGTTAAATTTATCACATCTTCTTATTTTGTTACGTAAGAAATTTATTGGTGTTTCTTACATGGAATCGGAGGGGCGTGATTTTAATGCCCGCAATATCGGATTCGACAAATCGAATCCCTAGAATTGGGATAATTAATAAGAACTAAATTTCGTTTACCAACTTTAAAAAATCCTCAACCTCTTTTACACTTTTTAAATAATATCCTGCATTTGTATCTTCTGGCGGGCTTTCATTAACTACTATTCCAATGTCTTTATCTTCAAGAATCTTGAATGCATCTTCATCGGAATTATCATCACCGATATATACTACTGTAATGTGTTTTCTCCAGTCGTTTTTGTAAAAATGATTACCAACAATGTTAATAGCAATCCCTTTATTAATATTTACATTAGGGCGGATATTGAAAAGTTTTTTGCCTTCAACTATTCTGATATCTTTATATTTTTTGAGTGTTTTTAATATCTCATTCCTGATATAATCCTGGAATTCTGGTTTTACTTTTCTAAAATGAAAACTGGTGGTAAATCCCTTTTTTTCTATATCAAAACCATCAATATCCTTAAATGTTTTTTCTACATCTTCAGCAATTTCCTTTATTTTTTTTAAAATACTTTTGTCTTTAAAAGTGTAATCTTTTCCATATCCTTTAATCTCGAAACCATGATTTCCAATATAAAAGATATTTTTAATTTCTATTTTTACAACATCTTTTAGATTACTAATTTCTCTCCCGCTGACAATTGCAATGTGCATTTTGGGATTTTTGCATAGAGAATAGACAACGTTTTTCATTTGTTCAGTCATTCTTGCTTCCTGCATTGTTGTTACAATCTCGGCAAGAGTCCCATCATGGTCCATCCCTAATAATATCTTTTCGGATGATTTTATTTTCCTTGAGATTTCTTCAAGATTATCGAATATGTACAAACACTCTGCCATTATAGTTCCCTATTTTTACGAAGGAGATAGTTCAGAATTTAAAATGAAAAAAAGAGAACATAAATGTTCTCTTTTTTTGTCATTAATAATTTTAAAAGGAAATTATGTTCCAATATCCCATCTTGAGAGATAATCATTTTGTTCGGGTGTAAGTTTATCTATTTTTATCCCCATGGCCTCAAGTTTAATTTCCGAAACCCATTTTTCAATTTCAATTGGGACGTTGTAGACTTTAGGTTCTAATTTCTTATTATTCTTAACCACCCATTCTGTCACGAGAGCCTGGGTAGCGAAACTCATATCCATAACAGATGCCGGATGTCCCTCAGCAGCGGTGAGATTTATCAGCCTGCCTTCACCTAAAAGATAAATTCTTCTTCCATCTTTCATTTTATACATATCTACAAAGTTCCTGACATTTTTATTTATTTCTACTGCCAATTCTTTAAGGTCACCGATTTTAATTTCGACATTAAAATGCCCTGAATTGCATACAATAGCTCCATCTTTCATAACCTCGAAGTGTTCTTTTCTGATAATACTAATATCTCCTGTTAATGTACAGAAAAGGTCGCCAATTTTTGCTGCCTCACTCATAGGCATTACGGCAAATCCGTCCAGTGCAGCCTCGATTGCACGAATAGGATTCACTTCTGTAACAACCACAATAGCTCCCATACCCCTGGCGCGCGCAGCAAATCCCCTCCCACACCAGCCGTATCCGGCAACCACAACTGTCTTGCCTGCAAGGAGAATGTCAGTTGCTCTGATAATTCCGTCAACTGTGGATTGACCTGTTCCGTATCGATTGTCAAAAAGATATTTAGTCTGTGCATCATTAACCGCTATAACCGGAAATTTCAACGCACCGTCTTTTTCCATTGCGCGAAGGCGTATTACACCAGTTGTCGTCTCTTCCATACTGCCAAGTATCTGTGAAGCCATTTCGGGATGTTCGCTGTGGATTGTCGACACCAAATCTGCGCCGTCGTCCATCGTCACCACAGGACTATGTTTTATTGCGGATTTTATATGTTTGTAGTAAGTTTCTTCATCTTCTCCTTTGATAGCAAAAACAGGAATTTGATAATCTTTTACCAGTGAGGCTGAAACATCATCCTGAGTTGAAAGCGGATTTGATGCACATAATACCAAGTCAGCGCCCCCGTCTTTTAATGTTCGGGCAAGGTTTGCAGTCTCTGCGGTTATATGTAAGCACAATGACATATTTTTTCCAGTAAGAGCCTTTTCTATTTCAAATCTTTCTCTTATTTTTTTTAAAACTGGCATATCGTTATCTGCCCACTCTATTCTTTTTTTACCTTCGTTTGATAGATTAATATCCTTTATATCATAATCCATTTGAATGCCCCTTTTATAATTTACGATTAGAAGTAAGTTGATAAGTTATAAGAGTTATATCCGTTTAAGGTCTTCGACCCGGTCAGTCTTCTCCCAGGTGAAATCTTCTTCTTCTCTCCCGAAATGTCCATAAACAGCTGTTTTTCGGTATATAGGTCTTCTAAGTTTTAGTCTTTCTATGATACCTCTTGGTGTAAAATCAAAGGTTTTTTTAACCAGATTTGTAATTTCATCATCGCTAATTACACCTGTACCGTATGTATTAACCATAATTGAAACAGGTTCTTTCATCCCTATAACATATGCAATTTGGATTTCACACTTTTTTGCAAGTCCGCTCGCAACGATGTTTTTTGCAGCCCATCTTGCAGCGTAAGAACCTGACCTATCAACTTTGGTTGGGTCTTTTCCAGAGAAGCATCCTCCACCATGTCTTCCAAAGCTTCCATAAGTATCAACTATAATTTTTCTGCCAGTCAGACCTGCATCACCTTGAGGACCTCCTATAACAAATTTTCCCGTAGAATTAATATGACAAATTACTTCATTTTCGCCTGTAAGTTCTTTTGGAAGAATTTCAAAAATTACCTTTTCTTTTATATCCTTTTGAATTTGCTCCAGGTCAACATCTGGCTCATGCTGTGCAGCAATTACAACATTTTCTATACGAACTGCCTTATCATCTTGATATCGAATAGAGAGCTGGGTTTTCCCATCTGGACGGAGGTAGGGAATGATTTTATTTTTTCTCACAACCGAGAGTCTTTTTGCTAATTTATGGGCTAATAATATCGGAAGAGGCATAAGTTCTTTGGTTTCATCTGTTGCATATCCAAACATCAGTCCTTGATCCCCTGCGCCCTCTTTGTCAACGCCTAATGCTATGTCGGGAGATTGTTTGTTGATACTCTGAATAATTGCACAGCTTTCGTAGTCTAATCCCCACTTTCCGTTTGTATAACCAATATCTTTTATAATACCCCTTGCAATTTTTGAAATATCAAGATGTGCTTTTGTAGTTATTTCTCCCCCAATCATAACTAATCCTGTTGTGACAAAAGTTTCACAAGCAACTCTTCCTAAACTGTCCTCTTTTAGAACAGCATCCAAAACACCATCTGAAATTTGATCCGCTATCTTGTCCGGGTGTCCTTCAGTTACTGATTCGGAAGTAAACACAAATGAAGACATTGTTCACTCCTGTAATAGTTTGGTGGTGTTTGTTTAACATTATTTTTTTAAATGTTTTGGTATTTAAAAATTTTTTCAAAAAGTAATTTTAGTAGTATCGCCTGTATTTAGTGATGATTCTTTACTTTTTATGAATGCGTTATTTCCTATAATTGAATCTTTAAGAATCAAATATTCTATATGAGAATTCTCTCCAACAATGGAGTCTTTAATAATTGAATTAATAATTTTTGTTCCATCTCCGATTGTTACATAAGGTCCTATAACTGAATTAATGATTTCCGCATTTGGAGAAATATAACATGGGTCAATAACTGCTGAATTAGTCGTGAAAGATTTTTTGGGATATTTTGTAAGGATATACCTGTTTGTTGAGAGAATGTTTTCAGGATTTCCGCAATCATACCAGTCTTCAATTTTGAATGCAGTGATTTTTTCACCATTTTCAATCATATTTTGAATTGCATCTGTAATCTGGTATTCACCTTTGGTTGTGATATTATTTTTAATCAAATATTTAACAGAATTTTTTAGTTTAGCCCCATTTTTGAAAAAATATATTCCAATCATAACAAGATTGCTAACGAAAGTATCGGGCTTTTCTTCAACTCTTTTTACAAAACCATTATTATCAACAACTGCTACGCCGAATTTTTCCGGATTCTCTATTTCTTTTACAACCAAACTGCTGTATTCACTTTCAAGTAATTTTTTTAAATCGCCTTCAAATATAGTATCTCCAAGAATTATCATAACTGGTTCATCAGTGAGTTCATCTGATGCCATACTCACTGCGTGGGCGATACCTTTAAGTTCGGATTGGAAAAAAAACTTTGTTTTTACGGAATATCTGTTTTTTATATATGATTTTACCTTATCTCCGTCAGGACTGAGTATCATAATGATTTCATCGATGCCGTTAGTTATAAGTTTTTCGAATATGTAATCAATAATTGTCTTTTCACCCACCTTTATAAGAACTTTCGTTGTGGTATAAGTATGAGGTCTCATTCTTGTTCCAACTCCAGCCGCAGGTATTATTGCTCTCATTTTTTATTAGTATTTTAACTTAAAATTTATATTTAATATATTCTGTAACTACTTCATCTCAGAAAACTTTGACAGATTTTTAAATTAGCAACTTTTTTATAAAAAATTCGCGCATCCGCCATAGCAGAAAAAATTTTACGCTATTAATAAAAATTTACTGAATTTTTATTATTTGTTAAGCAGTTTAAATTTTAATGAAAATATTTAATAAAGTCAATATTTAATATTTTTATTAAGCATTCTCCTCAATGTTTCTATTTTTTTTATAGGTGTTGGGTCGGTATTGTATAACATTGCAAGATAGAAACTTGTAAAATCACCAAGGTACAAAAGAGAAAAAATTCTTGATAGAAGTGACTTCCCTTTGCTCCAGAATTGTTCGATTGGAACATTTTCCTCATTAATGAGTGAAAAAGTAATTTTAATTGTTTTCTGAGTTCTTTCGCCAATTTCCCTATCGTTGAGAATTATTACTATAGGATTAAAGTCGTGAAATTTTTTCCATTCCCATCCCATAATTTCGTTATGATTTAATTCGGTAAAGTAATTATTGTATGCCATTACTTTGCTATTTTCACAGAACTGACATTTCCATCTGTATCCAACAGAAGCAAGTATTGGTTCAGGGGAGTATATAATTGGAAGTTTGTTAAATAGTTTATTTGCAAGTATCAAGGCAGGATTTTTTTCTGGGTTTTCAATTTCAGAAAATTCTTTTGACTTTGCTCTCAGGATATTAATAGTTTCTTCTATTTCCTGGGATTTGTCATCTATAATTCCAAGTTTCATAAGAGTAATTAGAGGAATTGTAAAGGAATATCCTAAAGCACACCTTGGAGGAGACATCCCTGATGGAATGGTTATCGTAAAGGTATGATCTTTTTCTGATATCTCCTTTAATTTTCCACCACTTGTAATGGAGATAATCTTTGCACCTTTTTGTTTTGCTTTTTCGTATATACAAAGAGTTTCGTTGGTATCCCCTGAGTAACTTGATGCAAAAATGAGCGTATCTTCTCCAACAAATTTCGGAATATCATAGTTTCTTATAATTGTGAACGGTATCTTTATTTCATTATAAAGATAATCTTTTAATAGAATCCCCCCAACTGCAGACCCTCCCATACCACTAAAAACAATGTTATTTATATTTGAGTCTTTAAAAGTTATACTGATTTTTTCACATATTTCAACCGAAGATTCAACCTGTTTGTAAAGGTTAGCAATTTTATCAAACATATTTTCTTTATCTATATTTTTTATTTCGGTTGTTAGTATAGAGTTCATAGTCTTATCCGCAATATTTAAAAGTTTAATGAAAATGCTCTCAGATTGATAATCATAGAGGTATGTTGGGGAATTTTTCTCTCATAATTTTGGTAAGATAGATTTCAATTTCTTCAGCAGATTTCATATTAAGGCAATTTTCGCTAATTTTAATTGCATCGGAATAATTTATTGAACGAATAATTTGTTTGATTTCGGACAGAATCAGAGGGCTGACGCTGAATTCATCAAGTCCTAATCCTATAAGTAAGTATGTTGCAAGTGGGTCACCAGCCATCTCTCCGCACATTCCTACCCATATTCCCTTCTTATGTCCTGCATCGATTGTCATTTTTATCAATTTTATAACTGCTGGATGGAAGAATTGGAACAAATTCGAAACCCGAACATTTCCACGGTCAACCGCTAATGTGTATTGAATTAGATCGTTTGTTCCGATACTGAAAAAATCGACCTCTTCTGCAAGTTCTCCAGCAATTATCACCGCTGAAGGAAGCTCTATCATTACTCCTATTTTAATATTTTCATCAAATTTGATGTCTTCTTTTATAAGTTCTTCTTTAGATTCTTCCACAAAAGATTTTGCCTTATAGAGTTCATCAATTCCGGAGATCATCGGGAACATAATAGCGATGTTTCCAACTGTACTGGCTTTTAATATTGCTTTAAGTTGTGTCTTAAACAAGGCTGGATAATCGAAACATACCCGAATGGCTCTCCACCCTAAAAATGGATTATCCTCTTTCAATCCTTTTGGAGTTTTTACAAGTTTGTCACCTCCAAGGTCTATAGTCCTTATTATTACTGGATTCGGATATATTCTTTGTGCGATGGATTTATATTCATTATACTGTTCCTCTTCGGTAGGCGCTTGACTCTTTAGCAAGTAGAGATATTCAGTCCTGTATAGTCCAATTCCATGAGAACCGTATGCAATGACAGAGTCTATTTCCTGAGGTAATTCGATATTTGCGGAAAGTTCTATCTCTCTTCCGTCTAAAGTTACAGCAGGAAGTGAGATTATCTTTTCCAGACTTTTTGAGAATTTGTATAATCCTTCTTTTTGGGTTTCATATTTTTTTAATACCTCAGCATCGGGATTGATTATCACGTTTCCGCTGTTCCCATCGATAATGACTGTATCCCCGGGTATAATGTTTTTCATAAGATTTTTTACTGCCACAACTGAAGGGACTTCTAATGCCCGTGCCAGTATTGCTGCGTGGGAGGTTCTTCCTCCAAGTTCTGTTACAAAGCCAAGTATTTTAGACTTATCTAAACCTACCGTGAGGGATGGAGTTAATTCGTGGGATACCACAATTGCCGGTTCTGTAATCTGGTGGACGCATAGTCTCTCATCTCCTTGTATCTTTCTTATTACCCTCCTTTTTATGTCTCTGATGTCTGATGCTCTTTCTTTAAGATATTCATCTTTTAATGAAAACAGCGAATCTTGAGTTTTTTTCATTATTCTGTAAAATACATGTTCCGAATTTTTTCTCGTTCTTTTTATCTCGGATATTGTTTTATCCAGAAGAACTTTGTCTTTGAGAAACATAAGATGTGTATCAAATATTTCTCCGTATGAAGTGCCCAAACTTCTTTCAACATTTTCTTTAATCTTTAATATGTCTTCTTCGGTATTTTTTATTGCATTAAGAAAATTCTCAATTTCTTTTTTGATTTGCTCATCAGTTAAAGTTTTATCCTGAATCTGGATACGGTCTTCATCGAGTAGATATACTTTACCTATTGATATTCCAGGAGATGCCGCTTTTCCTTTTAAATTTATCATTTGACTTAATAGTTAGTTTTCTTCACTAAATTTGTTTTTGACCAATTCAATTAATTGTTTTAAAGCCTCTTTTTCGTCTTTTCCATCAGCAATAATCAATATTTTGCTTCCTTTTTCGGCAGCCAGAGTCATCACACCCATAATACTTTTTGCATTAACCTCGAGCCCATCTTTCTGCAAATATATTTTAGAAGCAAACATTGAAGCCAATTTTACCAGAGAAGCTGCTGGACGTGCATGAAGCCCAGAAGAATTAAGTATAGTCAATTCTTGTTTAACCATAAATTATATAATAAATTTAAATAATACCATCTTCAAATTTTTTAAGAAGATGTTATTTTTAAATAAATACTAAATTTTATATCTAAATAATCTATAAAATTTTTTATCTAATGTCAAGAAAAAATCCTTTATCAACCTTGTTGTAATTAAAAGAGTTAAATAAAAATTTAAAAATCCTTGACTGATTAATAAAAATATAATATATTAGTACGATAAAATTGAATATAAAAATCAATGTTCATAAGAATGATAGCGGTTGCGGAACAGTCCAGTTAACTTGATATAATTCTGAAGAATTTTTCTGAGCATTATGATTCCGATGTAACTTATATGATGCAAAATCTTGCTGTTCTGATAGAACCAATACTTATCGTGACCATTGAAGTATGGTATTGCTTCTTGCATTAGAGATATCTCTGCCTATGTGAAGTATAATTAGTGTTGTACAAGGATTTTAATTTAAATTATGCTTTTTTAACTTTTTGTAACGAAGTCAAAACAAATCATTACATTTTAATCCACAATTAACTTGACAATTTCGGAGTTTAAATGATTATTTCTCGGATTTTAGATATTTACATGATTATCATAATCATAAGAGTAATATTTTCATGGATAAGACCAAGGAGTCCTTCTCATTTTCATTACTTTGTTTATAAATTAACAGAACCGGTCTTAGAACCAATAAGAAAAATTATCCCTCCCATTGGAGGGGCTTTGGATATATCTCCAATAATAGTAATTTTTATAATCGGAATATTGAGAAGATTTCTAATATAATTATTAGTTTCAGGAATGAATATTTACTTCAGGGTTTTTATATACTGCTTTTTTCTCATATCCATATTGATAAATAATATAAATGCAAGTGAGAAATCCATTTTTTCCAATCAATCGGAAGACAAAAATGTTGTAATTTGTTTGACTGGTGATATGATGGCTGGAGAAAGAATTCCCCCTTTTATTGAAAAATATGGAATCCTTTATCCATTTAAACATATTTTAAACATTATAAAGGAGAGTGATATATCATTTTGTAATCTTGAAGCACCCTTTTTTGATTTGGATGAGGCGCCTAAATTTGAAAAAGAATACAATTTTAAAGTTCATAGTAAATTAATCAAGATTCTGACTGAGCCTGGATTTGACGTTGTATCTTTAGCAAACAATCATATAATGGATTTTGGAGAGGGGGGGCTTTTCTTAACCATTAAAACTCTTATTAATAATGGAATATGCTATTGTGGTGCTGGTAAAGATACTGAAGAAGCCAGCAGGCCAGCAATAATTGAAAAAAAAGGGACTAAGGTTGCCTTTCTCGGATATTCAATGACCTATCCTAAAGAGTTTTATGCAGGAAAAGATACTCCAGGAAGTGTATATCCGGATACCTTGGAATTGAAAAAGATTATAAAAGATGTCAGTTTGATTTCCGATTTTATTATAGTTTCATTCCACTGGGGCAGTGAAGGTGAAAAGTTTCCGAAAGAGTATCAAAGAATTTTTGCTCATTTTGTTGTTAATTGTGGGGCAGATATAGTTGTAGGGCATCATCCGCATGTTATACAAAGCATAGAAATTTATAAAAATGGATTAATTTTTTACAGCCTTGGTAATTTCCTTTTTGGGTCTTATGGAAAACATTCAAAAACTGGAATCATTGTTAAAACCGAAATAAATAAAAATATAGTAAAGGATGCTCAAATTATTCCGATTAATGTTGATAATGTGGTTACACAGTTTCAGCCAACAATATTGAAGAATGAAGAGTTTGAAAAAATAATTCATGAAATCAACGATATATCTATGGAACTTAACGGGAATAAAAACGTTATATATAAAAACGGTAAAATAATCTTAAATAATTTAATGATTTACAATTAACTATAGGTTTAAGGGTAAAATTTTAACGAATCTAAAACAGGTTGAGGATAAATGTTATCTATCAATAAAAAACAGAATACAAGAGAGAATCAATCACTTGACAAATATCTCCAGGAAATAGGCGAAGTTCAACTTCTTTCTCCTGGAAAAGAGATTGAACTTGCAAGAAAGATTAAAAAGGGGGATCAAAGATCCCTTGAAAAACTGACAAAAGCAAACCTTAGGTTTGTTGTAAGTGTTGCAAAACAATACCAAAACCAGGGCCTTTCCTTGGGGGATTTAATAAATGAAGGGAATCTTGGTTTAATAAAAGCTGCAAAGAGATTTGATGAAACAAGAGGATTCAAATTTATCTCTTATGCTGTCTGGTGGATAAGACAGTCGATTCTTCAGGCACTTGCGGAGCAGTCCCGAGTGGTGAGATTGCCTTTAAATCGGGTTGGTGCACTTAATAAAATAGGGAAAGCGTTTAGTAATCTTGAGCAGACATTCGAAAGGGAACCCAGCGCTACCGAGATTGCCGAGGAACTTGAAATGACACCTTTTGAAGTCTCTGATACACTGAAAATCTCCGGAAGACATATCTCTATGGATGCTCCATTCAATCAGGGGGAAGATAACAGATTGCTGGACGTTATTCAAAACGACCATCAGCCATCCCCTGACAATCAATTATTGAATGAATCTTTGAAAATCGAGATAGAAAGAGCTCTTAATACACTCACCAGAAGAGAATCAGAAGTGGTTAAACTTTACTTCGGTCTGAATAGAGAACA
>Ga0209636_10002065_pt1 | contig 20367 bp, 18 predicted proteins | sample DeeMarSWOR152_54_FD_187464 | JGI IMG/M metagenome (GOLD analysis project Ga0209636, IMG submission 187464) | Marine sediment microbial communities from White Oak River estuary, North Carolina - WOR-1-52-54 (SPAdes) (version 2) | ecosystem: Environmental > Aquatic > Marine > Intertidal zone >...
CTAAACAGGTCAGGTCTAGACTGTTTCCTGGAATCTGGTAGAATGTATGCATGCGCGCGCGTCCGTCGTCGTCCTTGGTTGGTTGGGCTTAAATTTTAACCCAACCAACCAACCAACCAACGACGGACGACGGTTAATGGACAACCAAACGGACGGATAAAAACCAACTTGGTTGGGGCTTAAAATTTAGCTAGCTAGCTGAATTTAAGCACACCTATATTACGCGCGAAAGGCTTTTCATCTCACCGTCTATGATATTGAATGGGAGTTGTAGCTGTGGTCGAACATCTTGATAGGGAACAACTACAGGATGCGGTAGAAAGACTGATTACGCAGATATTTCAGCTCAATACATCAATACAGCAAAATGAATCAAGAAGTGTGATTTTTACACGGTTGATTTTTCTAGTGAAAGATGTTCTGACGCTGGAAGATATCCTTCCTATGAATTTCATTGAGAAGAGTTTCTCAGATATTCGCCGTCATCTACATTTTGTCCATCTCTATTGCGAAAGAGAAGATTATGATATGATGTTGCAAAATGCCAAAGACTTGATATCTGATATACAAGTTCTGAAACCTCAGATATACCAGCGTTTTCTCAGAAGGGAAAGTGAGAAAGCCAAAATAGCGAAGCGAGCTTTAACCATCGCTGAGGTTATCTTAGAGGTCACGGAGAAACTGAGGGCGATTATTCGAGAAACTCCAAAAAGCGAGTCTGAGGTTCAAAATGCAGTAGAAGTTTTGTTTAGAATAAAAGACTACGATTATGAACGGGAAAAGGTGTCTTTTGAGTATTCGACAAAATCCTATCAGCCAGACTTCACCTTCGCATCTCTGAATCTTGCAATTGATATTAAGCTCTGCAATTCCGAAAGAGATGAGAAGGAAATAATAGACCAGATAAATGCTGATATCGTTGGTTACCGAGCTAAATTCGGGAACTTGCTCTTTGTCGTCTACGATACTGGATTCATTAGAGACACAAAAAAATTCTCCGAGGGAATCGAAAAAAGGACTTCGAATGTTCACGTTCGAGTGATCAAGCATTAGCGCGCATGCATGCATGCGTATTTGTGACGCATATTAAAGGCTTTAAGAAAGAAGTGCCAAACCATGAGATTCGAGTGAAGCTAGAATGCCCGACTACTATGTGGCTCTTGTGAAAGAGTATCTTGAGCTCAAGAATTTCATCGTCAGAACAGAAGTGAAATATCCAATAGAGAAAAGTGACGTCAAGGGAACACGAAGAACAAGCTGGGGAGACATTGACATCCTTGCTGTCAGAATCAAAGACAATAACGTAAATGAACTCATCGTAGGAGAAGTCAAAGCCGAGTATCAAACGGAAAAAGAAATCCGAGAAATCGACGAAGAGAAATTTGAGAACCCGTTCATGAAGAAGAAGTTGAAAGACCTCTTTGGCTCGACAAAATATAAGAAATCCTTGTACTGCTGGAGCTGGGACAAGCCAGAAAGAATCGAATCCGCCAAGAAGCTTGGTATAACACCAGTGTCTTTCAGTGAAATAGTGAATTACTTGCGGGAAAAGGTTGAAGAACATGAAGGATGGCTATATCTCAAGGACTATCCAAACCTGATGCTACTACAGTTTCTCCAAGCAAGAGATTTTCTGAAGAAAACCTGAGAGAATGCACGCACGCCTTTGGGTTTCAGGTCATATTGTGGACGCAGTGTTTCTTCAGCTCTTTGAGGAACGTTACGGCCTCTTTAAGAAAGTCTAGATGAAGCTTGGAAAAATCTCGACTCTCAAGAGAGCTGATGGCTGTCTTATCTACGTATCTCTTATAGATTCTTGACAAGCGTTCTCTCTTTTTCTTTATTTCTTTCTCCGTTCCATGCTCCAAATCGTGTCGCAAATCAGCTCGTACGAATTTGATAGTAAAACCGATAAAATCGCTTTTCAAGAAAGCCTCCGGTATCCTCTTCAGGCTGCCAGAACCTTCATACACAATCTCATAGAGAGCATCAATAAGGTTTCCGAAGTCATCTTTTGTTTTGACAGGTTTGCTTACATCTGCAACTCTTCCTAATACTTTGCTTGTAAGCTTGAAAATCTCATCTTTGGATTTCGAAGCGCAAATATTGTTGCAGTCGCTCAAAAGGCGGAAGATCTGACCGCTCAAAGTCTGAATTTCTTTGACAGAACCAAATGGAACAACCTCTGATTCTGTGCTATCGCGCTTCTTTAGATTACAGGGAATACAGGACCATTGACCATTATCAACAATGGTTAAGCCGCCTTTGCTGTGCGGTGTGATGTGGTCAACTGTACCCTCTCCGAATGGCGTTTCTCTTCCACAGATCTTGCATATGCCTTTGTCTCTTCGGTATATCGCCAGTCGCTGCCAATCATCGAAATCCCTCTTAGAATCTTTTGGTTGAAGTTTCGCATTGAATTCTAGGAATTTTGGGAGAATGATCTCGAATCTCTTTTCAATGGAGTTTTTCGAATCTGCTGAGGTTTTCCTGTAGGTTCTGTAGTCAAAGTATAGAGCATTCTCCTCGGGCTCACTCGATTCCACCTCACCTACTTTTGCGGCAAATCTGATGAAGAAATCCTTTAGCCCTAGTTTTTCAGCGTTTGCATAGTTTTCGAGAACGTGTTTGCTCAAAAGAAACAGAGAGATGAAGTCGGCGCGTTTCTTTATGACTTTCGCGTCTTCTCCGAATTCTCTATCTAGAGAATCAAGTACCTTTCTAGTGGTGTCCATTACAATTCGAGATGGCCGAGTCTTCTTAAAAGTGCGGTACATCTCTTGAAGGTTCCTAAATTTCGTATCGGTTATTTGGTTCCTTAGGGTTAGAAGATAGCTTTGGGCAAGGATGTACCGATGTGCGAATCTGTAATCTCTGATGCCTATTTTTGCCATAATGGGATGCTTTGTGAGTTGCACAATTTCGTCTCTAAGAAAGCCCATCATTGCATTCAGTTTTTCCGCAGAGTTGAGCGGCAATCCTTCTTGTAGCCTCAGAAACACTCTACATGTCTCTGCATCTTCATCGGTATAGAAGAGGATTGCCCATATTTTGAACTGCTTTATCTTTGTCTGCAGATATGGTGGGAGTTCGCCAAAAGTGACTCTCCTGTTGAATTCTGGTGTTATGTCAGGGCTAATGGGGAATTTATCATTGAGGAATTCTTTCAAGATTGTTCTTAATCGTTGCTGTCCGTCTATACACTCAAATCTTCCATCTCGTAATTGCCGTAGAAAAATCGTGTTGATGCTGTATCCTCGCAGAATTGAGTCAATGAGTTTCTGCTTTCTTTTGGGATTCCAGACTGCACCACGTTGGAATTCCGTATTGTATATGATTTTGTTGTCTGCATCAAGCTTCTGCAAGTTGCGTGTGTCACCCATTGCAACGAAAAAAGGCTGGGGTTCTGAGCAAGTGAGAGATTTGTAAAAGCTCTCCATAAGCTTATCATCAATTGGAACAATTGACTTCTCCTCTCGCAATTTCTTCTTCGTCTTCTTTCTTTTCTCTTGAACATCGAACCAATAACAGAGATAGCCGAAAAGCGTCATGTCAGTAATTTCGTTGAATCCGAATTTTCGGGCTAAGGTCTCAGCAAGTCTCTTGATTTTTTCGACGTTGGATAGGTAGTTCTCTAATCTCTGGCTTAACTTGTCAGTCTCATAGAAAACCAAGAAATGCAATCTACTGTATGTTCTTATGACCCTATTATTCACCATCGGGAAGTCTGGGTTAAGTGCGAAAAATATGGGCGATATGGAGCCACATTGAAGCCCTTTGCTCAGTCTGTTGGACACGAAATCCCTTATCGCCATTTCCGAATTCTCTGGATTTTCTTGGAAGCTCACTACCAACTCATACACGAGATTCGAGAGTTCCTTCCAATCTTCTTGTGTGTAGTTGAATCTTTTCGAAAAGAATTTCTTAATGTTCAAGAATGAGGGCGCGATGCTGATCCTTTTTGCGTATTTAGTGTCACCATGAGGCAGTAATCCGTAAAGAACTAACTCTATGAACTCAGAGTTTCCCCTTGAAAGAGCCTGGAGTTTGTCCAGAATCTCTTTGACTTCTCTCGATTCCCTTTCTCTCAGCCATGCCAGATGGTTTTTCGCCTTCTCTGTACCCAGATGCCGTCGAAAGCCTTCAATAATCCCTTTCATTTCACTCGAAACCATCACTCCTATCACCATCTAGAATCCATACAGAACCTTTAGCTACGGAAATAAATAAGTAATTTTTGCTCAGTTAATGCACGTATATGCGTGCGCACATCGAAGCAGCAAAGGGGGCCAGCGCTAGCAATCTTTCTATTTTTGGAACTCATGCATGCATACCGGAGAGCATTTTATAAAGTCTCAACTACTACACACATGAGTAATAGAAGGGTCACTTCGGTGCAAACTCGACTTAATAGTTCTAATCAAGAATTGGAGAAGACTCTTTGGGAAGCTGCTGATAAGCTTAGGAGTAACATGGATGCTGCGGAATACAAACATGTTGTTCTAGGCTTGATCTTCCTGAAGTATATCTCCGATGCTTTCCTTGAATTGCATCATAAGCTACAAGATGATCCTGAGGGTTTGTCTGACCCTGAGGACGTTGATGAATATAGAATGAGGAATATTTTTTGGGTTCCATCTGAAGCTCGTTGGGATTACCTTCAAAAAAATGCTAAGAAACCTGAGATTGGGACGCTTATTGATGATGCGATGAATGCGATCGAAAAAGACAACTCCTCGCTTAAGGGGGTTCTTTCCAAAAATTATGCTAGGCCTGCTTTGGATAAGCAAAGATTAGGTGAGCTTATCGATCTTATTGGGACTATTGGTTTGGGTTATGAGAAGAGTAGAAGTCAGGATATTCTTGGCAGGATTTATGAATATTTTTTGGGTCAGTTTGCTGATGCTGAAGGAAAGAAGGGTGGTCAATTCTATACCCCCCGTTGCATTGTTAAGCTTCTTGTCGAAATGATTGAGCCATTTAGAGGACGTGTTTTTGATCCTTGTTGTGGTTCTGGTGGAATGTTTGTTCAGAGTGAAAAATTCACTGAGGTGCATGGTGGTAGACTTGATGATATTTATGTTCTTGGTCAAGAATCCAATCAGACTACTTGGCGTTTGTGCAAAATGAATCTTGCGCTAAGAGGTATAGAATCAGAATCAATCCTTTGGAATAGTGAGGGAAGTTTTCTTGCTGATGCCCACAAAGATTTGAAAGCGAATTATATCCTTGCCAATCCTCCGTTTAATGATAGTGATTGGAGTGGAGAGCTTCTACGCAAGGATGTAAGATGGAAATATGGAATTCCTCCAGTTAGAAATGCGAATTTTGCTTGGGTACAGCATTTTATTCATCATTTGGCACCAACGGGTATTGCAGGTTTTGTGCTCGCAAATGGGTCAATGAGTTCTAGAACACGTGGAGAAGGGGAAATTAGAAGAAACATGATTGAAGCAGACATCGTTGATTGTATGGTGGCATTACCTTCCCAGTTATTTTACAATACTATGATTCCTGCTTGCCTTTGGTTTATTTCCAGAGATAAGAAAAACAAAAAATTTAGACACAGAAAAGGAGAGGTTTTGTTTATTGATGCACGAAACATGGGAGAGATGATTGACAGACGGCATAGGGAATTAACTGATGAAGATATACGTAAGATTGCGGACACTTACCATGCTTGGAAAAGCAAAAAGGGAGGATATGAAGATGTGCTTGCATTCTGTAAATCAGCAACTATAGAAGAGATTAGGAAAATGAATCATGTTTTGACTCCAGGTAGATACGTAGGTTTTGAAGAAGAGAAAGAAGATGATGAACCTTTTGAGGATAGAATGAACAGACTTGTTTTTGAGCTTTCAGAACAATTTGCGAGATCACATGAAATAGAAAAGGAAATTGAGAGGAATTTGGCCAAACTTGGTTATCAATCCAAATAATGAATTTAAACAAACAGAAATTGGATCTATTCCTAATGACTGGAATGTTAAACCATTAACAGAACTTATTGTCCATATTGTTGATAATAGAGGAAGATCTGCGCCAACAAACGAAATAGGGATTCCACTGATAGCAACTAATTGTATAAAAGAAGATCGGCTGTATCCAGCAAAAGAAAGAATCCGATTTGTTTCTGAGTCTGCATATAAGACTTGGTTCAGGGATCATCCAAAACCTGGAGACATTATAATTGTGAATAAAGGGACTCCCGGGTTGGTTAGTTTTGTTCCGGATCCTGTGGATTTTTGCATGGCCCAAGATATGGTTGCTCTGAGATCTAATCCTGAGAAGATTTACAACAGATATCTCTTTGCATTTCTGAGATCTAAAAATTTCAAACATCAAGTTGACAGCTTGAATGTTGGAACTACAATACCTCATTTAAAGAAGTCAGTATTTTCCGAATTGTATATTCCTATTCCTTTACGAAATGAACAGATTTTCATTGGAAATATTCACTTTAGCTTGCTTAAGAAAGTTGAAATCATAAGATACACAAATCGAATCCTAAATAACATTGGTAAAGCCCTTTTCAAACATTGGTTTCTTGATTTTCAATTTCCAGATAAGGGAGGTAATCAATATCGATCAAACAGTGGTGAAATGGTTGAATCAATAATCGGAGATATTCCAAAAGGATGGAACGTTGCCTCATTATATGATATTGCTCATTTCATCAATGGTAAAGCCTTCAAAACTAAGGATTTCGATTCAGATGGCTGTGGTTTACCAATTATAAAAATCTCTGAATTAAAGAATGGAATCACTGATCAGACCAAATTCTCTAGTGATAAACATGAAGATAAGTATAGAATAGAAAATGGCGAAATATTATTTTCATGGTCAGGGAGTCCGAAAACATCTCTGGACACATTCATTTGGAGTAAAGGAGTTGGTTGGTTGAACCAACATATTTTTCGAGTTATTCCAAAAAATAATGCTCTGAAATATTTCATTTACTATGCTATGCGTTTAAAAAGAAGAGAATTTGTTCAAATTGCTCGAAATAGACAAACAACCGGTTTGGGTCACGTTACACTTGCGGATCTAAAAAGAATCAAAATGGCAATACCCGAGGAAAAAATCGTGAATTCATTTAATGCAATAATTAGACCAGTCTTTGAAAGAACTTACGAAAATCTTGTTGAAGACAACCATCTTTCCTTGTTAAAGAACACGCTCTTGCCGAAACTAATCTCTGGAAAAATTAGAGTAACGGTTTCTGAGGTTCCACAGTGACCAATTTCATTTCTGAAGAAGATGTTGAAAATTTTGCTCTTGAAATCCTCAATACACTAGGCTATAAAATATTGAACGGACCAGAAATTTCTCCTGATGGATCTAGTTCCGAAAGGAAAGAATATTCTGATGTCATTCTAGTACAAAGGTTGAAAAGCGCTATTCAAAAGTTCAACCCAAAAATCCCCCAAGACGCAAAAGATGAGGCACTAAAGAAGATCTTAAGAACGGAGAGCCCAAAACTCGTCACAAATAATCAAATTTTCCACAAAATGTTGGTTGATGGAATCGATGTGGAATACAGAGAAGAGGGAAGAATCAAAGGAGATAAAGTCTGGCTATTCGATAGCAAGAACCCAAACAGAAACGAATTCCTAGCAGTAAACCAATACACTGTCATTGAAAACGAATACAATAGAAGACCTGATATCGTTTTGTTCGTTAATGGATTACCACTAGTTGTTATTGAACTCAAAAATCCTGCCGATGAAGAAGCCACGATTTGGCAAGCGTTTAATCAACTTCAAACATACAAAGACCAGATTTCCTCGTTATTCAATTACAATGAAATTCTGGTGATCAGTGATGGCCTCGAAGCTAGATCAGGAACACTGACTTCCAACAAAGATCGATTCATGCCTTGGAAAACTATCGAGGGCTCTCGTCCTCCAAAAAGCATGATCCAATTAGAGGTTCTTCTAAGAGGAATGTTTGCTAAAGAAAGATTACTTGATCTTGTTCGCCATTTCATTGTCTTTGAAAAAGAAAAGGCTTTACAAAAAAAATTGGCAGCTTACCATCAGTATCATGCAGTAAACAAAGCTATAGAATCAACTCTCAGAGCCAAGAAGGGAAACAAAAAGGCGGGCATAGTTTGGCATTCACAAGGTTCAGGAAAAAGCCTCATCATGGTTTTCTACACTGGAAAACTAGTATTACAAATGGATAACCCAACAATTGTAGTACTCACAGATAGAAATGATCTGGATGGCCAGCTGTTTGACACGTTCAGTAGATGTCAAGATATCATACGACAAAAACCTATTCAAGCTGAATCAAGAGAACAGTTGAAGAAACTGCTTAGAGTCTCCTCTGGTGGAGTTGTCTTTACTACAATACAGAAGTTTTTTCCAGATGAAACACGTGAGCGTTATCCGCTTCTCTCAGAAAGAGAAAACATAGTTGTTATTGCAGATGAAGCTCATCGAAGTCAATATGGATTTAAAGCAAAGATCCTGAAAAGAAAAGACAAAGCATTACTGACTTATGGTTATGCAAAGTATATCAGAGATGCTTTACCCAATGCAGGCTTCATCGGCTTCACAGGAACCCCAATTGAAACAGCAGATAGAAGCACACCAGCAATCTTTGGAAAATATGTTGATGTTTATGATATGAAAAAGGCTGTAAATGATGGAGCGACTGTCAGAATCTACTACGAAAGTAGACTAGCAAAACTTGAACTAAAACCGGAAGAAAGGCCAAGAATAGATAAGAAATTCGAAGAAGTCACTGAAGGAGAAGAAGTCGCTCGAAAGGAATCGCTCAAGAGCAAATGGGCTAGATTGGAAAAAGTTGTTGGTAGTAAGAAACGTTTGGAACGAATAGCCAAAGATATTGTGAATCACTTTGAAGAGCGAATAAACGTTCTCGAAGGGAAGGCTCTAATTGTTTGCATGAGTAGGAGAATCTGCGTAGAGCTTCACAATGAAATCATTAAATTGAGACCTGAATGGCATAATCCCGATGATGATAAAGGAATAATAAAAGTCATCATGACAGGTTCTGCAGGTGATCCCAAAGAGTGGCAACAACATATACGAAATAGTGCACGTAGAAGAGCACTCGGAGATTCGTTCAAAGATCCGGATAATCCGCTAAAAATAGCAATTGTCAGAGATATGTGGCTTACTGGTTTTGATGCTCCGAGTTTACACACAATGTACTTTGACAAACCAATGAAGGGTCATAGTCTAATCCAAGCAATTGCCAGAGTAAATCGAGTTTTCAAAGATAAACAAGGAGGCTTGATTGTCGATTATATCGGTATAGCACATGATTTGAGACAGGCAGTGGCGGATTACACAGAAAGCGGCGGAAAAGGAAAACCAACATTCAAGCAAGAAGAAGCAGTAGCAATAATGCTGGAAAAATATGAGATCGTTACTTCAATGTTCCACGGCTTCGATTATGAAAGATTCTTCACTGTGGACCCGAAAGAGCGCATTGAATTGATACCACATGCGATGGAATTCATACTTCAACAAGAGGCTGGTAAGGAAAGATACGCCAAACATGTGACAGAACTGCTCCGAGCATTTTCCCTTTCAGTTCCTCATGAAGAAGCTATGAAAATCAAGGCGCATGTAGGGTTTTTGCAGGCAGTGAAATCCGCAATCGTCAAGAACACAGCTATCAAAGGCAGATACCAAGAAGTTTTAGATACCTCCATAAAGCAGATTTTGTCAAAGGCCATAGTATCTGACCGTGTTATTGATATCTTCGAAGCCGCTGGGGTCGAAAAACCTGACATCTCAATTCTTTCAGAAGGTTTCTTAGCCCAGGTAAATGATATGCCTCAAAAGAACCTTGCATTTGAAATGCTGAAAAAACTCCTGAATGATGAAATTAAGGTAAGAATGAAGAAAAATATTATCCAATCTAGATCCTTCAGAGAAATGCTGGAAAAGACAATAAAAAAATATACAAATCGAAGCATCGAGGCTGCTCAGGTAATTGAAGAGTTAATTGAACTTGCGAAAAAGATGCGTGAGGAACACAAAAGGGGGAAAGAGCTAGGGTTATCAGAAGAAGAAAAGGCCTTCTATGATGCTTTGGAAACAAATGACAGTGCAGTGAAGATTCTTGGTCATAAAATGCTTAAGAGGATTGCACAAGAACTTACAGAAATGATTAGGCACAATGTAACAATTGACTGGACACTAAGAGAAAATGTGCAAGCAAAACTCCGGGTCATGGTCAAGCGAACACTTAGAAAATACGGATATCCTCCAGATAAGCAGAAAAAAGCTACGGAAACCGTATTAGAACAAGCGAAAAATCTATGTGCGGACTGGGCTGGAAACCCTCAAATGCAATTCTAAATTAACATTACGTCATCATGCATGCATACATAAGATTCATGATTCTGCGAAACGGAAATTGACGAAGGCAGAGTGGTCTTGCGCGGGCCTACCATGATCTTCTCACTATCTTTCTTACGAATTTACTAGCTTCCCGTTCTTCTTTCTTTTCAGAAATCTCCAGCCCTCTACTGCTTACAATGTGATGGTACAATTCATGCAGAATATTCCTTTTGTTCAATCCCTTCTTAGTGAAACAAGCGACGCCTTCGAAGTAATCACACAGATATCCCTTCGTCACCTTTCTGCCGTCTAATATTATCTTCATCTTTGGAATTCTGTAGTATTCAGTTAGAACATCTACTCCTTTCTGGGCTCCTTTCAATTCATAGGTCAAGCAGAATCTCTCACATACTTTCTTAGAAGGAACACGAATCATCACTTTGCTCCCTCAAAGAATCGCTATTCTCGGAACCCAGTCTTTCTTTTCATCCCTCAGATATCTCGCTAGGAGTAGAGCTTCTTCGTTAATCAGAGTTTCAATCTCTTGTCTTCTTCCAATCTTTATTCTGGGAATTTCCACTTTCGACTCAAAGTAGACATTCAGTCGCTTGATGAACTCGTTCGTCATGGCCTTGTTGAGGTATTGTCTCTTACCTTTTCGTCTTCTTGAGAAATCCTCAGTCTTGATAACAAAGTCGTTCGGCCTTAGCTTACGGGCATATTCGAGGAGAAACGCATCCATCAGGTATCGATACAGCTCTACAAAGTCACAGACAAGTGATGGTTTTCCTAATTGAATTCCGTGTAGAAAACCGAGGTGGGGTTCTAGCTTCGCTTTGATTAGTGCGATGTGGACTTTCGATGAGAGGATTCTGTAGGCGAGATTGAAGAGGTTGTTCAGTCCATCGTATGCTTTGAATTTCTTTCGCTGTTGCGGTCGAACCGACACGTTGAACAACTGGAAGAGTTGATTGAAGTATTTCTCGGAGCATTTTCCTTCTACGCCTGTCAGTCTTTGTCGGAAGGTTGTGTAGTTTTCAGCATTGAGATTCTTTATGGTCTCTATCGCGGAGAAGTCTATGCACCTCATGCCACACTTTCTCAATACTTGATTCTGCCCCTTGATTTTGCTGATAACAAGATGTTTGGCAATCTCAGAGGCTTTGCCGTTCTCCAAGGCTCTGTACTGGGATATCCTAGTCTCAACGTGACTATCATCATAGAGACTCTTTAGGATAGCTACCGGATGTCCTCTTCCCGTCAGTATCAGAACGTCGATGTTCCAGAATCCACAGGTAGCTAGGGCTCCAGACGAGATCGAGTTTCCGCTCCGGATCTGTATCGCTCCGATCGCATTGTCAAACAACGGATAACGCTTCTCTGTTCTCTCTTTGTCTCGAACTACGAGACAGCCTTTATCTCGCCCTATGTACGAACCGAATCCATCGAGGCATACTTTGGCAGTTTTAACTGTCAAAATCGTCTTCTCCTATAGTTACTATAGTCGAATGGAGAATATATAGTATATATAAACGTTATGATAAACTATAGAAAGACTTAAGAACATATAATCTCAAATAGTTTTCAGGTGTCTCAAATGCAGAAAGAAAACATCACCACGATACAAATAACCAAGGCCACACGGGACGAACTGAAGAGACGTGGCATTAAAGGTGAAACGTACGACACAATCATAAGAAGGCTTCTGGAATCGGCAAAGAAGCGCTAGATATTCCTGTCTTTCTTGTCTTGTTCACTCGCTCCCTCCTCTGGATCTTCTTCAATCCTCTTCCCGGTATTGTATGCCTGGATTTCGATCTCCTCTGGCCCAAAAGGATTCTTCAGGTCAATTGCTACACCGAAATTCAACAGATACTTCGCATGCCCTCTGCTCTGGAGATTTATTCCTTCGTATGGAGACTCGACGGTGTACAGATATTTCGGCGCATCTCTGCTTCCCTTCTTCGCGTACCTCAGCACCCAACATCTGTACTCGTTTATTCTGGGAGCCTTTTTGAACATCAGGTCGCAATTGGAGAAGTCTATGATTTCCTTGATGTCTTTGAACTTGAAAACATCTATACACACAGCGTGTCTCCCATCGTTTCTTGTCTGTAGTACGTAGAAGTTTCCCAGTTCAAACTCGTTTTGCAGGAACACAAGCTCCTCTTTCAGCCTTTCGTCGTCTATGTTGTCATAATCCAAGAACACAATGTGCAACGACGTGTTTGGTACCCTGGATGACGCGCCACTTGTCCTCACGCTTAGCTTCTTCATTATCTGAATCTTGAACAGCACAAAGTATTTCCCTATTCTGAATAGAGTTGACCAAAGCATCAAATCACCATCGTAGTCGTCTTCGTGCTCGCCATCGCAGAATCTGTCCAGCTTTCTCCGTTCCATACTTCAAAATCAATGCGATTTCGCCATGTGGGTTCGCAATCGCTTCATCAATTACACGCCTAGCAAAACCTCTAAACCTGAGTTTCTCTAAGTTGAGCCGCCACTGGCTTCTTTCATGGAAAACCGCTAGCTGGTCCTTTCTTCGAAGATGCATGTATTCGTCCATCTTCTGCTTCAGTCTTCTGTTGATCTCTTGAGGGGTTCCCGCGCCTTTGAGGTTCACGATACGGCTGACCCTGTTGAATAGCTTGTGGAATTCCTTATCCGGCATGAAGTCCATCTAGTCACCTCCGTTGTCGTTCTTTCCCGCAATGGATGCTACGTCACCCAGTCTTTCCAGTAGCTTTTCGGCTTCCAACGTAGAATCCTCTTTTTTGCTAGATACTCAGATTGATTACTGGGTTCCTCTCTTTCCACGTCCCTCTTTGGGGATCAACCGATACTTCTTCGGCTGTCTTGAAACAGGGTCAGCCCGCTCTACATTCACATCGTCTATATCTCGGAACTGGAAGTTCATGAAGTGGAAAAGTTCCTTGAATTCCTCCAAGTGTCTACGTCTTACGCTAGTGCATCCATCGTATAGAGCCAGCGATTTCAGATATGTTATCAAGTTCTCTTTCATACGCACACCGAACTTTCTCTGCTTTCCTCTTAGCGTCGGTATGCTGGATCTTTTGGAAAACGCGTCTATCTCCCTCGCGATTGCGTCCACGTATTTGTCAAGTTCGGTCTTGTGTGCGTCTGCGCAGTCAACGTGTGCTCCTTCTTCTCTTTTCAAGTATACTCTTGTCTTTGCTAGACGGTCTTCGCGTTCAACGAACTTCATGATGTCTATTTTTAGAGCGTCACTGAAATCATAAGTGAAGGGTATAAATCTTGACAGGAAACTGTAAGAACGAAATGCAGAACGCCTATCTCCAATGTCTTCCGGAGTGGTACAGAGTATGAAGCCTACAGTTACTCTGTCTGGAAAGTCGTACCATTGATACTTCACTAAGGATTTGGTGAATCCTTCTTCTGCCAGAATTCTGATTGTGGATAGCAGTTCTTCTTTGAGTCTTCTGCTTCTGGAAGCCAATTTTTCAAGGTCGGGCACTATTAGATGATGGAAGACAGCCCGTTCTTTTGGAAGCATACGAGCTAGCTTCTTTAGAAGCCCCCAAGAACTGAGGTCTTGAACTTCAGTAGCACCTATTGCTTTGAATCGTTTGGCCTCCGTCGATTTGCCTCGTTCTGGGTAGGCAATAATCAGAGTTGACAAATCTCTGGGTTTGTTCTCAACAAATCCCGAATATAGGCAGATCCCGATGTGTTTACTCAGCGGTTCCATACTTATCGTCTCTAGAGCCATCTTTCCATCACCATTTCTTGATTACTGCAATGGGAAATTGTGCTGTGTGACAGTGCTTGTTATCTATACGTAGTTTCTGTCTGCAATAGAGTATCAATTGAGTAAGGATTGATACTACATTGCAGACACAAATTGTGTAGTATTTGCGGGCCTGCGTAGCGTGATTTTCCATCATTCTTTACGCACACGCTTTTCCTTCGCCTTTTCATTGCGTTCTTCAGGGAGAACTCTACGATACTTTTTGGGTGCCCTCTTCACAAGAGTTTTGGACATCGCATCGACTATGCGCTTCGCCATCAAAATCTCCCTCATTTTTTCCTTTCTCGCTTCCTTGCTTCTTGCGAGAGCATCAACAAGGTTTGTAAGAATCATTTTGGGTTCAAAGAAGTCTCGCTGATCTATCTTCTTAATGTCTTCAAAGCGGTCATCGAACTCGTCAATGTAGAAGGATCCATCTGACTCTAGGAGCACAGTGAAAGGACGCTCGATGTTATACACGTTTCCTTCTTCATCCTCAGCAATGCCCTCATCTACGCCCTCTGCGATTCTCACATTACAATCGAATTCCTTCAGCAAAGGAAGAATAGAATCACATAATTGTCGATAGGCTTCATGCAAACTGCCGTTTGGGCTCTCGGCAGAAGTGTAACCCTTCAGGACTTTTTCTGTAATGTGCGAGATGTTGATTCCTAGGCTTTTTGCCCTTTTGACAACCTCTCTGTCTACGCTTAATGTCAGTTTTTCCTTAACCATCCGAGTCACGTCGCATACGTATGATTCTACGTGTTACTACTAGATAAGTCTTACGTATTTTTGTACGTATAGCATGTCCCCCATCTGTGCGCACAAAAAATCTATAAATAGAATTGAAAGCGTAAAAGATCGAACTAAAATGTCAGGGGCATTTGATCCATTTAAAGAATGGGATGAAAATCCTTCAAATCCATATTCGAGCACGCTTGCTTCAGGAAGTGCAACAGTATCGTCAGGTTACGTGTCTCAACAGTACCCAGATACTTGGCAAAATTTCATAGATTGGGCGAAAAAGAAGAAGACCTCTGAACCAATTGGATTGAAAGATGAGCGAATTGTAATACTTTATTCAGGTGAAACTGAGCGATTGATGGATAATATTGCCAAATATGTTTCTATTGAATTAGGTTTTCACGTACTAACAGCACCTAATATATATGAAAAGGGAAGTGGAAACAAAATTGCTTTTGGACCATGTCCCAATGAATCGCTAAATGATTTCATAAGAAGAATGATTAATTCATCTCGAGCTGCAATAATCCTATATACCGAACAGGGCGGTCAAATAATCGAGACTTCTTGGTGTTCTGATTATCTCAAATCCTCCCTAGGTCTAGTGTATTTCTATCGAGGTAAAAACAAACCCGAGGATGAGGAAAAGACATGTCCATTTCTAAAGGAAGTTTCAAGTGGGCTTTTCATTTGTTCCTGTACAAGACAAGATAGATATGAAAACCGAAGAGGAGCATATGTTTGTCTGAGTCCCAGAGTCTTCTGTCATTTCACTCAACAAAAAATCACAAAAATGGTTCTAGACATTTACATAATGAATTCTTCAATGCGATTGTTTGGGTCTGAAAAGACGGATATACTTTTGGAACCTATTGCAGGATTTCTTAAGACAGTTTAGAAACTATACACAAAACTATTCCTGTCAAGTGCTCAAGAACTAGCTGACACGAACTCATGATGTATGCGAAGACCGGTGCAAGTACTCCGTTTCCCCACCTCGACCCCACACCACCGGCAGTAGATACGGCCACTTCCAGTGGTGAAATCATGGTGTGTGAAGAGCCCTGTGCATGTACTTTGTTTGCCTGCTAACTCTCCACACCGCCGACAATACGTAACCTCTCTTTTGAATGCTGACATACCAGTACTAGATGTCGGTTTTCCTTGGTCCACCCCTGCCTCAAGTAAGAAGACTGTTGATGGATCTGCATGGTTTCGCACGAGAAGTTTGGGAATGTGTTCTTCAGGTATTTCTGCCAACATAATTTCGTTAATGCCTTGATCAAAGGCATTTTTCACACTCCTCCCAGAAGCGATAGCTAGATAGAAGGCGGATGAGAAGGCTATTGCCGTCGTATCTCTGATTTCGTGTGACATACCAACGACACATTCAATGTGTTTACTTATGGCTCGAGATTGTTCCATTGAGAAACATGCATTCAATATCACACAGCGTATGTTATCTCTCAAGATTTTGAATACTCTCGTCAAAGCTTCTGGAGAGATAGGTCTGGAATAGCCGCGCTCGTCTTCTAATATGATTCTACCTTGCTCAGTGCCATGACTACTAAAATGAACGATGTCTGGCTTTTCTTGGTTAAGATGAAGTTGAAGGTCGCCCACTCGAACAGCGCCTTTGTTCACCAAGATTAGCCTGTCTCTCTTCTGTGCAAGCGAAATCCGATTTTCTATTTCTCTACACTCTTCGTCAAGTCGCAGTTTGACAGCATCCTTAGGATTTGCGGCCAAGAAGAGAATTTTGGCATTTTGTGGCAATCTGCTGTTCCCACCGAATTGCCCTCTGTAATTCAGCAATTCACTACTTGAATGGTAAGTATAACTCATTAATCTTGCGTGTGCTAAGACTTGAGCTTGCCTCCGATTTTCACGAAATCCTGCTTTATCTTCTCGAACCATTCGGGTGTGAAGTCCTCTGGATGTTCAATGCGTACACTGTCACTCCAATCGGCTGTGTGGACATGGAAAAAATCTCTACGAGTGACGAACAATGCGAAATTGCGGTTGTTGAATTGACATGCTAGATAGTATTCTGTGGGTTTCAACTCGATATCATCTCCTATCTCCTTTATCTTTTGAAGAAGGTCTCTGCAAATCTGCTGAACTTCTTTATTTGTTATGTAACCAATGTGGTCTGCTTCTGTAGTAGGTCGTGGAGGGGGACCTTTAGGAATAGGGATTTCGATAGAAGTGAAAAAGAACCCTTTCTCCCCCTCTTTTGACTGCAAATGCACATACATTTTCAACTCAATCGGAGGCCGAACGTGTTTGGCAGTCGTAATCACTTGAGGCGAGAAACTGTCAGCAACTAAAACAATTCTTGGTGTTTGGTAGATGTCGATTCTGGCTTTTTTCGAGTAGAAATGTGCAAGAGCCGTCCTGTTTTCAAACACCCAATCGTAATACTCTAAAGTCTGGATCAACGCATCAGTTGTTGCTTCATCTCTTTTGATCTCGATGACCACCAACGTATCGTTGGGGTCTATTGCAAGAATGTCCAGAGGACCACGATCCGTCTGGACCTGATGGGCAAGCACTCTGAGACCATCTTCAAGCTGCTCTGGTGTTTTTACTATGGAGCTTTCTATCTCTCTTTCTTTGCTGACCTCGATTTTTTCAAAAGCACACATGAATATCCCATGCATGTATGAACGTTGAAGCGAACTTAAGCGTTTGTGTGTGATGCGCGCGTTGGCTTTCGATTTTCTATCTGTACAGTCAACATGTCAGTGTATGCATGCTCATCGAGACTGAAGAGCCTAAGGGTCATGATTCTGTGAAACGGAAATCGACGACAGCAAAGAAACCTTTTGCTTCGGAGACTCCCACACCCATGTAACCGCTCTTTGGCGTCATCATTATTTGATAGTGACCAGGAGAATCCGACCACATATCTACGAATTGTCGGCCCAGATTCTGTGTCCACCCTTCATACATTGCAATTATCTCTCGGCACTGATACTGAGAATAGCCAATTCTAGCCATTCTATCCGCGAAATCTCCATGCGTTATGTCGTTGATTTCAGCCATATGTGCACTCCACTCCGAAGCAATACTTGCTAGAGCATCATCTTCAAGTAGTGTAGGTAAACCACGACTAACTCTCTCTTCATTGATCAGATCAAAAATATCAGTCTCAACTCCTGCGGCCTCGTTCAAAACATACACAAAGAACGTGGGTAGGCTCCAAACTAAAAGGCCTAGAATCATCATAGCTACAGCAAAAATCCCCACAGCCTTTAGTTTCGCAGAGACCATTACTCCACCAGAGTTTTCACGCCGAATCTGCTATTGCATGAATACATGAATCACTTGCTTGTGCATTCGGCAACAAGACCCCAATCATTTTCTAGTGTGCTAAGAATTATGGAACCATCGAGATATGCAAAACTCTGTGGTGGTTTGAAAGAAGAAAGAATTCTAAACGGATCTACGGGGACATCAAACTTGAAAACCTCATCTATTTCGAAGGCATGGATGACTTTTCTGCCATTACAATAGGTAAGGTAGGTATCCTTTTTGATACCACCAAAATCTCTACACCTCTGCCAAATCTCTTCTGGAGAACCAGAATGAATTCTTCTGACACTGAACCAACCCACAATTGTTTTTGATGGACTACATTCATAGATGAATATCCTATCAATTGCTAGTCTTGGCTTTTGTTTTCGAAATTCGTACTTCTTTTCTCCAGAGAATATCTTCTCTGAATATTCTGGCTTAGTTGACAATAATAGTTTCATCACTACCAGTCTCCTTGATTATTTTTTCAAATGAATCATCAGATATCTCTTCGAATCCGCGTGGTGCTGAAAAGACATCTTGAATGACTCCCAACTCGATGAGGCGTTTTAGGTTCGTTCTCTTCGGAAATGAATATGAATAGAGAAAGCTTACGATAAAAGGTCGGTTAGAAGGGGAATAATCCCATTGGCGTCTGAGTTCTTGATCTGAGAAGACACTTCGTTTTCTACACAGACTAACAAAATGCTGGCGGTTCTTTATTGAGGTATGAATCCTTTCCACAACGCCAAGTGTTGTAACCACGGATTTGTAATATGCACGCTCGCGTGCAGTTCTGTAGAACACAATAATGTCGCCAGTTTTCAGATCTCGATTCAGAGACCTTGAGACGTAAACCTTCGATATTGCATTTCTGAAAGGTTCGTTTTCAACAAAATCGAGAGGCGACTCTGTCCGGAGTATGGAATCAGGAAACAGATCGGTGTGATATTCCGGATATATGGGAACAAGGAATTTTCGCGCATCTTTTGACATGAAAGGATATGTGATTCTAGGAGATCTCAAAGATGCTTTTGGAGAAAAATCTCGAACATAGACTTCTTCTTTTCCGGAGGATGACTCTTTCAATCCATGATATTGAAAACCAAAGTCGGTCAATAGATTGATCAGGCGGATAGTTTCCACACGTTTTGGGAAGATTGTGACGTATATTTCATCTACTGATAAGTGCAACGCGTTATCGAAAGTCAACTTCAGAAACCTCTCCCCAAGTTTGAACCCACTCGATTGGACTTTGAATGAACCTATTTTAAGTCGTTTCTTTCGTGTGAATTGTGGCGTAATATCTGGATAGGGTTCAGTTTCACCTTCAATCTTCAAATAGAGGAAAGCGAAAATCGTTTCATTCGATGAACATATGTATGCTTTCTCATCAGCTTTCTTGTTGAACCATTTGTCATAACCAACATAGTCCTCCCTGAAAGTATCAAAGAAACTGTTCCCCAAGTTGATATTTCCGAAGTATTCCTTTTTTACGGAAGGTATCTCGTAATCCAATAACTCAGGATTCTCCGCTGTGACTTTTTCCAGGAATGAATCAATGGTGAATACTCTGGCATCAATCTCCAATTCAAAGGCTTTCTTGTGGATCTTCCTGTCTTCCGTTATCAGCAAATCCGCTCGATCAGAGAAAACTTCATTTATGAGAATTGTGTCGTTCACGTCGTTTTCTGTTTCATCATACTTCTCTGAAACAATCCTGACCTCTGGCTTGAGTGGAGCTTGTGTCGGTAGATGGTGGTAGCTTTCCATTTTGATAGAAAATGCCTCGCGGGCCATCGCATCTTGAGTTCTAGATATTTCTTGGACTGTGACCTGATGTATACATTTTCTGTAGCTTAACTTGTCGATCCACCAGAATAGCTTCCCGATATCCTTGCTGATCGGATCTTTTGTTTCGCGGTGTATTATGATATTGGTGTCCAACAGAACCTTCATTGACTTTCACTACGAAGATTGTTTCCATCTGCTCAAAAGATTTTCCATTTCTATGCGGATTCAAGCAGGAAAAGTTAAAAGAAGCATCATTTTCCCTTACATGGGAACCGATTTGATAGTGATCTATCTCGTATTCATGCGAATTTGGAAGGTGGCAAGCCAAAGATGCATGCATGCGCACGCATTAGGCTAACTTCACAGTTCGAATGTTGAGTGGTGTAACAGAAAGGTTATCCTTGTTAATCAAATCGATTCCATCTTCGA
>Ga0209636_10002068_pt1 | contig 20348 bp, 22 predicted proteins | sample DeeMarSWOR152_54_FD_187464 | JGI IMG/M metagenome (GOLD analysis project Ga0209636, IMG submission 187464) | Marine sediment microbial communities from White Oak River estuary, North Carolina - WOR-1-52-54 (SPAdes) (version 2) | ecosystem: Environmental > Aquatic > Marine > Intertidal zone >...
ACGAAACTGAGCATCCTTTCACGACTGGCTACTATGATGATATACGAATAACGACACACTACTATGAGGACAAGTTCGCATCCTCCGTGTTCTCTGTGCTGCACGAGGGTGGTCACGCTATCTACGAGCAGAACCTGAACCCAGAATGGATCTACCAACCAGTCGGATACAGTTGCTCTCTGGGATTTCACGAATCTCAGTCAAGGTTCGTAGAGAACATTGTAGGGCGATCGCGCGAATTTTGGGTCTATTATCTTCCGAAGCTGAAAGAGCTCACGGGTGATGTTTTCTCTGATGTTGACGTAGACAAGTTTGTCTTCGCCATCAACGAAGTTAATCCGTCAAAGATTCGCATCGAGGCGGACGAGGTCACCTACTGTCTCCATGTCATTATCCGGTTCGAAATCGAACGTGACTTAATGGCTGACAAGATCACAGTAGCGGACCTCCCGGAGATCTGGAATCAGAAGTACAAAGAGTACCTCGGTGTAGACATCGAGCATGACTCTGAAGGCGTGATGCAGGACACACACTGGGCCAGCGGTCTACAAGGCTACTTCCCAACATACGCTTTAGGCAACATCTACAGTGGACAGATACTCGCCCGAATGAGGAAAGAGATTCCTGACTGGAGAGACCAGATTGTAAAGGGCAACTTTCATAACGTCAGACAGTGGCTAACAAAGAACGTTCATAGCTATGGAAATCTCTATGACGCTGCCGATCTCATAAAGAAGATCACTGGTGAAGAGATCAACGTCAAGCACTTTCTGGACTATCTGAACAAGAAGTATTCGAAGTTGTATGGATTCTAGCGTGACTCCTAGCAGAATCAATAGGCTAAGTTAAATCATCAATCGCTTATGTCCAAAAGACGATTTAGTTGATTTGCTATTTCTTGTTCTCTCTTCTGATGATTTCTCTTGCCACAATCACTCCTGAAGCCGACGCTTGGACGAGTCCCCGTGTCACCCCAGCTCCATCGCCTATAGTAAATAGGTTATGAATCTTCGTTTCCAGGCGGTCACTCAGCTGCAGCCTTGAGGAGTAGAATTTCACTTCAACACCATACAGCAGCGTATGATTCGCGTTTATTCCGGGTGCAATCCGATCTATCGCCTCAAGCATCTCACGGATGTCAGCCAAGTAACGATAAGGCAAGACAAAGCTGAGGTCTCCAGGTGTGGCGTTCTTTAATGTAGGGGAAACTATGCTTCTGGCGATTCTCTCTTCAGTTGATCGCCTTCCAGCCTTGAGATCGCCAAGCCTCTGAATTATCACCCCTCCGCTGAGGAGATTTGTGAGCCTCGCAAGATATTTCCCATATGCAATAGGCTCTCTGAAGGGCTCTGTGAAAGAGGTTGTGACGAGAATGGCGAAGTTTGTGTTCCCAGTCTTTCTCTCAGCGTAGCTCTGACCGTTCACAGTTAAAATGCCTTCATAAGACTCTGTGATGACCTCACCTTCAGGCGCCACACAGAAAGTCCTAACCTTATCGTCGAAGGACCTCGAGTAGTAGACTAGCTTGGGCTCATACAATATCTTTGCAAGCTCTTCCATAACAGGAGCCTCAACCTCAACCCTAATCCCCACATCCACAGGGTTGTTCAACGTCTTCAACCCCAAAGCCTGCGCCTCACACATCAACCACTCAGCCCCGCTTCTCCCCGGAGCCACAATAACGTACTTCCCGAAAATCTTCTCGCCATCAGTAGTCTCCACACCTTCGATTCTACCATTCTTCACTACGAGACCCTTAACTTCGGTTTTAGTCCGAATCTCAACCCGCTCTCCAAGACGGCTACGCATTTCTCGAAGCGTTTCGGCACATCTCTCCGTTCCCATGTGACGCAGTTTTTGAGGAACAAGTTTCAGGCCAGCAAGGGATGCCCTCCGCTCGATCTCATCTATTTTATCGGAGTCCACCCCATAGACGTGTTCCGGAGCTCCAAACTTCAGATAGATCCCATCCACATACTTTATGAGTTTGGTGAGTTTTTCCTTCGTGCGATACTCATTCAGCCAGCCGCCGACCTCAGTTGACAGTGTGAGTTTTCCGTCGCTGAACGCCCCGGCCCCACCCCAGCCGCACAGAAGTGTACATGGATTACAGTTTATGCATCCGAGGCCTCTGCTTGCTGGACACCTGCGCTTGCCTAGGTCAGGTCCTTTATCCAACATAAGAACACGCAATTCGGTGTTTTCAGTTAGCTCTAGAGCTGAGAATATTCCCGCTGGACCGGCTCCTACTATTATTACATCAAATTTCAATGGTTATTTCCCCTGAAGGCCCAAAACTAGATGTCACAGGTGCCATATATTTCTAGCGAATTCAGCTTTTATCTCGAGGAAAGAATTGTTTGTGAGCAACAGTGAGAATCAGGTAGTGTGTCTGCTTTAAAATCTTATCACTACTAAAACTATTGAGGAACTCTAGGATATGAGGTGAACAGCACTTCTGGAGAGTTTCAATCCTTGATTGCTTCCAGTAGGCTTATCACGTTCCACAGTTTCACCCTTGTGTAAGGCGGCATGTTGGGATCCTGTAGAATATCGTCCAGAATGGATATGGCGTTCGACGCCCTCACCGCTTGGCTATATTCCGTCAGCTGAAGAGCATCAATTGACTGTCTCGCCGCTCTCCTTATGTTGCGTGGGGTCGTCGTGTCCTCTGAAATCTGCCCCAGAACCGTCGTCGCCTGCCTTACTCTTTCCTCATACTCCTTAATCGTCTTCTTTCTCACCATAGAGAAAACCTCTTTAGAGCGTTAGCGATACTCAGATTACATACTACTCACTAAAATCCTTTGTGAGGATTGAGATTGTCTGAAGAACAAGAAGACATCCAGGGCATGGCCGACCTACTTCGACAGGGCGCAACCCTAACGGAGCTTCCCTGCCCTGCATGCTCCTCACCGCTATTTAGAATGCCAAGCGGAGAACTCTGGTGTGGGCAATGCAAGAAACGAGTGATAGTTGTCAAGGAAGGATCCCCACCGGTGGAGACGACGAGTCCTGCCTTTTTCACCAAACTAGAATCAACTCTGCTCACGAAGATAGAGGAGATAGAAGGAAGAATTAAGGAAGAAAAAGATCCAGAAAAACTGCAGAGATTAGGGACGTTGTTGTCTACTCTGCTTGAAAACCTTGAAAGAGTAAAAAGAACCAAAAGGAGATGACCTAGGTCTAGCGAGTGGTGAACAGACTGCTCGGCCGTTACGAAAACTTTCCAGATGTCATCCACGGCGTAGCACGTTTCACTTGTGAATCTTCGAAGAGCAAAGCGCAACACGCGATTTTGAGTACTCTTCATAAGCTAAACGAACAAGTCTTCAGTTTGAAGGATATAGCGACAATTTCTTACTCACAATGTGAGGTGAGTTTCGAGTTTGGAGTAGCTGATGGCGTCGAGTTTGCTTATTTAGATGCAGAAGAGTTGGGCAAGATGCAAAAAGGCATAGCTAGAGAGGTGTTACAGGCTCTGGACTTCTTTTGTGTCGTCCGTTATCATATCGTTAAAGATGGAAAGCGTCTTCCGTTGAAGTTTGACTACCACATGTTACGATTCATATTCTACAACAGGAACAACTTGGAACTGAGGGTGTCCCACCAACGCGGCATCCGACGTATTTCTGTAGAGAATCTTATCACATTCATAACGAAGCGCATCAATGAGGAGCTCTCTCAAAACCGGTCGAGACAACTCGTGGTGAAGAGCCTACGAGCACTCTAGCTCTGTAAGAAATCAAGGACAACTGCTAGAATATCTTTTGACACATCATCTTTCGGTCTGTTCCCGTCAACCGGCACCAACAGACCCTCTTCCACCAGTTTCATGTAGATCTCCTGAACCTTTTGCTGAATCTGCAGCCTTTCCATCACCGACTTCTTCCACTTAATCCTTTTGACCACCACTTCCGGCGGAACGTCCAGGTAGATTGCCAAATCTGGAGTTATGGCGTTCTTGTTGATTTCCCTTATCCAGTTCAGATCGAGCCCAGCCGCCCCCTGATAAGCTAGGGAAGAGTACAGGTATCTGTCGCAGATAACGATTTCGCCCTTCTGCAATGCGGGTTTGATCCTTGTTTCTACATGATCTACCCTGTCGACGGCGAAGAGAAGAGCCTCCACCACACTCGGCACCCGTTTCTTCCTCTGCAGAGCATATGTTCTTACGAATTTGCCTATCTCACCTGTACTCGGTTCAGTGGTGTATACTGCGTCGAACCCTTTCTGCCACAGGTCCTCCACAAGCCGGCGAGCATGTGTAGTCTTTCCGCTGGCGTCTAGGCCCTCGACACAGACAAACACGCCTCTACTACCCATATCTCAGACCGCCGTTAGGTCGCAGTTTCAGCATCAATCTCACTTGCTACAAATCGATCATTTCCACATATAATGGTGACGCCCCCGCAAACTCCCTTTTTTTATGTAGGGTGCCCCATTTTCCCATCGAGGAAAAGATGCTTGTGTAAACTTCTACCCAAGTCCTTTTTCTGCTATAGTAATCCAGTGGGCTCTTTTCTTAGCGGCTTCCCTTATGATTTCCTTAATTGATAGAATACCTAGGTCAAGGTTGCGGAATAATCCCGTGACATCTTCTTTTTCAAAGAAGTGTGTTTCGAATCTAACCTTCTTGCCATCTATTCTCTCGGTGGTTAAGAATGTTCCGGGGCCAACTTGTTTTCCTAATCCAAACCTCCAATGTTTGGCGGAATGAAGTGTCACCAAAACTAATCCTCTGCTCACCAAGACCCGCTTCATTTCGTTCAAAGCTGTTCTTATCTTCGATCAAGATTGATTCTCAATACTATAGCAACTGACGACGGCATTAAACTGAGAATTTGAAAAGGGAAGCTTCAAAAAAGTGCCCCTGATAAACAGGCATTCTTTTAGAGTTGGCCCGTCAGCTTTTCGCAATGTCATTTTCAAGGCTGTTGATGAAATGTCCACACCCACAACATAATATCCTTGCTTGGCCAGAAAGAGAGCATTTCTGCCAGCCCCGCAACCCACATCTAAAACTCTTCCGCATTCTCTCTCTGCAAGGACAGACTCCAAATCCATTATGAAATCAGCTGGTTCTCCAAGTTCAGCAGTCTTAACACGTTTTGCTTTGTAAAGATGTTCATAAACATCAACAATTGAACGCCTCTGAATATTCTGTCGGATTAAACCTAATTATCCTTCTCCATCAATCGAGACTCATTAATTGAAGCGCGGCCAAACAAGAAACTATACTAAAAAAGTGAAAAGCAGACTAAATCGATCACTTTAATAACAATATTCAAGACTGAGGACGTGGGAATCTTGGGCATGCGAAGATATTGGGGTGAAATCAAGGACCCCGTTCATGGTTATGTGTATATAACCGAGATGGAAAAGGAAATCATCGACTCCTTCCCGGTTCAGAGGCTTCATCGACTTCGACAGCTCGCAGGGGCAGAGTTCGTCTATCCAGGCGCCAACCATACCAGATTTGAGCATTCTGTTGGTGTCATGTATTTGGCAGGACGTCTCATAGAGAACTCAAACCTCTCAGAGCATCTATCTGAAGATGAAGCTCAGATTATCAGAATGGCGGCTCTACTCCACGATGTTGGGCATGGCCCATTCTCCCACGTATTTGAACACATTCTCACAAAATTCCTCAACAAGACACATGAAGACATGACGACATGGGTGATTCACAAATCTGAGCTCGCAGACACAATCAACAGGCTCGGATATGATCCTGACGTGATCAGCAAACTTGCCGTGGGATCGCTGCATAAGCCTAGAAAGGCATTCATGGATCAGATCATCCGAAGCTCGGTGGATGTGGATAAGCTCGATTTCGTTGTGCGGGACACGTACCACACAGGCGCGGAATACGGATACGTGGACATCTTCCGCCTCATCCACATGCTGGATGTACTCGACGAGAACCTAGCGGTTGACCTCGGCGCGCTTTCCGCCCTCGAATCTTTTATCTTAGCACGCATGGAGTCCTTCAAGAGCATATACTTCCACCGGGTCAGCCGGGCAGCACAGTTAATGATCGCCATGGCAATGGAACAAGCAAAGGACGAACTTGGCTTGACAGACTTCAAATCGCCGGAAGAATACCTGGCTCTCAACGATTACATTGTATGGGCGATGCTCAAAAAATGCGAAAAATCCAAAGAAATCATGGAAAAGTTGGAGAGGCGTAGGCTGCTTAAAATTGCCTATGATCGAACATTCCATGTGAGAGACAAGACGATCTCAGGGATATTCGGCAACGAAGAGATTCGAAACCAGATAAGAGACCAAATCGCCTCGAAGGCCGGAGTCGAGCCACGATCGGTCGTGATCGATGTGCCAACGCTTCCCTCAGTGCCCTATCGACACTCAGTTCTACTAGAGCCCATGGAAATTCCCGTCTTTCAAAAAACACTAGATGGACAGAAAGTTCCTAGGCGACTGAGCGACATCTCCGGGATATTCGACGTCCTCAAGGGCTTCATAAACATTCTTCGGGTATACACTGAGGAGAAGCATCGCGAAAGGGTGGGTTCAGCCGCGGTCAAACTGCTCGGTGAGACGCCATACTCTCTGGAAATCTCCTACTGATAAAGAGAGAGTTTGAGAATGAAACGATGCTAAAGGGACATTCAGTTGTTCTAGGACTCCAAGAAAGCTTCTCAGCCTCAAGCCTAGACACTCTCCTTCCCAACAATCTTTCTGACAAGCTTCAAAAGGATGGGCCCAGCTTCGCTTTCGCTGACTGTCTTAGTGAAAACCGATACGAGAGCGATTCTACTCGTTGTCTTTGCAATACGTTCAGCGAGAACACGGGCAGTCGTGACGTTTCGGTCACCAAGGAGAATGGAAGACAACGGTGGACCAACCATCTTTTGCTCTTGTGGTACAGCAACAGCGAGCGTGCCAAGCTGGTCCTCTTCCTCGCTCAGGAGAAGCAAACTTGCGTTCCTTGTTTCCATATAGACAGCCAAGAAAAGCACACCCTTCTCCTCTAACTCTTCTTTAACAACCTTCGCGCGCGACAAACACAACCCTCATGTGTGTCTGTTATAGCCTATGCTCTCTCTTATTTAGCGTTTAGTGGTATTTCGACAGCCTCGAAAACTATGAGCAAAACTTTTTAGGCATGGTCTCCCGCTATTAGCAGAAAGCGAAGTTGGTAGCATGTCTGAAGAGTTTATGAAAGTAGGAGATCTGAAAACCTACTCCAGAAGAGTAAACGTCAAAGTGAAGGTTCTCAGCAAGACCGAGACAAGAGAGGTCGCATCAAGAAGAAGCGGCTCCACGCTTAATGTTGCAGAAGCCCTAGTAGGCGACGAAACAGGCTGCGTTTTACTAAATCTATGGGAAGACGACATAGAGAAGGTAGACGAAGGCGACATCATAAGCATCACAAACGGATACGTAAAGCTGTTCAAAGGCTCCATGAGACTCAACATCGGAAGGTACGGGCAGACGGAGAAGATAGAAGAGGATATACCAGATGTAAACACGGAAAACAACCTCTCTGAGAAGACGTTTCCCTTTCAAAGACAGAGAAGATACTGACAATTCTTTTATCACTAAGAGGGATGCCCGGTACTCTCACACGAGAGTGTCGTAGTGAACACCAAAGACAGAGCAACTCGCATCCTCCTTAAGCTGCAGAAAACCTTTTCACTTCCCAAGTGGACCGCTTTGTCTAGGAAGCTCTTTAGAACCCTCATAAGAACCGTGCTTTCTCAGGCCACAGCTGACAGAAACACCAACAGAGCCTTTAGAAGTCTCTCAGAAAAATTCTCAATAACCCCGAAAGCACTGGCAAACGCGGACATGGAAGAGATCAAAGAGGCAATAAGGGTAGCAGGCTTGTATACGAACAAAGCAAGAGTCATAAAAAATCTCTCTCATATGCTCCTTGAGCAGTTTGACGGCTCGCTTGAGTTTATTTATTCACTGCCACTTGAGGAGGCTCGCAGCAAGCTCATGAGCCTTCCTGGCGTAGGACCCAAGACCGCCGACGTAGTCCTGCTCTTCTGCGCTGGAAGGCCTGTTATTCCCGTAGACACCCACGTCAAACGCGTCTCAGGAAGGCTGGGACTGACACCTCAGAGGAGCAACTATGAAGAGATCCGAGGAGCGCTCCAATCGCTCTATCAGCCTCAGGAGTATCTTCCTGTTCATTTGCTGCTGATTTCACTTGGGCGAAAATACTGCAAAGCGAGAAAACCTCTGTGCAACCAGTGTCCAGTGAACACCTTGTGTCCATCGAGCCAAATAAGTGACTAATCGAATTGCGGCTGATTGCCAAAACGCAGTGAGAGTGACTGGATATTCTCATAACTTTCGATTAGCTAAGAAGGATACCCTGCAAGGATTTGGCTCATCCCTATCTCTCTGCCGCTTTTGTCCAGCTTTATTTGACCCACACGGATAGTAGACACCTTCTCACTTACAGGAGTGTAAATGTTCATCAGCCTCTTTCTATAGTCGACACCGACTAGGACACCGATTCCCAAGAAAGTTTCTTTATCATCTTGCAGTCCCACAAGCAGGCCTTCCTCCTCGCCGTCTCGTATCATCCTCACCCACTTACCAAAACTGTCTTCGACACTTCTTATTCGTTCCTCGTTGATCCATGCATTTCTTCTCAAAACAATGAATAGAGTGGTAGGTGTTTCTTCACAATAGACAGGGATGGTCCCAAGCATTTCCTTTATCCTTTCTCTCTGCTCCGCCGATGGGATTGTTCCAGCTCCCAATAGAACTCTTTCAACTCTCACCCAATTCAAGCGGAACGACTGGACCTTGGCCTTTTTCAAATATTTCTTGTAGCCTAACTCGCGCAAGACTTTTCTTTTCTCTCGGCTTCTCTTCTTGATTGCAGGCGGCGAGTCTACAGCCAGAGCTTTCGTCTCCTTCAAGGCCGCTAGTATAGGGGCTAATTCGTCCTTCTCCTGTATTCCTACAACCACGTCAGGCGCGACTTTTTCGGTCAACCCAACCTTGTAGCTTACAGCCTCTTCACCAGAAATCCATCCATCCGTGTTTATCACCAAGAAATCTACATCCTCGCCTTTAGCGGTATTCTCTAATTCAACCAAGCCCTCTAACACCATGTGTACCACTTGGCTTGGACTGGTCGACCCCACAAAGTGTGCCTTCTCTGCCTCAATCTCGAAGAGGTCTTTAATTGGTGTTGTAACACGGCTAAATCCGATCGTGGCGGGCGGTCCAACATCAGACTGCCCCAAATCGGCGTCGATTATTGCAGCCTTCCAGTCCATCCCTAACGCGCGATTCAAGAGATAGGTGCAGAAGCTGGTTTTGCCGGAGTCGATCTCACCCATTACTACAACAGTCAAGGGCCTGCTGCAGGTTTTCATCTCCTTTAGCGCATTGTCCCACGAAGAAGGAACGGTGCTTCCTTCGACTTCCTCGAAAGAGGCGTCCCCACCTAATGCAAGATCGATCGTGGCCTTTTTTCTGACCATAAAGGGAACACGTTTTCCCTCTCGTATGACAAGTTTCTCCCCCCTTCTCAGCTCTGCTCCGAGAACCTCGATCTCACCGCTGATGTGGCTGACAGATGCCGGTCCATCCACTAACAGAGTCCTACCCTTCTCAACCTTACGTTTCATCACTCTGCCTCCTCTGGAAAACCTCACCATTCCTCTCCGCGATTCTTATAGCAGACATAGCGTCTCTAGCCCCTCTTCGATGGGTGGTTTCGCTCCTGAAATGACTTGTCCCCGCTTCGCTAACTATTTCTATAACAACCTCTTTTGGTAAAGCCCAGTCTAATAAACGCAACAACTCCTGAGCGAATGCGGGAGCTCCGGCTCCAATTCTTACCAAGCTTGCGACGGACGGCGCTCTCTCTAGAGTCCTTAAGATTTTGGTCACTGCCTCTTCCACACTTGAGCACGCGATAGTTTCCAAAACCTTTCCATCAGCCAAGACCGCCAATCCGGACGTTTTGCCCGGATCTACACCAATAACAACCTTGTCATAGCTTTGCTTCCCCTCAACAACTCGAACAGCTTCATCAATAACCGCCTCAGCACCTACCTCGTCATTGAAAATAAGGATATTTGGGTGATCAATCAGTTCTCGTTCTTCCTCGGTTGTGATTACAGCCTTAATGTATAAGGGAATTTCGTCATCGGGTTTCAGGCTTAGGAAGGGCAGTCGTCTTCCCTTGAGTTCCTTCACCAATTTGTAGTAGGCTTTCCCCGAGACGGTTGCAAGCGCTATCTTCACTTTCAACGAACTCCCTTCCGTGTTCAGTAGAAAGACAAAATTATTAACTTTAGGCTTAATATCGCTTCGATGTGAAGTACTTGCAGCGCAGGGTTTCAACCGGCTGTTCTTCGCTTGATAAGTTGCTTGGGGGAGGACTACCCAGCGATGGGGTCTCCCTCATTTACGGAGAGGCTGAAACGGGTAAATCCTCCCTTGCTACTCAATGCGCCGTAAACTGCGCCAGAGCAGGTCTCAAGTCCATATTCATCGACTCCGACGGCACATTTTCTTCAAGAAGGCTTTCACAGATAGCCTACCATGATCACGAAGAGATTTCTCCTCTCATAATCTTGATCAAGCCCTCCACATTTCAGGAGCAAGTTGAAGCTCTGGACCACCTAGAGAATTACATAACAAAAAAAGTCGGGTTACTTGTTGTCGACACGGTCACGTCTCTATATCGTGTAGAACTTGGAGACCCAAAAGAAACATTTGAACTAAATAGAGAATTAAACCGGCAGATCGCTTACCTTTCTGAGATCGCCACAAGCCACAAGGTGGCAACACTCATCACAAGTCAGGTTCGAAGTATCTTTCTTGGAGACCGAGTCGGGGTGGAGCCTGTGGCTAGGAGGGTTCTGAGGTTCTGGTCGAAAGTTGTGCTCAATTTGGAGCCCACTGGTCAAAGAGGCATCTTGAGGGCCGTTCTGGAAAAACATCCTACACGAAAAAGGCGCGCGAGCTGTTATCTTACCATTAATAAGACTGGTATCCAGGACTATGAGAGCGGCTTTTCAACTAGAATGGACGGATAATAGAATGTCAGTAACTGCCCTTGACGTTGTTCATGCGTTGATTTTTATATTTCCAGCTTACTTCGCAAATGGGATACCAGTGATTTTTGGTGGAGGGCGCTCTATAGATGGTGGTAAAAGGTTTTTGGATGGGAAGCCGATATTTGGTTCACATAAGACGTTCCGTGGTTTTTTTGCGGGCTTGGTTATCGGCACCTTGGTAGGCTTTGTTGAGTATGTTTTGCTTGGAGCCTCTGATAGATTTGCTCTTCTTTCGATGATAGCTTTCTCTCCAAATATTTTTCTCGGATTTGCACTGTCACTGGGAGCATTGGTAGGCGATTTGATGGATTCCTTCATCAAGCGACGACTTAACATTCCTCCAGGATCTCCACTCCCGGTGGTAGACCAGCTCGACTTCGTAATGGGAGCCCTTCTCTTCTCCTTCGCAATAGGTGAACTGCCATCTCCCTTAGTTACCCTTATCGTTGTCATCATAACGCCGCCGATTCATCTTTTAACCAACTTTCTGGCACATCTCCTTGGTGTTAAGAAGGAATGGTGGTAAGTCGCGTGTTCCGCAAACAATCTAACTTGAAGACGAAAAAGTTTTGGGCATGATCCATATCGCCTTGGGCGACAACACATCCTTTGCAGGTGGACACACAAATAGTGAGATTCATCTAGACAGGATTCTCTTACAACCAACAGCTAAAGTGGATGGACGCATTTTAGTGGAAGACGGAAAGCTCCCCGTCGGTTAACATGACTTCTATGATCAACGTGCCCATAAGAGATATTCGATGCAGATATACGCTACGAAAATGAAGGTGCAACCTATCAATAGCAACATGAACGCTTGCCGAGGTCTAAATGCGTATTTTGTGCTTTCATATGTCAAAAGCAAACCCATGACTGCTATGGCGTATATGATCATGACAAACACGCTTTCAGCGACGAATTGTTCATTGATTCCGTAGGGATAGTAGAAGATTATCCTTCCACCAGCAGCGAAAGCGGCAACAAGAGGTTTTTCCAGAAAGTCGTAGAGCCCGCCTCCCAAAAGGAAGATGGAAGCTGCGACTGCTATGGCAGCGATGAGTACGAGGGAAGGTTTTGCAGTCATTATTTTCCAGTAGAGCTTTTGAAGGTAGTAAACGAGAGATGAAAATCTTCTCGTCAGACTGGTCATGTCTTATTTCTCCTCTTTTCTGCTAAGATGTCTCGCTACGTCTTTTGCCCAAGAGCCCGTATATGGATTCTCCGCGATTTCATTTAAATATTCCTTCCATGAGATATCTATTCCTTTCTTCCATGTTTCATATTTCTGAATCACTTTCTGATGTGCCTTCTCGTGAAGCTCACAATACTCATTTACTGCTTCCCTTTCGCAGATTTTGCACTTCACGACGTTTCCTCCGCTCTTCTTTTCTGGGGCAGTCTGAATTGAAGCATAGTCTCCATGGTCTTCTGCCCTTCGTCCGCACCTCAACCAATGGCCATCCACAACCTTTGCATTCACTTCTCAATGATCTCACGGTTCCCTTTTGAGGAAGCGGGAAAGAAGTAGTGCAGAGTCCATTGAAGTAGTTCGTGCAACCGATGAATCTTTTTCCGGTTTTTCTGGAGTACAGTATTATCAACTTTCCTGTTCCGCAGGTCGGACATTTACCAACGATACGTTCTTCCATCCGAGCCTTCTTCACCGCCTTGCTTAACGCCTCACCTAATGTTTTCTCTTTCTCCTTCAGCTCTTCCAGCATAGGCTTCAATCGATCAACGGCTTCTACGAGCACGTTCTCTCTCTTCTCTCTGCCGGCTTGGACTTGTTCCATCTTTTCTTCGAGTTCCCGGGTGAACTTCACTGAGATCACTCTGGGGCAGTGTTTGCGCAGGACTTCTACTATGTCGAAGCCGAGGGCGGTCACTTCGATTCTCTTGTCCCTGACATATTTCCTGTCGTAGAGCGTCTGAATTATGTCTGCTCTTGTAGCTTTTGTGCCGATTCCGTTTTCATCCATCTTTTTCAAGAGACTGCTTGGGTTGTATCGTGGAGGAGGATTGGTGAATTTGTCCTCTTGTATTAAGTGTTTTAGTTTCATTGCTTCTCCTTCTTTTAGTGGAGGCAGGAGTACCTCCTCAGTTCTTATGTATGGTTTGTAGAACTGCATCCATCCTTCCTTCAAGATGTGTCTGCCCCGCAGATAGAAATTGTGACTGTTCACTAGTAGAGTGGCTTTCATACTTTGCTTAATTGCGGCTTCTCCAAAAACTGCCATGAAGCGTCTCACAACCAGGTCCCATATCTTCTTCTCTTGGTCGCTCAATGCCCGCTCTGGCAAGTTACCTGTTGGGTACACAGCTGGGTGCGCGGGATCCTCCTTTTTTCCTTCCCTCGGTTTGAGCTCTTCTTTTTTGAGCAGTTTCGATGCCAGTTTCTTGTATGTCGGCCTTTTGCTTAGGGCTTTCAATATGGCTCTGTAGTTAATTGCCGGGGGCAGTTTTTGGCTGCTTGTTCTGGGGTAGGAGATTAGGGCCTCAAGGTATAGTCTTTGGGCTATGCCTGCGGTTCGCCTTGGGGTGTATCCGAAGAGGCTGTATGCTTCTGTCTGTAGTTTGCCTAGGTCGAATGGATATGGAGGTTTCTGCCTATACTTCTTAACATCAATGCTCTCTATCTTGCCTGTTCGTCCTTTGCAATCGTCCACAACCTTGTCTGCTTCAGCCTTTCGCCAGATCTTCTTTCTTTCGTATTCCACCTCATAAGCTGCGCCCTTTATCTCAATCTCAGCGTCTATGCTCCAGTAAGGTTTAGGAACAAAACATCTAATCGCCCTCTCCCTTTTTACCAGAAACCTGAGGGTGGGTCCCTGCACTCTTCCCGTGCTTAGTGTGGCGTATCTTCCACTCCACCTTTTTGCAGAAAGAGTCAATGCCCGTGACAGATTCACGCCGTAGAGCCAGTCTACCTCATGTCTTGTTTTTCCAGCCTCTATGAGGGCAAAGTCGAGATGGGAAAGGGGCGCCTCATAGGTCTTCTCTAACTCGCCTTTTGTTAGCGTGGAAAACTTCATCCTTTTTGCTACATCTTCCTTGTCTTTGCAGGCGTATTTTAGTAGACAATAGCCGATGAGGCTTCCTTCTATGTCGTAGTCGCAGGCGGCTATGAAATCTTCGGCGTCTTTGGCGAGTTTTGAGAAGGTTTCGACCCAAGCTCGTGTCTCTTTTGCCCCTCTTTCAGCTTTATACCGAGGTGCCCACTTGAAGTTAAAGACAGGATAGTAGTTTCTTCCTCCCCTATCGTGGTCCACCGTGTATAGGTGTCCCAGAGCAGGTACTACGACTAGTTTTCTGTCTCGATCAGCCAAGAAATAGGGGACTCCATTTTCCTCAACTCTTTCCGGCTTCCCCTGTGAGTCGAGGGCCTTTGCAATTCTTCTAGCAGCGTCTGGTTTTTCCGTGATTACTAATGCGTACTTTTCCATCTTGAGCCTCCCATTTCTTCTTTCAAACTCATACGTAAGTTATAAATAGTTTGCGACCTTTGTTTCTGGGGTCTGTTATACGGATGTGATGCCTTGCCTCAGAGGGTTGTATGTCGGGACTGCGGTTTTGTCCTTTATGAAGATGTAGACTTACGGTCTCCCGATGAGATCATCGAGCAACACGATGGCAGATGTCCGTCATGCGGCAAGAAGCTGACTTTCATTCCAGAAAACGTCGAGATTAAGCCTGCTGAGTAAAGATATTAGGCTGCTATTTTATACTGCTATTCCATCTTTTGTCGGAGGTTAGTCGTTGAGCCGATCAGCAAGGAGGACACACCTCTACGAGTTTCATAACGAAAAGGCGGAGATGACTCTCTTCGCTGGATTCGAGATGCCGATGTGGTATAAGGGAATCATTCCAGAACATATGGCTGTGCGGAACACCGTAGGCATCTTCGACATTACACACATGGGGCGAGCAATCATCACCGGTCCAGAAGCTGAAGCCTTCCTGAATTACGTCACAACAAACGACGTATCATCACTAGCACTGTTATCCGCACATTATTCAACGATGTGTAACGAGAAGGGCGGCACAAAAGATGATTTTGTTCTGTCAAGATTGAAACAAGGAAAATTTCTGATAGTCTACAACGCAACCAACAGAAAAAAAGACTATGAGTGGCTACTTAATAATTGCAAAGATTATGATGTCAGTGTTGAAGACGTTTCAGATAACGTTGCCATGTTCGCGGTGCAGGGACCAAAAGCAGAACGAATCCTACAAAAGATATCCGAGGAGGACCTGAGCGGAATCGGACGTTTCAGATGTGGCTGGACTAAAATCGCTGGACTCAAATGCCTCATCTCAAGAACCGGATACACAGGTGAGGACGGGGTTGAACTCTTCGTCTGGAACGCGCCTCTATCCAAGCCCGATAACGCGATAAAGGTGTGGAACACCATCTTAAAAGCCGGGCAAGAGGCTGACATTGAGCCTTGCGGTCTAGGTGCAAGAGACACGCTGAGGCTTGAGGCGGGCATGTGCCTGTATGGTAATGACATCGATGAAAACACCTCTCCCCTCGAAGCGAGACTGAGTTTTGTCGTCAAATTCGAGAAGGGCGACTTCGTTGGCAAAGACGCCCTGTTACGACAGAAAGAGGAAGGGGTAAGTAGAAAGCGTGTTGGAATACGTATGCTTAAGAGAGGAGTCCCAAGACCTGACTATGAGGTTTGGAGGAACGATGCGAAAGTTGGTCACGTTACTAGTGGAACCTTCTCTCCTATACTTAAACGCGGCATAGCCATGGCTTATGTGTCTACAGAACATTCGAAGACGGGCGAAACGGTTGCGGTTAAGATAAGAGATACGTTTGTGGATGGAGAGATAATCAGGTTTCCTTTCTATGATTCCACAAAGTATGGTTACCGAAGAAAAACGTGAGAACTGAATTTAAACATAAACTTACTTTCTAAAAGACAACACTGACTTGGCTCAATTGATCTAGTTTCCCAGAAGCGTAAGAAATATTTTGCGCGTGCATAATGTTCTCGAAAAGCTTTTATATATATAAAGACGACCCCTCGGGGGAGGCATTTTCAAATGGATCTAGATTCGAGCAAGAATTTGGGCGGTGTAGGAGCGATATTGCTTGTCGTAGGTACAGTAGGCGTCATCGGATCAGGCTTTGTCGGTATACTGGCTCTCGTCGGGATAATATTGGTGTTGATAGCTATGAATGGTTTGGCAGGCTACTACAAAGAAGGGGGCATATTCAACAATGCACTTTACGGGTTTATAACCATCATAGTGGGGGGCGTTGCCTTTGTGGCTACGCTTGTGGTGTCGGTTCTGATGGCGATTGCGACTCTACCCTTCGACTGGACCAATCCAGCCGAATGGTCAACCATGCTTCAAGATTTCATGGACTTCGGTGCTCTTTTGGGTTTGATTGCAAGCATCATAGTGGCTTTCATTGTTGCATTTGTGTTTGTGATCGTTTCGGCGATATTCTACAGAAAGTCATTCAATCTCCTTGCCACAAAGTCCGGCGTGAATATGTTTGGCATCGCAGGATTGCTGTTGCTGATAGGCGCCGTTTTGACTATAATCTTAGTTGGTTTCGTATTGATGTGGATTGCTTTCATACTGCTTGCGGTTGGATTCTTCTCGATAAAGACGCCGACCACTGAACAGCCTCCGACAACGCCATCATCACCTTCATAGAAACTAACAATCTCCCCTCATTTTTTGCCTTTCCGGTAATGCATACGCTTTCCGTCTTCTTCATTGAATGCCCGGCACACGCTGGTTCCGAGCGTCTACTTGAGAAAGACGGAGCGCATTATGCTGTATAGTATTATGAGCAGTCCAACTGCTACTGCCTCAATTGCTAGAATCATTTGCCATCCAAGTGCGTAGCTGCCGTAGAGATAGATTAGGTAGGCGAACAATGTCAAGGCTGTCCCTGATAGTATGTCAGCTAATACTTGTCTTCTAGATTGGGCGATCCAAAATCTGATGCCTGCCTTGAAGAAGTCGGATAATCCGATTAGACCAAAGAATATTATGGCGCTGATGATCAACCCTCTAGGTGGCCTTACTAGATTCTCCATAGTTGTCATTTGTTCAATCCATAAGCGAAAATCCGAAACTAGGTTTGGGTTTGCTACGAAGATTATGCCTACTGCCAAAATGAAGGTGCCGAAAGACACTAGGCCTAGGTAGTCTTTTTCACGTAAGCCCATGCCAAAACATTTCTCTCGCTCTTCAGATGCCATACCCATCATCTAAGTCTGAAATATTTCGGCTTTACCCTTCTTAAGATTTGCTTGCCAATGATCCCATGCTCAGTTTATAAACGCGTGCGTGCTTCTTCGCCGGTCGTGTCCGCATGAAGCCTATTACGAAATTTCGTTGGTTTTTGTGGAATCTTTCTTGCGTCAACTCAATCGAATGTGCCATCCTTATGCACAGTGTAGCCCAGATGTCGCAAAGCCTTTGTGACCCGTGCCTTGGAGTAACCTCTTCGTTTGACTATTGAAGCGACGGTGTCTTTTCTCGGGTTGACCTCTCCCAGGATCTTTCTTGCTCCGCGTTCTTCGAGGTTCTTACGGGCGGATTTGAAGCTATCCTGGAGATCTTCAAAGGAGGATCCCAAGATCTCGATCTTGTCCGGGTCCCCTTCTCCTAGGTCCCTCTTCACAAATTCTTGTATAACCGGCATCTCTTCAGGAGTTAAGCCGGCAAGGATTGCTCCGATTGTTTCCACGGCGACCGCGTCCCTGCTCACTAGGAGAATATTTGTCTTGACACGGACATCGCCTGCCCCGCGCCAGAGGTATGCGCCGTCCATCACTGCGAGGTTTATTCCGCCTATGGCCTCGTAGATATCTGCAAGAAGTGGACAAAAGATCTCGTTCTTGTGGAACTTCGCTTTCTTTGGTGTGGAGAGGCACCCGAAGAGATTCTTGAGGATGCTTCCTCTCTGGAAGCGACGGAGTATGTGTGTGTCTACAAGGATGTTGGGTTTGAAGAGTATGTGCGATAGGCTCATTTCTTGATCGGCAAGCCTTACGGTTCTGACTTCTGGGTCTTCTGAGAGATTGAAGGGAACCACTCGTTCGGTGAAGAGGTCCTTCCAGATTTGAAGTCTTTCTGAGCCTGTGCCTTGGTAGTTGTCTGATTCGGTCAAGAAGATTTTGGGAGTTCTGTTGAAGTTGTTGATGATGGCGTCGACGACACCAACTGAGGTGTGGTTGTCTGCTTTGTGGCTGAAGACTCCGACCTTAATGACTACGGGTTTCTCATTAGTGTTGAGATCGTCTATGCCGCCGATTAGATGGAGGGCGTTCTTTAGTGATTCAGCATGATCATCAAGCTCAACTATGGCGACTTTCGATGTCAAAAACATACATCCTCTCTGATATAGTAGGGGTTTATCTTGTTGGGAAGCTGTGACGTAAATAGCTTCTTGTCAAGAGATCTGGTTCTTCATTCAATTTGAGTCTCCACTTATTTTCCTAGAACTAGATTTGTGCCAGACGTCTGCAGGAATCTGTTATTTGACCGTAGAAGAAGAACCCAGCACGCCTGTTTTTTGCTTGATCATACAAGATCATGCGCGCAAAACGGTTTTTCACAGTGATTCGGCGAGTTCTTTAACTTTATGTCTTATCTGATTGAATATTTTTTCACCATATCCCGGTGGTAGTTTTATCGGGTCATCGATGTTCCACACAACGATTTTGCTTTGGCATTCAGAGCACCTGCTCAAAATGGCTTCCTTGTGTTTGGATTCCATGACCACGATAATGTCGTATTCGCTGAGTTGCTTGCTGTCTAAGCTATCAGGAAGCTTTTTGACGTACTCCTCTGCGTCTTCTCTTGTTAAGAAATCCTTTACTTCATCAATGACTTTGTGATAGGCATATGTTCCTGCTGAGTCTACATGTATATCCGGTCTGTTTTTCTTTAGTAGGGCTTCCGCCATCGGACTTCTCCATGCATTCGCGGAACACACGAATAGAACCTTCATGGCAGACACTGAGTTTCTAATTTAGAACCATGTTGAGATCTTATAAACTTCTGATTTTTGCGCTTGTTCACACATGCTTGTTACGTGATGGATCTTACATGGCAATAGTTTCTCTTTTCTCTGGGATGTAGACTTCGGTTATGTCCGAGATCTTTTCGGAAAGGACTCGTGCTTGTTCGGGTTCCCCGTGTACAAGGAAGGTTCTCTTAGGCTTTAGTGTCTCTACCAGTTGAATGAGCTCTGTTTGATCGGCGTGGCCGGAGAGCTCTATTTGTTCCACTTCGGCTTGGACGGGGATTCTGTTTCCGTTTTGGATGAGTTCTCCTTTTTCTTTTGCCATTTTTAGCGGACTGTCTGGGGGTAGATAGCCCGAATTTATCATCACGGAATTGTCTTCGTTCGCTGCCCATTCAGTTAGTAGATGAAGGCTTGCGCCTGCGTGGCCGAAGCCTGAGGTGCAGATTACTATGGCGGGTTCTTTGATCTGCTTTGTTCGGCGGAGGGGCTTCACGTGTTGATAGTTGAATGGGTGTCTTTGTTTTTGGATTTCTTTGGTGAAGAAGTGTCTTTGGCTGTTGAAGTAGTCCGTGATTTTGTGTGCTAGCTTGGATATGGTGTAGGCGTGGTAGTCTGGTAGGACACCTTCATGTATAGCTTGGTCTATTCGCTTAGCCATTTCTTGGGTTCGGTGGAAGGCGAATGCGGGGATAAGGATGTTTCCTTCTCTCTCTATTGTGTCGCGGATTTGTCTGAAGAACTGGTCGACTAGTTTGCTTCTTGGTGGTCTGGTTGTCCCCCCGTAGGTTGATTCGATCACCAATCCGTCGGGTTCTTTTGGGAGATCTTCCAGTTTGGTTCCTTCTAAAATCTCGGTGTCGTGGAGACAGAAGTCCCCTGTGTACAGGATTTCTTTGCCCTCTGCTTTGATGCTGGTCATCTTCGCGCCTGCGACGTGTCCCGCTGGATGCAGACGAATTTGCATTCCTGATAGGGCGATGGCGTCGCGAACCCACCAGGATTTCTTGATGTTGTTTACGTCTCGTTTGTTGTAGGGAAAGTGGTTTCCTTTCATGTGCTGAATCTTAATCATGTCGAGTAGGAGCTCAGAGGTGACATCACGGGTTATCTCTGATCCTACTATCACTGGGTTCGATCGGGACAGGCTCAAGAGATTGCCTGAGTGATCCAAATGAGCGTGACTGATGATCACCACGTCGAAATCCTTCGGAAACTGGTTGGAAACTTTCTCTCCAACCTTGATTCCGTAATCTAGGGCGACCTTCTCACCGTTGCTT
>Ga0209636_10002069_pt1 | contig 20347 bp, 29 predicted proteins | sample DeeMarSWOR152_54_FD_187464 | JGI IMG/M metagenome (GOLD analysis project Ga0209636, IMG submission 187464) | Marine sediment microbial communities from White Oak River estuary, North Carolina - WOR-1-52-54 (SPAdes) (version 2) | ecosystem: Environmental > Aquatic > Marine > Intertidal zone >...
CTTCTCTGGGCTGTCACTGATGTTTCTGAACGAGAACAAAAATATTGATATTGAACAAGATTAATCAGAGAGGGCCGAGACTTTTCCTCTCTCAAAAAGGCGATAGCCTGAGCGGGTCAAATAGACCCCTCCAAAAATAATCAGGGCTCCGCCGATCTGTAAAAGGGTGATCCTCTCGGATATAAGAAGATAAGCGAATATTATGGCAAAAATAGGGGAAAGATACCCATAAACCGCTGTTTTGCTGTTACCAACCCGCTTTACAGAAGCATACCAGATAACATAGCAGATAGCTACGGCGAAAAGAGCGGAGTAAATAAGGACAGCCCAGGCTTGAGAAGAGACTTCACTCCATCGAATCCGAACGATATCTGAAGCCGCAAAAGGGAGATAAAATACTGTGCCTACAGCCAGAGTTATGGACGTCCATTTCAAGGGAGAGATTTTCTCCAGGAATGGCTTTGAAAATACCGTGTAAACGGCCCAAAAAAGGTTGCCCGTTAAAATCATCAAATCTCCTCTCAGCTCTTCCCCTGAAAAATGTAAGGTTCCCACCTGTTTGGTGATGACGAAGTAGAAACCGATAAAGGAAATAGCAATTCCCAGCCATCCTGCCCAGTGTATTTTCTCTTGCTTCAAGAAAGTACTCAACAGTGCCACGAATACAGGCGTCATGGCCATGATAACAGATGTTTTAGAAGCAGTTGTCCAATTCAATCCATGGATAAAAAGTAACTGGTATGCAGTGTTTCCGATTATGCCCAGAAAAAATATTTTCAGCATATCTGATTTAGCGAAAGAAAACCGTTCACCGCTTAGGAAAAGCGCAATAATTAATATTAAGGATGCAAAAAATAAACGAATTCCGTTAAATCCCAGGGGCGAGAATTCACGAAGCGCTATTTTAATAAAAGAAAAATTTACGGCCCAGCAGAGTACCGCCAAAAGCATAAAGATGTCTGTGGCTCCGAATCTTTCTTGTTCTTCCATTTAAACAGAGAATTATAGTGAATAAATTTAATTGAGAAAAGGAAAAAAAATAAAGGAAGGATAAAAATTCAGGGCGAAAGGCATTACAACTAATTGAGAGTGAAGGCCTTTCCCTATTTTGATCCTTTTTTCAACCAGGGATAATGAGCCTCTACTACCGACTTGATTCCTCCTCTTGGATTGAACTCTCCTGAAACAGCAGCTCGCACAGGCCTGCAGGCCTTAACTACGTCCTCCAGGATGCGGTTGACCGCATTCTCATAAAAAATGCCCATGTTTCTGTAGGCCAACATGTACATTTTTAAAGATTTAAGCTCCACACAGTGCTCCTTGGGCACATAACGAATGACTATTGTTCCGAAATCTGGGAGACCCGTTTTGGGACAGATTGAAGTGAATTCAGGAAATTCTATCTTTATCTCATAATCAGGGAACTGGTTGGGAAAAGTCTCGAGTGGGGGAAGCTTTTCCTTCAAACCGGCCCTGGCTTCTTTGGCGGTCATTCGAGGCATCGTCTTCTCTTTTTTACTTTTCTCTTTCATTTTTAGCAGTATATATCAACTCAGGGAAGAAGACAATCTAGATGTAATCGGTAACTTATGACTGGCTGATGTGGCTAAATATTTTCTTAAGGTTAAACCTTTAGAGTCCAAATTTCGCTGAAACGCCACAAAAAGGTAAGGGTTGCAATTTGTGTCGCTCTGTAGATCAAAGTGTTCTTACTAACTTTTATACGGATTGGGGCCCAGCTCTTTAAGTGTTTTTGTCATCTCTTCTGCAATTTCGGCAAATTTAGGCCCTTCTGAAGCTGAAATCCATTCTAATCTGAAGCGTTCTTCCTCAAGTCCAAAATCTTCAAGCATCAGGGTAATTGCTTCTGCTCTTTTTTCTGCCCTTTTGTTGCCATCCTGATAATGGCAATCGCCAATATGACAGCCACAGATAAGAATTCCATCGGCCTTGCCTTGAGTTAAGGCATCCATTACGAAATTAGGATGGACCATTCCAGAGCACATGCAGCGGATGATATGAATATTTGATGGATATTGCATTCGTGCAGTACCTGCAGAATCTGCAGCTGCATAAGAACACCAATTGCAACAAAATGCTATAATTAAAGGCTCATGATCATTTGTCATTCTAGGCGCCCCCTCCAACGGATTTAATCATTTCTTCAAAATATTCAGGCTTAAAATGCCTGACAAAAATACCTTTTTTAGGACATGTTGCCATGCAAACGCCGCAGCCGCGGCAGATTGCTTCATTGACTTCGACTGTCTTTTTTATGCTGCCATCTTCCTGCATGTATTCAATAAGTGTTATGGCTTGGGCAGTACATGGTTCTATGCAGTATGCACAGCCATCACACTTCTCATCTACAACAAATGAAATTGCAGGAGACTTAACCAGTTCTTTTTTTGAGATAACGCCTGCAACGCGCGATGCAGTACCTTCGCCGTCTATAATAGCATCAGGAAGGCCCATCGCTTTTCGTGCAGAACCACATTTAAATACTCCGTCAGTATTAAAATCAAGGGGGTTTAAAATACCCAGCATTCCGACAAAGAAATTCTTTTCGTCCCTTTGAAGAAGTAAATCCTTCTCAAAATCACCATCGTCTGATACAGCTCTTATATCAATACCGGTTGCAACGACAATAGAACCAATATCTATATTCTCCTTTCCATTTGGTTTTACTATTTCGGCCCTGAAATTTCCAACGAAACCTTCTACCCTTCCTACTTTAGTCTCAGTAAAAACTTTCACTTTTTCATTTTTATTTAATTCTTCTCTCATTTTCTCCATTAATTTATTTTTGTTTTCTTTTATTTCTCCAAGATCTGCTTCCTTTTCAACCAGATAAACATTGAGGCCGGCTTGCCCAAGTTTTAAGGCACAGGCAATGCCACTCGGAGTCCCACCTATTACAAGGCAAGCCGGTGTCACCGGCACGTGAATATCGTTTAAAGACTCAAGCAATATGGCGCGGCTTATCCCCATTCTCATAAGTGTTTTTGCTTTCTCTGTGGCTTTTTTCTTGTCTGTTGAATGCACCCATGTGCATTGATTGCGTAAGTTTACAATTTCCATAAGATAAGGATTAAGGCCTCCCATTTCTGTATGAAGAAAGAAAAGGTCTTCATGGGTTTTTGGCGAGCACGCACCTAGAACAAGCCTGTTAAAATCTTTTGTCTTTAAAAGTTCCCTTATTTTTACACCATCGCAGCCGAAAGGAGTCAATTCCACGTGTTTTACATGAGGTAGCGATTTTGTATATTCAATGAGTTCATCCATATCAAGAAGTCCAGCTATATTTATACCGCAGCGGCATATTATAGCGAGAATCGCTGGTTCATCTTCCGGGTTTACAGGTAAAATATCTTTCTTCGGTGGGGCTACTATTTCCTTGCCCCGGGAAGAACCCAATAATGCTGCTGCCTGTGATGCCGCAGAACATGCCTGGATTATTGCATCATCTATTCCTCTCGGCTCCTGGGCGCTTCCGCACACGAAAATTCCTTCTTTTGACGTATGAATTGGATGAAAACCCGCTGTTTTTTTGCCAAAAAATCCCCATTGATCCAGTTCCAAACCTATCTTTTCTGCAAGTTTGAGTGTGCTTTTATTAGGAGCATAAGGTGGGACCAGAACAAGCATTTCTGCATTGAAAGACTCCTTATCATAAGAAATATCAACGTTCCCGTCTTTTCCCTCAGCAACGGTTATACAGTCTGCATTAATAAATTTGATTTTGGACTCTTTGGCTTTTGAATAAAAATCATTGTAATCTTCTCTATTCAAATGCAAATTTTCGTAAAAAATAGAAATAGAAGCATCGGGATTCCTTTCAATAGTTCCCATAGCCTCTGCCACGGCAGTCATAAAACCAACAGCTGAAGGATTATTGAGCACGTACCAGGCGATAGCTTGTGGTTCTTTTTTATCATCGCGCTTTACAATGCCTCCTGTTGGACCTAGTCCCGAAAGCAACCTTTCATATTCAAGTGCGGTAAGTATATTAGAAAATTTACCATATCCATACTCTTCCAAAGCTTCTGTTTTCATCTCATCCAAGCCTGTAGCTAGAATAACTGCTCCGACGTTAAACTCTGCTTCTACAGGTTTCTGGTCAAATACTATTGCTTCCGGCTCACATGCCTCAACGCACGGCGGGATTTCTTTTTCACCGCACTTCCCTTCAAGGATATAGGTGCATACTTCAGGATTAATCAAAGCTTTTCTCGGCGGAAACGGCGAATAAAATGAAATTGCCTTGGAAACACCCCTGCCAAAATTAAATTCCATAGGAATGCCTCCAACAGGACAAACAGGAAAACAATCAGTACAGGCCGTACACTTCATCGGGTCAACATATCTTGGCTTCTTAATGACTTTAACCTTGAAATCTCCTGCTTTTCCCTCAATACTTATTGTTTCTGCAAAAGCAACGATTGTCATGTTGGGATTGTTCGTAAGTTCAAGCATGCGCGGCAGTATTGTGCAAGTAGAACACTCATTTGTAGGAAACATTTTATCAATTTGTGCCATCTTGCCGCCGATTGTAGGTTTTTCCTCAACAAGAATAACTTTAAAACCCTGATTTAATAGTTCAGCACTTGCCCGCATTCCTGCTGGACCTGCACCTATTATAAGCACGGACCCTTTCATAATGGTTGACCTCCTTCTTCTAATACTATTTCTGTTACAATCCGCCTAGTATAGACAAGAAATTTGCCTTCTTCTTTAACAAGTTTCGTTTCAAATCCGTCTTTTTCATATTTAGCCATTTTTTCCTTAGCTACAGCTTCATTAGAATAATTTCCTTTATCCCACATGAATTTCTTTCCGTCAATTTGTTCAGCTATGTGCGGCATAATAATACCTCCTCATATATAAGAATTTCTTTTTTTGTGTTAACAATACTTTTATTGTCAAAATCAAAGTTTCCCTTGACAACTTACAGGGCTCAGGCTATATATTAATTGATAATGATTATCATTGTCAACAAGGAAAATTAAAATGCCTGCACCTCATAATTGGAGGCATAGATTTAAAGGCCATGTTTCCCGGTGGACAGTGCCCCGGGAGGCCATACTGGAGTTTTTGAGCAAATCATCAAAACACATAAGTGCCAAAGAAATCTATGCTTCCCTCTGCAAATCTTACCCAGGAATGGGATTGACCACTGTCTACCGCACACTTGAACTGTTGGCCCGAATGGGCCTTATAACCAAACTTACCCTCGGCGACGGGCAGAGCCGATATGAATTAAAATCGAGAGAAAAAGAGGAACATCACCACCACCTAATTTGTACCAGGTGTGGGAAAATCATCGATTACAGTGAATTCTTGGATGAGGAATTAAAACTCGTAAGAAAGACAGAAGAAAGACTGGCGAAAAAATATGGTTTTAAAATCTTAGATCACAATATTGAGTTTTTGGGCATATGCGAAAAATGCAACAAATCGAAGAATGAAAGAACTTAAGAGAAAAAGTAAAGAAAGAGTTGAAAATGCTAAGTAAGACCTCTTTTAAAACTCCTCTTCTGGAGCGGGCATGGGCCTACATGCCCGATGGAATCCGCAAAACTCTATCTTCTGAACCAATTATCCCTGCCATCGCGGCAAAAGCAAAAGAAATTGCCGCTAAGAAATCTGATTTTATTCGAAGTGACCAGGGCCAAATCGTCGGAATTTTCCCAGAGAAGGAAGTTTATTACGGACCCTCTGCCGGTCTGGAGGAACTTCGGGAGTTAGTTGGGCAGTTCTGGACTTTTGCTTACAGGCTCAAAAATAGACCTGGAATACCCCCTGAAGGATTGGATAAAAAACATGTAGCAATTGTCTCAGGAGCGACAGAGGGGCTGGCAATCTTGATGCATCTCTTTGCTTACAACCAAAATGTTGGCCTCATGTCTCTCTACTGGAGCAATTATAAGGGAATCATCCACAATGCTGGTGGAAATCCCATAGTTATGGATTTATTCGACAGCGACTATAATCCAGACTTTAAAATGGCAGAGAAATTTATCGAAGAAAACAAAATAACCTCTCTTCTTATCAACTTCCCCAACAATCCCTCAGGCGATGTGTTATCAGAGGAAGAATTGGTACAATTAGCTGAACTTGCCAGAAAAATGAACCTCATCATTATTTCAGATGAAGTTTATAACTTCATCCGATACAAGGGTGAGCCTCAATCCATGTTATCCTTTGCTCCGGAAAGAACGGTTGTCGTCAGTTCTGCCTCTAAAGAATACCTCATGCCGGGTGCAAGGATCGGCTACGTATTATCTGCTGATGAAATTTTCACAAATACCTGGATGCCAAATATGATTCGATCCTTCTCCTCCTCACCAAATACACTCGGCCAAAACATGCTGATTAAACTTTTAAAGGAAGAGGTGAAAGACTTTAAAAACGGCCGGTCACCTCAAATTATTACTGAGATAAAAAAAGAGCTCAAGAGCCGTTGTGATCTCATAATTTCGATTCTAAGGGAAAAAGGATTTACCCTCGCAGGAAGAGACAGGGATTTTCCTTCAGGTGCAATCAGTGTACTAGCTAGACTGCCCAAAGATATAGAATTTGACGATAAGACTATTGTCGAAAAGGCCCTTGAACTTGAAAAGTTCAGCGCTGTCCCTGGTTCGGTTTTCGGGGCCCCAAATTGCATTCGATTCGGCTATGCAGGAATGACAAAAGAAGCCATCAAGAACCTTTCCAAGAACCTTCAAGATGTTCTGGAATTTTTCCGGAGATGAATTATCAGCATGTTTCTAAGTCCAATGGCATTTTACATCTATTTTCATCTTATTAACAATTCAAAAGGATATATAGAAATATCCACATACATAAAAAAGAAGGAAAAGGCATGAAAAAAATTGCCCTCATATCCGGAATGGTTTTTGTTTCATTTCTTTTCATTTCTCATGGTCTCTATGCGCAAAGATTTTACAGATATGGTCCCGGAATTGAAGATGATTATTATGACCTAGATCTAACACGGGAACAGATGGAGAAGATCGATAAACTTTAGTGAGCCTTATGTTTCAGGCTAATCGATTCGCCTAAATGCGCCTGGAACAATATATCTGTGAGCCATTTCTATGTAAAGCTTTTTGCCATAGCTCCAGAACTCTTTTTGTTTTTTATCCACCTTACCCATGACTTTAACCGGTACTCCCACAGCCACAACACCATCGGGCACATTTTGATTATTTTTTACCAAGCCCATCTCCCCGATAATTGTCCACTCTCCAACTACACTATAATCGCTTATTGTGGCTCGCATGCCAATCACAGCATAATCTCTTATTTGGGCATTATGAATCATGGCACCGTGTCCTACCGTTACACAGTTGCCAAATATGGTACGGTCATTAGGTCGTGCGTGCACTATTGCTCCTTCTTCAACGGCAGTCCCTTCTCCAACGATGATCGTGCCGTAATCGCCACGGAGAATTACTCCATGACCAATGTAGGCGTCCTTACCAATTTGTACATCACCGATGACCAAGGCTGACTCTGCTACAAAAGCTCCTTGTGCTACTCGAGGTTTGCGTTCTTCAAACTGATATAAAGCCATTTTAATCTCCAGCTTAAAAATTAAATTAGATTTAGCGTCATATAGTCACTTTTCGTACGCCCCGCACCCGCCGGAAATTGGCTTCCTGGCTTATGCAATTTAGCACTTAGCTCCGATTTCCTTAATACAAAACTTATAACAGAGGAGAAATTGGATATTAAAGGCGCAAAAAAAGCGCAAAAACATAATAACGAGAAATTCCCTTAATCTAATCGTTTATCCAACGAGATGCTAATTCGTCCTGATGATTAAGTGGAAATCTTTTACAGTTCTGTCCTCTCATTTATTTCAGCTTATAATATTTACTTCATAAAAATCAAAAATAAAATTTTTGCTTGACAAGCTGCAAGCTTTTATTTATATTATTAATGAAAATGATTTTCATTATCATTAATAGAGGGTGTTATGCCTGGTCCTCATAAATGGCGACACAGATTCCGAGCGCATATCTCTCGGTGGACTGTGCCTCGAGAAATTATCCTTGATCTCTTAAGCCGGACATCAAAACACGTGAGTGCCAAGGAAATCTACGCTTCTCTTTATAGAATGTACCCAGGCATTGGATTAACAACGGTCTACCGCACGTTAGATTTATTAGTCCGAATGGGACTTATCACTAAGCTTACATTTGGTGATGGACCAAGCAGGTACGAGTTTAAAGCTGAAAAACAGAAAAAACACCACCATCACCTCCTGTGTACAAATTGTGGGAAAATTATCGACTACAGTGATTTCATAGATGAGGAATTAGAATTAACGAAAAAAACAGAAGTAACTTTAGCCAAGAAATACAATTTTAAGGTTCAGGATCACAATATTGAGTACTATGGACTGTGTGAAAAATGCCAATAAATCAATTATTAATGAAAGGAGGTGAACAAGATGCCAAGAGGAGATAGAACAGGTCCTTGGGGCCTTGGCCCTATGACTGGACGCGGTATGGGTTACTGCGCAGGATTTCCTGGACCGGGCTTTATGTCTCCAGGTCCGGGCTTTGGCCGTGGAGGATTCGGCAGAGGTTTCGGCATGGGAAGAGGCCGTGGATGGAGAAGAGCAGGATTTGGTGGTTTCGGGGGATATCCTTATCCTCCAGTGATGCCCTACGGAAATCCCTACGGGATACCATATGGTTATCCTTTTCCCCCAGGCTACGGCTATCCTTATGGAATGGATTATGCACCAGAGTACCCTGCAAAAAGCCCAACCCGTGGAGCTCGACAGAAAAAATAGAAAAACGATATAACCCTAACGAAAGGAGGTGAAGAAAATGCCTTTTGGAATGGGACCGACAGGATGGTATGCCTGGCCTCACATGTTCCATTGGATGAGATTCTATTATCCGTGGCACACAGCACCTTATTGGTCACCTTTTCAACCCTTCACAAAAGAAGAGGAACAAGGATTCCTCGAAGACCAGGCAAAAATACTGGAAGAACAGCTCGCCCAAATTAAAAAAAGATTGGAAGAGCTAAAAAAACAAGGTAAGGAGGAAAAATGAGAAACAGATATAGATGGATGTACCAGCTAACAGGTCTGCCCGGATGGATGCGGTTCGGATTTTCTCCAGGCTGGATAGGGAGAAGCCCGACGGGATTAGGTCCAGCTGCCCAATACCTGATGCACGGCACCTGGCCAACCCCCCAGATGGACTATGCCTGGCAGCAGGGACAGGTGCCTTTCTCGCCCATGCCCGGCTTTCCCCGGCCTGGATTCCCTACTCCGTACGACCCCTGGGGAGCTGCGGCACTGAGTCCAGAGGAGGAGCTTAATTTCCTCAAAGCAGAAGCTGAGCAGATGGAAGACGAACTTGCTTCTATAGAGGAAAGAATCAAAGAACTCGAAGGAGAAAAAAAATGAAAATTGCAGTTACTGCTTCAACTCCAGAGCTTTCAAGCCCCGTTGACCCCAGGTTTGGAAGATGCGCCTATTTTTTGTTCGTCGATTCAGAAACCATGCAGTTTGAAGCTGTGGAAAATACCAATGTCGCCGCTGCAAGCGGAGCCGGCATCCAGTCCGCTCAGTTTGTTGCCAACCAAGGAGCAAATGTCTTGCTTACAGGAAGCTGCGGACCTAACGCCTTCCAGACACTCCAAGCCGCAGGAGTAGAAGTCATCATCGGAGTCACAGGAACCGTTCAAGAAGCCGTCCAACAATATAAAACAGGAAAACTTCAGCCCACAGCTCAGCCCAATGTTCCTCCCCATTTCGGCATGGGAACTGGTGGAGGCTCACCCATGGGACCTGGCTTCGGGATGGGAGGAGGAATGGGTGGCGGTATGGGAAGAGGAATGGGTAGAGGCATGGGCCGTGGAATGGGAATGGGTAGAGGCATGGGTAGAGGTATGGGGCCAGGAATGGGATATGGCTTTCCACCTCAAGCTCCAGGAATGCCTCCCTCAAGCCCAAACATTCCCCAATTATCTCCTGAGGAAGAGCTTCAGTATCTAAAACAACAAGCAGAAATCCTTCAGGAACAAATGGAGAATATTTCGAAAAGAATCAAAGAGTTGGAGAAAAAAAACAAATAACATCGGAATAAACCAAAGGAGTCAAAGATGAGGATTGCAATTTCTACAGATCAAGGATATGTTTCAGCTCATTTTGGTCGCTGCCTGTCCTACACGATCGTTGAGATTAAAGAAGGAAAGGTACTAAGCAAAGAAGAAATTCCTAATCCAGGTCACCAACCCGGGTTTCTCCCTCAATATCTTTCTGAAAGGGGAGTAAACTGCATCATAGCCGGCGGGATGGGTCCCCGAGCACAAGGCTTATTTGCTCAGAAAAATATCGAGGCTGTCATTGGCGTTCAAGGGGCAGTCGATGAAGTTATCGAGAAATTCATAAGCCAGGAGCTCGAAGTTGGTGATGATTTATGCGGACACAGACACGGACTTGAAGAGCATCCTCCCTACGATCACCATGCTGAACACATTCCTCAATCAAAAGGAAATAAAATCTGTATCACATCAAAAGGAAAAGACCTTGAAGCAGAAGTAGACCCAAACTTTGGCAGGGCGCGATATTTTTTGCTCGTTGACCCTAATACCATGGAATTTGAAGTCATCGAAAATCCGAATGCTGAAGCTGCGCACGGAGCAGGAATACAAACTGCCCAGCTCATATCAGGTAAAAATGTTGGAGCCGTATTGACAGGAAATTGTGGCCCAAACGCACAAAGCGTTCTTCAATCCTCAGGAACTAAAGTAATAACTGGCGTAAGCGGAAAAGTCGAGGATGCACTCTTAAAATTCAAATCTGAGGTGAATTAATGTCGGCGAAAACAAAAGAAGAACAAATAAAAGAAGAAGAAATAAAAGTCTCAAGGACTTTAGCCAAGATTAAGAACAGGCTCCTCGTCTTCAGCGGAAAAGGCGGAGTAGGAAAAAGCACGGTCGCCGCTAATCTCGCCCTTGCTTTTGCCATGAAAGGATTGAAGGTTGGACTTCTGGATGTGGATATCCACGGTCCTAATTTAGCCAAAATGCTGGGAGTTGAAGACAAAAAAATGGATCTCTCTCCTGATGGGATAAGGGCGGTGGATGTGAGCGAGAATTTGAAATTAGTCTCTATGTCTTTTCTTTTACAGGACCCCAATCTCCCAGTTATCTGGCGGGGGCCGCTGAAGATGAAGGCCATCCAACAATTTTTAGGGGATGTGGATTGGGGAGAACTGGATTGGCTTATTATCGACTCCCCTCCCGGCACAGGCGATGAACCCCTCTCTGTTGCCCAGCTTATTCCCGCTTCAGGAGCGATCGTGGTGACCACACCTCAAGAAGTTTCCCTTATGGATTCCAGAAAGGCGGTGGCTTTTGCCAGGAGCCTTAATCTGAAAATACTGGGGATAATTGAAAACATGAGCGGTATGGTCTGTCCCCACTGCGGAAAACAAATTGACCTCTTTAAAGTAGGCGGAGGCAAAAAAGCAGCCCTTGAATTGGGAGTTCCCTTTTTAGGAAAAATTCCTATCGATCCCCAAATTGTTATCTCTTCAGACGAGGGAAAGCCTTTTATTGGTACCCAGCCTGATTCTGAAGCAAGTAAGGCTTTTATGAAAATAATCGAAAACATTCCGGGAGTAAAAGCTCATTAACAAGCTGTTTGCCATAAACTTTGATAAAATCTTATCCTTATAAGGGAGGTGAAGAGCATGCCAAGAGGAGACGGCACTGGTCCTCAAGGATTAGGCCCGGGAACGGGTCGAGGAAAAGGAGGGAGAAGCGAGTTTGGTACAAATTCGTCTTTTCAAAAATCTACCCTGGGCGGGACACTTTTCGCTTTTGCCTCCATGCTTATCGGAAATTGGCTGGATAAAAAGCTCTCTCAAAGAAAAGCAAGAGACAAATCTGGGCAAGATGAATCTAAATAGTAAGAAAAATTTTAATTTTTTTTAACTCCAAAAAGGAGAATAAATGAAAAAAATTGGAATCATCATTTGCGGCAGATACCAACACTGCGGCGGTGGAAAATGTTTTAGAGCCATTAAAGAAAGAGCTGGAGGTTTTTCCCGCTATCCGAAAGATGAGCCTGTTGAAGTTGTTGGCTATTCCTACTGTGGAAGCTGTCCGGGAGGGAATATAGAATATGTCCCTGAAGAGATGAAAAAAAATGGAGCTGAAGTGATCCATTTAGCAACAGGCCTTGTCGTCGGCTATCCTCCCTGCCCTCGCATTCGCCATTTTAAAGAATTCATAGAGTCTTACTACGAATTGCCCGTAGTCATCGGAACTCATCCTATTCCCTTAAAGTATTTAGAAGAACATAATAAGCTATCTTTCTGGAAAAGGATGAACATGGAGGAAATTGCTGGAGATTTGATGAAAGAAGATAAGAAAATCATGGAAGCTTACAATTAAGAAAGGAGGTTAATATGCAAGGAGGAGGACAACAAGGAGGAGGTGGAGGCCGTGGTCGGATGGGCGGCAGAGGTGGAGGCCCTGGAGGTTACTGCGTATGCCCGTCGTGCGGAGCCAGAGTTCCACACCAGAGAGGCCTTCCCTGTTACCAGAGATCCTGCCCTAAATGCGGGACTAAAATGACTCGTTAGAGCGCAAAAATGCCAATTTATGAGTATAAATGCAAGGAATGCGGAAAAGTCACCGAAGTCTTTGTCCGTTCGCTTCATGAAGAAATTGATTTATCCTGTTCACACTGCAACAGCAAAAATCTTCAAAAGATATTCTCCACGCCGGCGGCTGTCACAACCAGAAATTCCTCTGCAAAAGGTTTAACCTGCTGCGGCGAAACAGAACGCTGCGAAACTCCTCCCTGTTCAGACGGAGGAGTTTGCCGAAGGGATTAAGCCGTTGTAGAGATTGAAAAACACTAAACCTATCCAGATGATTATAGTCTATGATAACAACTCTTTTGATGAAAGGCTCGATAAGGACTGGGGTTTCTCCTGCTTCATCAAAGGACTGGAGAAGTCCATCCTCTTCGATACAGGAACTAACGGGCGAATCTTGCTTGCCAACATGGAAAAACTCGGAATCCGTCCCGAAGAGATTGATATAGTCTTCCTATCCCATGACCACAGAGATCATACAGGTGGCTTGGAAGCCCTCCTAAAGCAAAATTCCAAAATCGAAGTCTGGCTTCCTGAATTCTTCTCTTCAAGCTTCAAGAATGTCATCGAAAAAAGGGGTGCGTCTGTTGCAGAAGTGGATAACTTTCAAAAAATATGCCGTGGAGCCTACAGCACAGGGGTAATTCCAGGCTGGATCAAAGAGCAGTCCTTGATCTTGGATACGGACAAAGGCATTATCTTGATAACAGGCTGCGCGCATCCCAGGATCACCAATATCATCACCAAAGCTAAAGAACTCTTAAAAAAAGATATTCACATGGTATTGGGCGGCTTCCACTTGGCTGCCTTTTATAAAAATGAAATAAATGAAATTATAGATCATTTTCTGAAGTCAGGAGTGAAAAAAGTAGGACCGTGCCATTGTTCCGGAGATGAGGCTCGCAAACTTTTTGCTGAGGAATACAAAGATGATTTTATAGAGATAGGTGTAGGAAAAGAGATTAAAGTTCAATGATACTTTCAGTCGCCAGCGGTAAAGGAGGAACAGGAAAGACAACTGTAGCCGTCAATTTAGCGCTATCCTTGGAAGGTTCCTGTTCCGTACAGTTTTTAGACTGCGATGTTGAAGAGCCCAATGCTCATTTTTTCCTGAAGCCTCGAATTCATCAATCTCAGCCTGTTTTCCTTCCCGTCCCCGAGATTGTGGAAGAAAAATGCACATATTGCGGGAAATGTGCCGAAGTTTGCGCTTATAATGCTATAGCAGTCCTTAAAGACAATGTCCTGGTTTTCCCAGAGCTCTGTCACGGATGTGGAGGCTGCAGCCTCCTTTGCCCTGAGCAAGCCATAAAAGAGAAAGGGCAGAGAATAGGTGTCATGGAGCTTGGAGCAGCTAATAACCTCCAGTTCATCCACGGAAAACTCGATATCGGCCAAGCAATGTCTCCTCCCCTCATAAGGGAAGTGAAAAAACATATGAATGCCACGCGGACAATCATTATAGATGCTCCCCCAGGAACATCCTGTCCGGTGATTGAATCTGTTAAAGGAAGCGATGTATCTCTTCTGGTTACTGAACCGACTCCTTTTGGCCTCAACGATCTGCGCTTAGCTGTTGAAACCTTAAGAGAGCTAAAAATTCCATTCGGTGTTATCCTCAATCGAGCCGACATAGGGGATAAGCAAGTTCAGGATTATTGCCATAAAGAAAATATCCCTGTCTTGATGACCATACCCACAGATAGAAATATTGCTGTGGCCTACTCTGAGGGAAAAACTATCATCGAAACTCAACCTGCTTACAAACAAAAATTTCTTGAACTATTCAAAAAGGTGCAAAAATTAAAAAAATGAAACAACTAGTTGTCATAAGCGGCAAGGGTGGAACAGGAAAAACGATTATCTCAGCCTGTTTCGCCACCCTTGCTCAAAAGAAAGTAATCGCCGACTGCGATGTCGATGCTGCTAATCTCTATCTCCTCCTTCATCCAGAAATTCAAGAAAATCATCAATTTACAGGTGGAATGAAAGCAAGGATTGAACAAGAAATTTGCACTGGATGCGGTCAATGCCTAAACACCTGCCGCTTCTCAGCAATTAGCGAGAAAGACGGAGGAGAAGTAATCATCGACCCCATATCCTGTGAAGGATGCGGGGTTTGTTCTTACATCTGCCCTGAAGACGCAATAAAAATGGAAAAGAGTATATCCGGAGAATGGTTTGTCTCTCAAACCAAATACGGACCATTTGTCCACGCCAGACTTGGCATTGCAGAGGAAAATTCGGGGAAGTTGGTAACTGAAGTCAGAAAAAAGGCAAAAGAAATCGCTGAGAAAGAGAAGCTGGATTTAGCCATCATCGACGGCCCCCCAGGAATAGGCTGCCCAGTTATTGCTTCCCTTTCTGGGACAGATCTGGCATTGGTCGTGACAGAACCTTCTCTTTCCGGAATTCATGATATGGAACGTGTGATTCAAATGGCCCATCATTTCAAAACTCAAACAGCCTGCTGCATCAATAAATACGATCTCAATCTCAAAAACTCCCGTCAAATCGAAAACTGGTGCGGAAAAAATTCAATACCCCTTGTAGGAAAAATACCTTTTGATGAAGAGGTCACAAAATCCATGGTTCAGGGAATTCCTCTGACTGAATATACAAGTAATTCTGGATCAAGGGAGATAAAAAAAATGTGGCAAAAGTTGTATAAATTATTTGCTAGAGAGGAAATTAATAAATGAAAAAAACAGATTGGCAATATCTAATTGACACACTTCTTTTTCTTTGCATCGTAGGAATTGTTGTTATCGGGTTTCTCATGGGTCTTGTCATTCCCAAAGGACCCACAGCCGCAGAAAGTGCCAAATATTTCCTGGGGCTTCACCGGCATCAATGGGGGAATATTCATTTTTACCTATCTATTGCCTTTACTGCCCTCGTAATCATCCATCTTATTCTTAGCTGGAAGTGGATAAAGGGCAAAGCCCGTCAGATTTTCAAAGGAAGATGGGACACCGCATTGATCATCACAGCTATCGCCTCTATTCTCGTGCTCTTTCTTTTCTGGTCCCTCTTCCCAAAGGTTCCAGGTGCTTATGAAGACCATGGAATAAGAGCTGGAGAAAGAGCAAAGCGGCAACAGCTAGCAAAAGAAGGATACCCAATACCCGAAGAAAAGGAAGAAGAAAAATTGACAAAAGGAAGAATGGCTGAAGACACATCCGGAATCCTGATTACAGGTCGAATGACGCTTTATGATATAGAAAATGAAACAGGTATTCCTGCCCGCAAGATCGCAGACAAATTAGGCCTTCCCTCCAATGCCCCTCTCAATGAATCCCTAGGCAGGCTTAGAAAAAGATATCTATTTACCATGCAAGAAGTAAGGGATGCTATCGCCAATTTAATGAAGAAATGAAAATCCCTATGTTTTTGATTAAATTTTTATTTTGATATAATAGCTCTTCGCTTAAATATATCTTCATCTTTAATTCCTCAGCAAATCATGAGTGAGGAACTTAGAGGCGAAATTTTTTTGAATATTTCTAAGAAAAAAAGCCGATGGCCAAAGACAAAGACGTAGACAAATTTGCTCAAGAACTCCAGAAGCAAATTATGGAACAAATAAGAAAAAGATACTCTGAAACAGTAATCGATCATTGGCAAAATCCCCGAAACTTCAGAAAAATTGAGAATCCAGATGGCCATGCTAAAGTGAAAGGACCCTGCGGAGATACAATGGAGATGTACCTAAAAACAGACAAGGAAAATATTTCAGAATGCGGATTTCAAACCGACGGCTGTGGAACGACAATTGTTTGCGGAAGTGTAGCCACAGAATTGGTTCTGAATAAATCCTTCATTCAAGCTCTGGGTTCGGTTAGTGCTGATGAAATATTAAAAACACTCGGAGGATTGCCTCAATCTGATGTCCATTGCGCTCAGCTCGCGGCAGAAACGCTAAGACGGGCCTTAGCCGACTATCTCTACCAAAAAAAAGCTCCATGGAAAAAACATTACAGGGGAACATGAGCCTATAATTATCTTATTATCGACGGAGTCTAGGATGAGAGAATGCAATAGTGAAAAAAATATGGAAAAATGCAACTGCACCTATGAACCGTGCAGCCGAAAGGGAATCTGCTGCGAATGCATCCAGTATCACTGGGACATGAGAGAACTTCCTGCCTGTCTTTTCCCTGATGATGTTGAAAGAACTTTTGACCGTTCCCTAAGAAGATTCATCGAGGTCTATAAAAATAGAGGTTGACCACAGACGCCTTGAGTATAAACGAAGATAAAAGCCAGACCATTCATATCTACGGGCCTGTTCCTTCAAGACGCCTGGGATTCTCTCTTGGAATAGATATCATTCCTTTTAAAACATGCTCTCTTAACTGTATCTACTGTCAACTCGGCCCAACCACCCAAAGGACTATCCGAAGAAAAGAATATTTTTCCCCTCCAGAAATCCTCTCCCAAATAAAAAAGAAAATTTCCTCAGGGCAGCGGATTGACTACATAACATTTTCAGGCTCAGGAGAGCCAACTTTAAACAAGGCCTTGGGAAAACTCATTAGAGAAATAAGAAAAATCACGTCTATTCCTGTGGCTGTCTTAACCAACAGCACACTCCTCTCCCGAAAAAGCGTAAGAAATGATTTGCTGGATGCTGACCTAGTCGTTCCCTCTTTGGACGCAGCTACCCAAGAGATTTTCGTCAAAGTTAGCCGACCTCACTCCTCCCTCAGACTTGAAGAAATCTTAGAAGGCCTGCGAAAGTTTCGCCAGGAATTCAAAGGCTCAATCTGGCTGGAGATAATGCTGGTTAAAGGAGTTAACGATTCTCCTTTCCATATCAGGAAGATTAAAGAAGCCATCGCCAAGATAAAGCCTGATAAAATTCAGCTCAACACAGTTATCCGTCCTCCTGCTGAAGAATATGCTCGGCCTTTGAGCCTGAAAGACCTTGAAAAAATAAAAAAAATTTTGGGCAAAAACTGCGAAATCATCGTTGAATTCGATAGAGAAGCCCAAAAATCGACCCCAGAAAATCTTGAAGGAGCAATAATTTCCCTGGTTCAAAGAAGGCCTGCTACTGTTGCTGACATCTCCAGCTCTTTAGGAAAGCACAAAAATGAGATCATAAAATATCTTAATCTCCTCCTTGTAGAAGGAAAAATTAAATCTGTCAGCCACAAAGGCTTAAAATATTTTGAGCCAAAATGAAATATTAATTAAAATGAGGGGTCAGCATGAAGGAAGTTAAGGACTTATCAAAGGAAGAGCTCATTGGACTACTGGAAGATGCTTCAAAAAACTGGCTCTCTCATGACGGTCTCTGGTTTCGAGCGGTTGAAGATAAATTCGGAATCGAGGCCGCGATGGAGCTTGACCGGAAAGCCTGGGAAAAATTCACTGTCATTGAAGCCAAAAGGATCATGGATAGACTTGGGCTTGAGCCAGGAGGAGGAATCCCTGCCCTTGCTAATGCTCTCAAATTCAGGCTCTATGCGCATATCAATGTCCAGGAAATAAAAGAAATGAGCGACAATCACTGTGTCTTCCGCATGAACAGGTGCCGAGTCCAGGAGGCAAGAAAAAGGCAGGGGCTCCCCGATTTTCCCTGCAAATCAGTGGGAATCGTTGAATACAGCGGCTTTGCCAAAACAATTGATCCCCGGATTAAAACAACCTGCTTGGTCTGTCCCCCCGATCCTCACCCTCCTGATGTCTGGTGTGCCTGGGAATTCCGTCTCGAACCTTAATTTTATGGGCAGAGAAAAAGTAGCACATTATGAAAAAAACTGGCGGCAATACGATGAGTGGTATGATACTCATAAGTCGCTTTACCAAACTGAGATAAAAGCTCTGGAGAAAGTGATGCCTTCTGGCTGGGGCCTAGAGATAGGAGTGGGAACAGGAAGGTTCGCCTCTCCTTTATCTGTCCGGTATGGATTGGATCCCTCATTCAATATGCTCAAGCTTGCTAAGCAAAGAAATATTAATGTAATCCAGGGCTTTGGTGAAAACCTCCCGTTTAAAAATGAATCTTTTCATTTTGTTCTAATTGTGTTTACAATAGAGCTTGTTGATGATCCCCCTCGTTTCTTAAAAGAGGCGGTAAGAACATTAAAAAAGGACGGCACATTAATCTTGGGCATAATTGATAGGGAAAGTCTATGGGGAGAATTTTATGAACAGAAGGCAGCTCAAGGCGAATCTTACACTGGTTTCAGTTTTCTAACCCCAGAAGAAGTTCTTGAAATTTTTAAAAGCGTAGATGTGGAATTTGAAGAGGCTTTTCAAACTCTCTTCCAGCCTCCTCCAGATATCAAAGACATAGAGCAACCAAAAAGGGGATTTGGAAAAGGTGGATTTGTTGTACTAAAAGCCGCAAAAAATAAGTGATGCCTGAGATTTAACGAAACAAGAGGAAATTATTTTCATAATATCAGCATTATATAAGGAGTAAACATGTTTAATAACACCCATTTTCCGCAGGCAAAGAAGTTCTGGTACATGGGAAAACTTTATGAATGGAATCATCCTAACGTTCACGTCATGAGCCATGCTCTCCATTATGGCACTTCGGTGTTCGAAGGAATCCGCGCCTATAAGGCTTCTAAAGGGCCTGCAGTTTTTCGCCTTCCTGAGCATGTGGACAGGTTTTTCCATTCAGCTTCGACCTTATCCATGGAAGTACCCTACAGCAAAGAGGAAATCATCGAGGCTATTAAACTAGTCATAAAGGAAAACAAACTTGAATCCGCTTATATTCGTCCCCTCCTGTTTTACTCTTTTGGAAACCTGGGTCTTGTGCCAAAATTCTCTCCTGTGGAATTAACGATCGGTGCCTGGAAATGGGGGGCCTATCTCGGGGAAAAAACGGAAAAAGGAGCTCATGTTTATATAACTCCCTGGAAACGTGTCCATCACTCCCAGTTAAAAATGACAGCTAAACTCGGCGGCGTCTATGTCCAGTCAGCTATTTGTGGTATAGAAGCCCGCTCCCTGGGATATGATGAGGCAGTTTTTCTTAACCTTGAAGGAAACATAGCTGAAGGTCCGGGAGAGAACATTTTTATAATAAAGGGAGGAGTTCTTAAAACCAATGATAAGAAAGAATCCGTCCTTGAGGGAATCACTCGAGCAAGCGTATTGGAGATGGCCAAAAACCTCGGTATTGAAATCCGTATTGAACCTATGACAAAGGAGGATTTCTTGCAGGCCGATGAGATCTTTTTTACAGGGACGGCCGTTGAGATCGCGCCTATTATTCGTGTGGCAGACGGCTCGAATCCTCAGGGAGATAAAAAAGAATACACTATAGGCTCGGGCAACGTAGGAAAAATAACCCAAAAATTAGCCAAAACCTTCAATGATGCTGTAAGGGGAAATATTAAAGAATACGAAAAGTGGCTGAGTTATGTTCAAGCTTAAGCCCATCGGAATAATTCATTCTCCGTTCAAGAAAAAAGAGGATATTGAGTCTAAAAAGTACGCTGATTCCCGAGGATTTGACTCTGTCCAAGGAGAGCTTGAAATATTTAAAGAATATGAGGAGGGATTAAAGGATGTAGAAGGGTTTTCACATCTCGTCGTCCTTTTTTCCTTTCACAAATCTAGGGGATATAAACTCCACACGATGCCCTTGCTCGGGGATATATTGAGAGGGGTCTTTGCCACCAGAAGCCCTAATCGACCGAATCCTATCGGCATGACAGTGGTTAAGGTGATCG
>Ga0209636_10002070_pt1 | contig 20342 bp, 24 predicted proteins | sample DeeMarSWOR152_54_FD_187464 | JGI IMG/M metagenome (GOLD analysis project Ga0209636, IMG submission 187464) | Marine sediment microbial communities from White Oak River estuary, North Carolina - WOR-1-52-54 (SPAdes) (version 2) | ecosystem: Environmental > Aquatic > Marine > Intertidal zone >...
AATTTATACAAAAGAAATGATTAACCTCAGCCTGGGTCAAGCCATGGACATAGCTTGGCACAGAGGACTTGCAAACGCCCATCTGATCACAGAGGCTCAACACTTGCAGATGTGCGCCTACAAGACTGGAACACTCGCAAGAATGGCAGCGAAAATGGCGGCGGTACTGGCAAACGCGGATGAGAATGTAGTTGAAAAACTCGGCAGATTTGCCGAAGCAATTGGCGTAGCCTTCCAGATTCAAGACGACATCCTAGATTTAACCAGTGAAGAATTTGCTGAAAAGAAGGGCGGGCGCGGCCAAGACATAACCGAAGGCAAAAGAACATTAATGGTTATTCACACACTGGAAAAGGCAGAACAAAGCGATAAGGAGAGACTTAAAGAAATCCTCAGAATGCACACATCGAGCCAAAAATTGAGAGAGGAAGCCGTAAGCATCATAAAGAAATACGACTCGATAAACTACGCCAAACAATTCGCACGCAACCTCGTACAGCAAAGCTGGAAAGAAGTAGACCAACTTCTTCTTCCCTCGGACGCTAAAGAGAAATTGAGAGCCTTCGCCAAATATCTTGTAGAAAGAAAAATTTGACCACCGAAAACAAAGGGACAAACCTTGACGACAAGTAAAGACAAAGAACTCATTCGTAAATTAGCGCTTCTCAACGCCATTAATTACAATGGGAAAGCACAGTTTCAACCAGTTTTAGGCAAGTTGCTCACTGAGAAGCCAGATTTAAAGGCGAGAGTAAGAGAAATCGCACCTATAGTTGCTGAGATTGTTGAGGCTGTTAACAAGCTTTCTTTGGAAGAACAGGAAAGCGAAGTTAAGGCAAAATGGCCGGAAGCTTTAGTTAAGGAGAGAGTTGAAACCGAGAAGAGGCTTCCGCCTTTGCCAAACGTGGAAAAGTATAAACAAGTTGTAACGCGGTTTTCGCCTAATCCTGACTGTGTGTTGCATCTAGGTTCTGCTAGAGCCATAATTCTTTGTTACGAATATGCAAAAATGTATAACGGCTCGTTCTATCTTCGCTTCGAGGACACAGACCCAAAACTGAAGCGTCCTCAACTGTCATTTTACGACCTAATACGGGAAGACCTAGAGTGGCTTGGTTGCAGATGGGACGCCGAATTCATTCAAAGCGACAGACTGCCAATTTACTATGAGCATGCGGAAAAACTGGTTGCTGAGGGAAATGCCTACGTATGCACATGCAAACCTTCAGACTTCCGAAAAACGGTTCTTGCGACACAGGCTTGTCCATGTCGTGATTTGCCAGCCAATGAACAGCTAAGTCGATGGAGGAAGTTGCTCGATGGAACCTACCGCGAAGGAGAAGCGGTTGTCCGCATCAAAACCGACCTTGACCATCCCAATCCAGCGGTTCGAGAATGGCCTGCACTGAGAATAATAGATACAGAAAGGTATCCTCATCCGAGAGTTGGAAGCAAATATCGTGTTTGGCCTCTCTACAATTTTGCCTGTGGCATAGACGACCACATGATTGGCATAACCCACATAATCAGAGGAAAAGAGCACCTAACAAACCAGAAGCGGCAAGAATACATGTATCGCCACTTCGGATGGGAATATCCCGAAGCCATTCATTACGGTAGAATGAAAATCACCGGCGCTACCTTAAGCAAGTCTAAGATTGTTCAGGGAATGAGAGATGGCGTATTCATGGGCTGGGACGACCCCCGACTCGCCACTTTCATTACTTTGAGGAAAAGAGGAATAACGCCAGAAGCTATTCGGCGCTTAATAATTGATGTTGGTCCTAAGCCAGTGGACGTCGTGCTCAGCTGGGAAAACCTTTATGCGTATAACAGAAAAATCATCGACCCCACTGCAAACCGCTACTTTTTCGTACATAACCCAAAAAAAATAGTTGTAAAAAATGTCTCTCAGACTGTGACAGCTAAGGTTCCATTGCATCCAGACAATCAGGAAAAAGGCTTTCGTCAATTCCAAGTTGAGCCAGAAAATAAAGAGGCTTCTCTATGGATTTCCAGCCACGACATGAACATTGTAAAAAAGGGAAAAACAGTGCGGTTGATGGGCTTGTTTAATGTGCAAATCGAAAACGTGGCGAAAGGAATAGTTGAAGCCGTTTATCACAGCGAGTCTCATGAAGAAGCCCGAAAGCTGGGGGCACAACTTATTCACTGGATTCCTGCAGACACCGGCATACCCTGTGAGGTGGTGATGCCAGACGCAACGATTGCTAAGGGCATCGCTGAAGATGGCTGTCGAGAACTGAAGGCTAACGCTATTGTTCAGTTTGAACGCTTCGGTTTTGTTAGGGTTGAAAGCGTAGATTTGAAGTTAAAGGTTTATTATGCTCACCGCTGAATTGGAGCGCGCGCATGAGATGCGGAGCAAAAAAGTCGACTACACACTGATATCTAAATACTACGATGACACTAGAGTTCCGTTAATCCAAAATGTTTTGGAGTTTTATTTATCCAAAATTGTTGATCTGGGAAAGGTATCTAGTGCTTCAATGGTTCTGGACGTTGGTTGTGGCACTGGTATTTATACAATTCCCCTTGCAAAGAAGACTAATGCTCTAGTCTTTGGTTTAGACTCTGCAAAAGAGATGATAAAGAAGGCTAGAATGAAGGAAGATAGTAGAAGAGTTGAGTGGCAGATTGGGGACGCAGAAGATCTTCCTTTCGGTAATGCCCATTTTGATTGCGCAATTATGACTTTAGTGATCCATCAAATCGTTACCAAGAAGAAAGCAATAGATGAGATATATCGCGTGCTGAAGAAAAACGGCACATTTGTAATCGTGACGAAATCCCATGGACAGCTTAGAAGATCCCTAATTATGGATTTTCCAAACACAAGAAAAATAGATCTTAAACGATTTCCCACAATTCCCATGCTCAAGTACATGTTGTTGTCAGCAGATTTTGAAAATGCACGATACCATGTTGTTTCTCAAGGAACCACTGAGGTCTCCATGGAAGGATACTTAGAGAAAATTAGGAAGAAGTTTATTTCTACATTGGCTCTACTTAGTGAGGAAGAGTTCCAAGAAGGCTTGAACATTTTTGAAAATAAATTGAGAGGAAAATGGGGAAAGAAGGATACTGGAAATAAAATAATCTATGAAAAAGAATACACGTTTGTCGTTGGCGAAAAATCGGAATTAAATAATGAGCGGAATTAAAAAGTCAAGGGGCAATTATATGAGGATTAGAGATCTGTCGTTTTCGACTGCCTTCAATTTGAAAGCCGTTGCGCCTTACGACTTTTCACTCACCGTTCACAAGCCTGCTGGGTGGTCGTTGTTAACTCCCTTCGAGATACTCGAGAGCGACACACTCTGGACTGCGATAAGGACACCTTCTGGAAAGATATTCGGACTGAAGTTAAGATCTCTTGGAACCGTGAAGAAACCCGAGATTTCTTGTGATGTACACTCTCTTAAAAAGTTGAGCATGAATGAGAGAAAAGAGCTCTCAAACACCATAACGTGGATGTTAAACCTCGAGGAAGATATAAGACAATTCTACGCCCTTGCCGAGCGTGATCCTCTTGTTAAAGTATTGTTGAAAGACCTTTACGGGATGAGGATAACCAAGAGGTCTGACATCTTCCCCAGACTCATTTTGGCTGTAACCTTGCAGATGGCCCCGATAAGGAGAAGTGATCAGATGATGAATCTGCTGATTAATGAGTACGGCGAGAAAATAGGATTCAACGGGAGGGAAATCTTGTACTGGCCTCCTCCAGAGAGAATAGCGAAAGCCGACGTGAAGGAACTTGAGGAGAGGTGCAAGCTCGGCTACAGAGCCAAGAATCTCAAAGGCATCGCCGAATCGGTAAGCAAAGGTTTTCCGGCAATTCAAGAGCTGGAAAGGATGTCGGCTGAGGAAGCGAAAGCCAAACTGATAGAACTGAAGGGAATAGGCGAATACTCCGCGGACATAGTCTCCCCGCATCTAGGATTCGCACTCGACGTCTGGAGCGCAAAGATATTTAACGTGCTCCTCTTCGGAGAAAGGCCAGAATCGCCACGTGACATTATTCCAAAGCTAAAGAAGGTCGCAGAGGAGAGGTGGGGCAAGTGGAGAGGTTACGTTTTCATTTATGTGCTAAACGATCTAGATAACTTGTCGAGGAAATATAACCTTGATCTCACCGAGTTATAAAGCCTCTATGTCCTAACACTTCACGTCCCTACCTTCAAACCCAAAGAAGAAAACCCTAGAAATCCCAAAAACTCTTATAAATGTGTATGGTTGATAGAATCTGCACTTGAATATGGGTGAGGCTATGTCCAAACCATTCTATGAAAAGTTTAGTGTCCCAAAAGAAGTAGCGGACGCCGCCTATGAAGCCCTCCAAATAGCTACACGAACGGGCTCGGTAAGGAAAGGCACAAACGAAACAACAAAGGCTGTTGAACGCGCACATGCCAAACTTGTTGTCATCGCTGAAGACGTTGACCCACCAGAAGTTGTGGCACATCTACCCATTCTCTGCGATGAAAGAAAAATCCCTTTCGTGTTTGTGTCAAGCAAACAAAAAATAGGCTCTGCAGTGGGCATAGATGTTCCTGCCGCTTCTGCGTGCATAGTCGAGGTTGGCGAAGCTGCGTCTTTGGTTAAAGAGATAACCAAGCGGGTGGAAGAGCAAAGGAAGAAGGGTGCCAGCGAATGAGCAAACGCGAAGAGGTCGAAAAGGCCTTAACACCAGCAGAGGTCATACAAGTAATTGGTAGAACAGGCGTAACAGGCGCAATTACACAAGTACGCGTTCGTGTGCTTGAAGGAAGAGACAAAGGACGCATCATCACAAGGAATGTCAAAGGACCTGTAAGAGTTAACGACATTCTCATGCTGAGAGAAACAGAACGCGAAGCCAAGAAAATCAGGCGCTGAAACCAGTGGAGGACTCGTTTCAGTGGCCAAACCTCGACGCTGTTCCTTCTGCGGACAAGACTTTCCAGCTGGAACTGGCATCCTATACGTGAAAAACGACGGCTCCCTGCTTTGGTTCTGTTCCAGCAAATGCAGAAAAAGCTCAATAAAACTGCGCAGAGACTCCCGCAAGCTCAAATGGACAAAATACTATGGCAAAGAGGAGAAAGGTAGAGCATAAATGAGGTTCATCATATTTGGTCCTCCAGGGGCTGGAAAAGGCACTTATGCTTCGAGGCTTGGACGTGAACTTAAAATCGCTGTGATTTCTACTGGCGACATATTCCGCGATGAAGTTAAGCGAAACACCGATTTAGGCAGAAAGGTTGCCGAGTTTTTAAACAGGGGCGAGTTGGTTCCTGACGAAATTGTAACTGATGTTCTTGTAAAAAGAGTTCACAAGCCAAACAGCAAGCATGGTTTTATTTTAGATGGATATCCAAGAACCGTTGAACAGGCAAAATCCTTGGATAAGACTGCAAAGATTGATGCAGTAATCCGTTTGATTGTTCCTGAATGGATTATTGTTGAGCGCCTTTCAAACAGAAGAGTATGCAAAAAATGCGGTGCAATTTACAATCTGAAATATTTGAAACCCAAAAGACTTGGCATATGCGACGACTGTGAAGTAGAACTTTTTCAACGTGAAGACGACAAACCCGAAGTGATTAGAGAAAGACTAAAGGTTTACGAAGCACAAACCCAACCCCTAATCGAATATTACGAAGATAAATTACCTATTCTAAACATAGAATGCAGATCGGCAGATATACCGCCTGAAGTCATAGTTGAAAGAATACTGGAAGAACTACGAAAGGCGAACCTTATAGGTTAGCTTACACCGCTTACCGTAGCAAAACAATTTATTAGCCATGCCTCTCTCATTGTTGATGACCATAAGGAAGAATCTGGTATGCCAGTGCGCCAACCCATCATCTGCGTGCTTGGACACATTGACACCGGAAAGACTCTGCTCCTAGATAAGATAAGGAGGAGCAGCGTTCAAGCACGTGAGGCTGGCGGCATAACTCAGCATATTGGCGCAAGCTTCTTTCCCGTTGAAACTTTGACTGAACTGTGTGGTCCGATTCTAGAGAGGCTAAAGGGAGAGGTTCAGATTCCCGGATTGCTTGTCATTGACACACCTGGTCACGAAGCCTTTGCTAATCTTCGAAAGCGAGGCGGAGGAGTGGCAGATATTGCTATTCTCGTTATTGATGTGCTAAAAGGTTTTGAGGCTCAAACCCATGAATGCGTTGAGATTCTTAAAGCCAGAAAGACTCCGTTCTTGGTTGTAGCCAACAAAATAGATAGAGTTCCAGGCTGGATCTCTAAGACAGATCAACCTTTTCTAGTTTCTTATCAAAATCAAGGTTCTTATGTTCGTCAGGATTTAGATGAACGCCTCTACACCATTATTGGAACTTTTTCAACTCTCGGCTTTCGAAGCGACCGCTTCGACAGAATAGCTGATTTCACAAAAACAATAGCCATAGTTCCTGTCAGCGCCAAAACAGGCGAAGGCATACCCGAACTTCTAACGGTTCTCATCGGACTAACCCAACAATACCTACAAGCTCAGCTGGTGGTGACTGAGGGTCCAGCGAAGGGCACAGTTTTAGAGGTTAAGGAAGAACCTGGATTAGGAGTCACGGTTAGTACTATCATTTACGATGGTGTGCTCCAGAAGGGCGACACGGTTGTTGTCGGGGGGAAGGAGATGCCCATCGTAACCAAGATACGTGCACTGTTGTTGCCTAAGCCTTTAGATGAGATTAGAGACCCACGAGACAAGTTCTCCTCTGTAGATGCTGTTTTTGCTGCCGCAGGAGTCAAAATTGCAGCTCCAGATCTAGATGATGCTTTGGCTGGAGCTCCCTTGTACGTGGTTTCGTCTAAAGAACGCCAAGACGAATTTGTTAAGCTGGTTTCCGAAGAGGTGGAAAAGCTTCGAATTACCACCGATATAGATGGAGTTGTGTTAAAGACCGATGCTTTGGGTTCTCTTGAAGCTATAGCTGAAATCTTGAAGCGGGAAAACATTCCAATCCGATTAGCAGACGTTGGAGATGTGTCCAAACGAGACATCACCGAAGCGTCTGTTGTTAAGGAGCGTGAACCTTTCTACGGAGTCATCCTAGCCTTCAACGTGAAAATATTGCCAGACGCACAAGAAGAGGCCAAAAATATAAGAGTCCAGATTTTTCAACGTAACATCATTTACCACCTAATCGACGACTATACACAGTGGCTAAAAAGTGAACAAGAAATGCTTCTGCTAAAGGAGTTCGACAGACTGCTGAAACCGGCTAAAATGAAACTGCTGCCAGGCTATGTTTTCAGAAGAGCCAGGCCAGCCATAGTAGGCGTCGAAATTTTAGCTGGACAGATCAAGCCAAAAGTCCTCATTGTCGATGAAAACGGTAGAGACCTAGGCGAAATCATGCAGATACAAGACAAGGGCAAAGCCATCTCAGAAGCAGAAACAGGCATGCAGGTAGCTATTTCAATGGAAAAGCCTGTGGTGGGCCGTCACATCAGTGAAGGAGACGTCATCTATGCTAAAGTACCAGAACCCCACGCAAAAACCTTGTTAACCAGATTTCAAACTCGCCTGTCTTCTGAAGAATTGGATGCACTGAACGAACTTGTAAACATTATGAGGCGGAAAACTCCATTCTGGGCGGCTTAACAAGGGATTCCCAAGCAAAATAAGACCTATGATTACGTGAGGGCGTCAAATCTAATGGCTTAAACTAAGGAAATACATTAATTCGTTCTATTTACCTCAGCAATTGCAATAGTCTTTCTCTTTCATGTTCATTTAAGTCAAGCAAGGTTCGATGTCTACATAAATGGAAACGTTTTCTCAGACATTTCTCCCACTGGACAACAGTTGTAGCAGTATCCACAGAACATTATCCCTCGACCGGTTATTTCTCGAATCTTATAGACAAATTGGAGACAATGGTCTCTGCTGAATCCTGTGGGCGGCGGCAACTTTTCACTAATAGCGTTTACTGGGCAAAGCTTAATGCATTTGTCGCATTTTCGGCAAAGGTCAAAATCTGTCAAAGGTTTGTCTGGTTTTATTGAGGCGTTTGTAAGAACCGCTCTAAAGATGACTCTAGGTCCATACTCAGGTGTTATTAGGATGCTTGGTCTTCCATAGACGCCGATTCCAGATTCATTTACGGCTAACTTGAAGGATAGACGAGCGATTCTCGTCTTTTCATCCATGTAGCCGTGAGGAAAAACCGCTTCGTAACCCATGTTTTGAAGGAAGTGAACAAGCTTGAGAGAGACCCAGTCACGGTAAATGTTTAAAACTCGTGATTCAACGTCTCCTTTCTAGCAGTAATCTAAAGTGGCATAGTAGTCTAAACCGACATTAAAAGCAAAAACTATCGCTGAATTACAATTTTCCATAGCATTTCTGGGATGAAGATCGCTCTTCACCATTCTAAATCCTAGTTCGGGATCAGCAACTCCAATCTTGAAAACACCGAACTTTCTAAGAAAATCTTCTATTTCATCTCTTATGGGCATCAACTACACACTGCGCATTAAAGATTTCCTTACTTTCACTCTTAAATCAATCGTAGTTATACTAATCGTCTTCTAAGTCGATCAAGAAAACGAAAATGAGAACCGAAACTAAAATCTCAGAACTTATACGAAAGGTTTTTAGTTTAGTTGTTACAAGTGAACAAGCAAAACATATGGGTTTAGAGGCGTGAGGTGATAATAAACTATGTCAGTATTCGCGGCGCCAGGAGCATATGACCGCGCCATAACCGTTTTCTCCCCAGATGGGCGGCTCTTCCAAGTTGAATACGCCCTAGAAACAGTGAACCGAGGAGCAACAATATTAGGTTTAGCATGCTCTGAAGGTATAGTTCTCGGAGCAGAAGAAAAAATTGAATCTCAATTACAAGACCAAAATTTCTCGTGGAAACTTTATGAAGTGGACGGCCATCTGGGCGCGGCTGTTGTGGGCTTAGGCTCAGACGCGCGTATTCTAATAGACCAATCAAGAATCTACGCTCAAAGCAATCGACTAATGTATGATGAGTCAATCGATGTCGAAGTCGTTGCGAAACGAATTGGAGACATCAAACAATTATACACTCAACACGCGGGAGTCCGACCCTTCGGAGTCTCCATAATCTTCGGCGGCATAGACAAAACCGGAAACCGAATTTTTCAAACAGACCCAAGCGGAACTTACAGAGGCTATAAGGCGATAGCCGTGGGAGTAGGCAAAGAAACTGTTGAAAAAATCCTTCAGGCAGAATATAAAGAAGAAATGAATCTCGGAGACGCAATAAAACTTGCAGTTAAAAGTTTAGTCAAGGCTTTAGAGACAAGGGGAGAGCAGCCGAGAATCAAAATTGCAGTAGTCCCAGCAGCCACAAAAAAGCTAAAGATGCTCACTACCACAGAAATTGATGCTCACCGGAGGAGAATTGAGGGCAGCGGAGCCCAATGAGTCAGCGATATACAATTGCTCGCCTAACCCATGAAGGGGAGCGCTTCGAAATTCTGGTTAAACCGGACGCGGCATTAGCCTATCGTCTCAGAAAGACTACCTCGCTTTCGGAGGCTCTTGTAAGCGACACAATATTCACCGACGCCAACAAGGGAGCCAAACCTTCGGAAGAAAAGCTGCGTAAAGCTTTCGGAACAACCGATTCGTTTCAAATAGCGCGTATGATATTGCAGAAGGGCATATTGCAGCTGACAACTGAACAGCGCAAACAACTCATGGAAGACAAACGAAAGCAAATCATTGCATTTATCTCCCGCCACTGCGTAGACCCGAGAACAAACCTACCTCATCCACCCCTTCGCATTGAACGAGCCATGCAACAAGTTCACTATTCAATAGATCCCTTCAAGGAAGCTGAAGAACAAGCCAAAGACATCATAAAACTCCTACGCACAATCTTGCCACTAAAAATGGAACAAATCCAAGTAACTATTCACATCCCGCCGCAATACGCAAGCAAAGCCTATGGCACAGCAAAGGGATTCGGCACAATAAAAAAGGAGGAATGGCGAAGCGACGGCTCCTGGTATGCAATAGTAGAGATGCCCGCGGGACTTTACGGTCCATTCCTAGAGAAAATAGGAGAAGTAACGCGAGGTAGTGCAGAAGCAAAACTAGTTAAATAAATCTAAAAAATTGTGGTGGTGGTGAAATAAATTGCCAGTTTTTTATGAGAGAAGACGGCTTGTAGCACCGGGCGATCTGCTAGCCGAAAATAATTATTTGGCTGGCGAAAACACGTTCAAAGAAAACGGCAAAATATACGCAACCCGTGTTGGACTCGTCAATTATGAGGATAGAAACATCTATGTTATGGCGTTGAAGTCATTTTACGTTCCAATGGTTGGAGACACAGTGATCGGAAAGGTTGTTGAAGTAAGCCTAAGCGGATGGATAATCGATGTCAAAGCGCCTTATCTAGCTATGCTTAGAGCCTCAGACGTTCTAGAACGTTCATTTAGGCCCCAAAGAGATGACTTGCCTTCGATGTTTGATGTCGGAGACATCATTATCGTAAAGATAGTTGCCAGCGACCGAACAAGGGGGCCTCTCTTGACAATTCGAGAACCTGGCTTAGGCAAGATTTCAAGAGGACAAATCACCGAGATCACTCCAACAAAGATCCCTCGCCTAATCGGAAAGAAAGGCTCGATGATTACCGCAATTAAAAAAGAGGCGGGTTGCCAAATCCTCGTAGGTCAGAATGGCTTGATCCTCGTTAGCGGTAAATCGCCCAAAGACGAACGCTTAGCAATTACAGCTATTCGCAAAGTCGAGCAGGAAGCTCATACGTCTGGATTAACAGATCGTGTGGCTGAGATGATTAGAAAAGAGAAAAGTGAGAAGAAGGAGGTTGGTAAAAAAGATGTCTAAGAAGAAAGTCAAAAAATTAGTTGATGAAAAGGGCATTCGTTATGATGGAAGAAAATTCAACGAGCTAAGACCTATTAAAATTGAAGTAGGGGTTCTCGGCAATGCCGATGGTTCAGCCTATGTTGAACAAGGAAAAAACAAGATCTTGGCCGCTGTTTACGGGCCAAGAGAGGTGCATCCTAAACATTTAGCTCTACCCGACCGAACACGGCTACGATGCCGCTATCACATGGCGCCTTTTTCAGTTCAAGAGAGAAAATCGCCCGCTCCATCAAGACGGGAGAAAGAGGTCTCGAAAGTCATTCGAGAGGCGTTTGAGCCCGCGGTTTTCACCGAATATTACCCGAGAACGTCTATTGACATTTTCATTGAGGTTTTGCAAGCGGACGGTGGGACAAGATGCACGGGCATCACAGCTGCCTCTTTGGCTTTAGCAGATGCGGGTATACCTTTACGAGATTTGGTTTCGGCATGCGCTGCTGGTAAAGTTGACGGGCGTCTTGTACTGGACTTAAACGATGTGGAAGACAAGCAAGGTGAGGCTGACTTGCCATTGGCTTACATGTCTAACCTAAACGCTGTAACCTTGCTTCAGATGGATGGGATGTTAACTAGCGAAGAGTTTGAGCAGGTTATGAATCTCGCAGTTGATGGGTGCAAGCAGATGTACCAACTTCAAAAAGAGGCTTTAAAAGCCAGGTACTTTGAAGTTAAAGAAGCCATAAACCAGGAGGCTGAGAAACAATGACTTCTTCAGTTGTTGCTCGTTTAAAGCAGAAAAAGATAGCGGAGCTGGTTTCTCTTGGAAAGCGACTTGACGAACGGGGACTGACAGACTATCGTGAAGTGCAGGTTGAAATAGGAGTTATTGAAAAAGCTGAGGGCTCAGCGCGTGTCCGTCTTGGCAAAACTGAAGTATTGGTTGGAATAAAAATTGAAATAGGCGAACCCTTTTCCGACATTCCAAATGAAGGGGTCTTAACGGTCAACGCTGAACTGGTGCCATTAGCTTCCCCTACCTTTGAGTCAGGACCGCCCAATGAAAACGCCATTGAACTTGCGAGAGTAGTAGACAGAGGCATACGAGAATCCAAGGCAATAGACATGAAGAAACTATGCATTGAGCCAAAGAAGAAAGTTTTCATTGTATTTGTTGACGTGTATGTGCTTAACCACGATGGGAACCTCATAGACGCTTCTGCCTTAGCGGCTTTAGCTGCGTTGCGTAACACCAAAGTGTTCAATTACGAAGTCAAAGAGGGCGAGGTTCAGATTAAGCCTGGTTATAAGTCGCTTCCAATCCGCAACTATCCTATTGCTGTTACATTCGCAAAGATCAACGATATACTTGCGGTTGACCCTTGGCTTGAAGAAGAGCAAGTGATGGAGGCTCGACTAACAATGACCATTGAAAAAGATGAGAAGATATGTGCTCTACAGAAAGGTGGCACTGGCTACTTCACAATCCAGCAGATTCTGGAAGCTGCCAAAATAGCTCGGCAAAAAGCCGCTGAACTGCGAAAACTCGTGGTGAAAAAGTAGTGGGGAAACGAACAAAAAAGGTTGGTCCAACAAGAGGACTGGGAGCTCGCTACGGCTCTACTGTGAGAAAAAGGTACTCAAAGATAGTTTCGTCACTGAAGAAGGCGCATAAATGTCCCCAGTGTAGCGCAGTTGCGGTTAGAAGACAAAGCGTAGGCGTTTGGGAATGTAGAAAATGCGGCTACACCTTCGCAGGCGGCGCCTACACTCCAGTTACGAAGCTGGGAATCATTGCAAGAAGAACAGCCAGAGGTGTGCAACCCGAGTTTCCTCTCAAAGAGGAAAAAATAGAGTGATTCTGCTCACTACCCGTCACAGACCAACAAGAGGCATACGAACTTTTTGCGACGACCTTAGACGTTTCATACCTAACATTGTCCGGATCAGCCGAAGGAGATTTGAGAATGAAGGCTCGCGCGATTATCACCTTAAGGTTTCAATCAGAAGACCATTTGAGCGTTGTTTCAAAGGCGCTTAAGCCAGAAACCGAAAAGTCGTTGACTTCTCGTTCAAAGGTTCAGATCGGAGGAGAAGGAAAGGTTTTGACGCTCATTTTTGAAGCGCGGGACACTTCGGCTCTGAGAGCTGTGATAAACTCGTATCTGCGTTGGATTGCGCTGGTTAACGATACGTGGTCTGTGATAGAGAGTCTGCAGTGACAAGTTTAGGGGAGCATCTAAAAACACTTAATTAATAGGAAACCCTATTGCTGAAATACGCCATTGAATTGTTTGAGGCAACCAGATGAGCGAAGAAATCTCGAGGCTTCCGCCGAAGGTGCAAGAGCGTCTTCTTAGGCTTCAGCAGTTGCAGCAAACTCTGCAGGTGGTCTTGACGCAAAAACAACAGTTAGAATTGGAGCTCACCGAAGTTGACCAAGCATTAGCCGAGCTGGAGAAGCTTGATGACGCCACGGTTATTTACAAGTCTATAGGTTCGCTTCTCGTGAAGGCTGAACGCCCGATGATTATCACGGAATTAACGGAACGAAAGGAGCTCCTCAACACACGTGTCACTGTGCTTGGCAAGCAAGAAGAACGATTGCGAACTCAAGTGAAGAATTTACAAGTCAAGCTTCAGCAAGATCTACGCCCTGTCTCGCCCTGATCTGTTAGGTGAAAACTCTTTTGGAAGAGATAGGCATTTCAGAGTTGACCTCCGAACAAGTGGAAACACTATGCGCCATCGCTGAAAAAGCCGCAAGAGACTACGTTCTATCCAAAGTTCCTTCACGTAAAGTTTTGATTCTTAACATAACTGTTGACACCGAAGGATCAAAGCCAGTCACAGTGAACGTTGAAGTTGAAATCACCCTTTCGCCTCTAATGAAGAACTATGACGTAAAAAAACTTGCAAATGAAGCCACAAAACAAGCATTTAACGCAGTTGAAGCCTACCTAAGGGAACTGACATGCAAATCCACGAGATAACGTTGCTTATAGACAAGCGTAATGCAAAGCGCATTCTATTACTATGCCATCACAACGCTGATCCAGACGCTGTCTGTTCCGCTTTCGCCTTCTCTCAACTGCTAAAACGATTACGCCCAGAACTAAACATCGAGACTGCAGCCGCACAAGGACCGAGCAGACTTTCCAAGTTCATGTTAAAGTCTTTGCCAATGACGTTGACAAACCAGCCTAACATTGAAGAGGCTGATGTTATCGTCCTGCTAGACACCAACACTGTTCAGCAGCTAGATGAATGGGGCGAGCGAGTTAAAGCCTCAAAGGCTTCGATAATCGTGGTAGACCATCATGCAAGCCACCCAGAAACAGAGCGTCTAGCAACCCTCACCGTGGCAGACGAGACAGCGTCGTCCACCTGCGAGATCATCTACCGTCTTTTCAAAGAGGCAGAAGCGAAATTGACGCTGATTGAGGCTAAAGCCTTGTTTCTCGGAATAGCCTTTGACACCAGACACTTCATTTTAGCCAGCTCTGACACAATGAAGATCCTAGCTAACCTCACCGAAGTCGGCGTAAAAGCTGAAGAAGCTCTGTCGTTGCTTTCTCTTCCAATGGCTCCCTCAGAACGCATAGCCCGTCTCAAAGCGGGCAAAAGGGTGAAACTTTTAAAAATCAACAGCTGGCTGATGGCCTTTTCTCATGTTAGCGCCTATCAAGCCTCTGCTGCTCGCGCTTTGGTGGCGCTTGGAGCCCATGTGGCAATTGTTGCAGGTCAGCATGACGAAAAAATTCAAATCAGCATGCGGGCAAGCCGTGAGTTTCGTGAAAAAACTGGTGTACATCTTGGCCGAGACGTTGCTAAGCCTCTTGGCGAATATCTTCATGGCATGGGCGGAGGACATGCAGTTTCCGCGGGCGCTAACGGAACTGGAGACCCAGAAGCCAGCCTCAAACGTTGCCTGAGGCTTCTGAAAGAAAAACTAACATAAACATAGTTTTCTTATCTCGTTCTCATCGAGCATGTTTAATAGAAAATTAAGGCGAAACTCCTTTTTAAGTAGCTACTCTTAAATGATTGAGTCCTCACTTGCCAAATAGAGTGGCGACAACACTTGCCCATCATAGAAGTCAAAAACCTCACATACACCTATCCCGGCGGAACCCAACCAGCCATTAAAAACGTGTTATTAACCATCGAAAAGGGAGACTTCGTCATCTTCACTGGTCCAAGCGGCTGCGGCAAAACCACGCTTTGCCGATGCTTCAATGGGCTAATTCCCCATTTTTACGCTGGAAAACTCGAAGGAGAGCTAACATTTGCCAGACTTGACGTAACTGAGCATCCCATTTATGAGATGGCTTGCCATGTTGGACTTGTTTTTCAAAATCCAGAGAATCAGCTCTTCGCGCTTTCGGTTGAAAAAGACGTTGCTTTCGGTCTTGAAAACCTTGGATTGCCCAGAGATGAAATGCGTAAACGAGTAGATTGGGCTTTGCAAATGACAGGCATAGAAGAGTTGCGGGAAAGGGCGCCTCATGAACTCTCGGGTGGACAACAGCAACGAGTTGCAATCGCCTGTGTTCTCGCTATGCAGCCAGAAGTCATGGTTTTGGATGAGCCAACCTCTTTCCTAGACCCTTTAGGTGCCGAAAAAATCTTTGAAGTCATAAGTGAACTCAACAAAAGACTGGGAATCACAGTAATACTTATTGAGCATCGTTTAGACTTAGCATCTAAATATGCAAACCATGTTGTCATAATGGACCACGGAACTATAGTATTAGACGGGAAACCCCAAGAAGTATTCGATTCTGAAAGCGCCCGACTCATTGGCGTCGGAATTCCAAAAGCCACCCGACTCTGGCAGATGCTGAGGCAAAACGGAATCCGTCTCGACAGGGCTCCGGTAAATTCCGAAGAGGCAATTCAACTGCTGCGAGGTGTTTTGAAACGTGATTGAAGTTAAAGGTGCCCACTTCACCTATCCCACAGGCGTTGAAGCACTAAAGGGAGTTTCTCTCGCAATTCGAGAGGGCGAGTTTGTCGCCATAATGGGCTCAAACGGCGCTGGAAAAACGACGTTAGTTAAACATTTCAATGGATTGCTAAAGCCCGCCAAAGGCGAAGTCTTCGTTGACGAAGTGAACACACGAAGCGTAAGCATAGCAAGCCTAGCACGAAAGGTTGGATTTGTGTTTCAGAATCCTGATCATCAACTATTCTGCGAAACTGCCGAAGAAGAAATCGCTTACGCTCTCAAAAACTTCGGATTTGAAGAAGAAGCAGTTAAGACCAGAGTAACCTGGGCGCTTAACCTCCTCGGCCTAACGCAGTATCGCCAAACCTCTCCTTTCATGCTTAGCGGAGGAGAACGAAAGCGACTGGCCTTGGCTTCTGTGCTTGCTTGGGATCCAAAGGTTGTTGTCCTCGACGAACCTACAATCGGGCAAGACTATGAACAAAAGGAAAAGCTGCGTCAATTCATTGTTCAGCTAAACACACAAGGGAAAACAGTTATCGTAGTGACACATGATGTGGAATTCGTAGCAGATTGTGGTCCAAGAGTCGTATTGATGGCTGAAGGAAAAATCGTAGCTGATGGAGACGCCAAAGAAATACTTACAAACAAAGAACTCGCCTTCAAAGCTTCCATTGTGCCACCGCAGATAACCCAGATTTTCCTTGGACTAGCCGACTTCGGATTACCAACAGATGTAATCAATGTTCATGAAGCGGGTAAGATACTGTTCGACTTTCTAAAGGAAGAGGTAAAGCCATGAGCGTATTTGAAGGGTTTAGATTTAGACACGTTTCCTCGCCGATTCATCGATTGGACCCGAGAGTCAAGTTCATATATGTTTTGGTAATCTTTGGAGTAGCCATAGTTTTCCTTGAAGTTTTGCCACTTATCCTTCTGTTTCTAATTCAAATACCCTTTGTGCTTGTGGCAAGTGTGCAGCGAGAGTGGATACGATCATTAAAGGGCGCCTCATTTCTGGCAATCCTCATTTTCGTTGTCAATTTTGCTTTCGCATATTTCGGCGGCACCTATCCTTCGTACATGTCACCATGGGAATATCCCCTCGCCATGTCTCTACGCTTTCTAGTCCTCGTTGAATCTTTCTCCATATTCTTTCTAACAACTTCCCCAGACCATCTCAGTTTAGCGCTTGAACAAAGCCATGTGCCCTACGAGTTTTGCTTCGCCTTCACTACAGCAGTTCGATTTGTACCAGTCCTAGCTGAAGAGGCTCAAACAATTATGGATGCCCAAAAAGCGAGAGGTTTAGAGCTTGAACGGGGCAATTTCATTAAGCGAGTGAGAAACTACATTCCCATACTCATTCCGCTTATTGTGAACGCTATTCGACGAAGCCTTGAGCTTGCCGAGGCAATGGAGTCACGGGCCTGGGGAGCAACCGAAAAACGCACCAACCTTTACGTGCTTAAAATGAAGAGTGCAGATTATACTTTAATCGCTGTTTCCATTGGCATGTTGATTTTCGGCACGTACGTTCGCTTATACATTCCTATTCCCTCTCTAACGATGCTCTTAACATGAATCACTCTATTAACCGCTCAAATTTCTTGAATTTTTAAGCTACGCTGAGCTAAAACCGTGAGGCTTTTAGCACGAAAAGCAATATCGCCTCACCGAGGCAAAAACAACTGCAGTGGTTAGAAGCTTATTGACGCTAAGCCTTGAGGAAAAGGACTAGCTTGAAATAAGGACGAAATGGAAAGAGAAGCGCATGCGTAAGGAAAAGCGTAAGAGAAAGTGGAGACGTAAAAGGTATAAGTAGCCTTGCTCCTTAACATTGCTAATTCTAATTTTAACTTCACATCTATGCATTGTACCAATTCATATTCTAAATCCAGATCTTAAAGTCGCAAACTATAATGGAGCATAATCTTGAAGTAGGGTAAAGGTGAAAATGTTGAGCGAAGTGCTTCTTACGGCTTGTAAAGAGCTAATCGATGACGCCAAAAATGGATGCGCCAACCTCGTTTTCAAGGACATATGCCTCGAAATCTTGGCGAGAGCAAAACAGGTTCTAACTGATACCCAATTTGAAGAACTTTCTTATCATGCGGCAGAAAGAATAAAAGAAAAAAGTAGCATGAGAGAAGCGGAACTACCCATCTAAAGCGCCTACTGCTCACTAATTCTCTTCATATGCATCCCGAGAACAAAAATCTCAGAACTCTTTGCTCTACTCGCCTTCGGCTTTACCAACTTCACAAAGCCAAAATGCTGCTTAACCTCTCCGACGAAATCTTTCAACATATCGCCTTGAAAAACCTTGACAAAAAAGTTTCCTCTGTTTTTCATAATGCTTGTTGCAATCAGCAAGGACCGCTGAGCGAGGTCGATCTGTCGCGCGTGATCAAGTTCCCAAACTCCAGAGATATTCGGTGAAACGTCTGAAATCACAACATCTACGGGACGGGGAAGAATCCCTCTAATGTTCTCTATTATTTGAGGGTCGGTGATGTCGTCAATTAAGGTTTGAACGTTTGGAAAGCCCAGAGGTTCAATAAATCTGACGTCAACACCCAAAACAAAGCCTTTCTCTCCAACGATTTTCCTTGTTACTTGTATCCAGCCGCCAGGAGCAGCTCCTAAATCCACTACGATGTCGCCAGACTTAATGAACCTATATTTCTTCGTTGCTTCAAGCAACTTGTAGGCTGCTCTCGACCTGTACTTTTCTTCCTTTGCTTTGCGGTAATAATAATCTCTTTGTCTTTCTCTGACCCAAGCTTTTGGCAATATTAACTTTCACCAGAAGGGTTGGCTTTGCCCTGTGTTATGCTTAAAATCCATTCGGTTAATCTTTCGCACTCGTAAGGTGAGATTGTGCCCCAAGCTCCGCAGCGGGCGTCGTTTGGACACATCAGGCATGGGCAATCAATAATAGAGTTGATAGATGCAGGTCGTCTTTTCGGATAAAGCCGATAGGTCCATCTGCCTCCGAAAAGTTCCTTTTCCCGTATTATTAGTCCTTTATTTTCTAGTTTTAAGGCTATTCTGGAGCCTTCGCGGCTGCTGGCGCCTAGTTTACGCCATAAATCCGACTGCAGCACACCTTGGGTTCCCATGTTTACGATGAAGTGTAATGCCTTGTATTCGAGGGCATCTCGTTTAGGCATACTTATCGATTCCTTTGCGCCTGTTTTTTCTGTACTATATAAATAAGGGCGGTTTAACAATAAAAAGTTACATGTAGAAACAAGCGTGAAGTATGGTGAAAGCTCTTGGCAACGCGAAGAAAAGCTGATTCCCACTGCCTAGGCATAGAATCTACAGCTGACGATTTCAGTGTTGGAATCCTCTCATTCAATGGCGAAATTCTGGCCAATGAAATCAGCATGTCCATGCGGGAAACAGGAGGGATCCACCCACGAGAAGCAGCCAAGCATCATGCAGAAGTGGCTGGAAAAGTTCTAGCAGAAGCCCTACAAAAGGCTGGAATACGACAAGATGAAATAAAGATAATGGCCTTTTCTCAAGGGCCAGGCTTGGCACCTTGCCTTCGAACTGGCGCTACAGCCGCTCATGCCTTAGCGTCTTATCTTCAAGTTCCATTGGTGGGAGTTAATCACTGTGTTGCGCATATTGAAATCGGCAAGCTCATAAAAGGCGCTAAAGACCATGTGACCCTCTATGTATCAGGTGGTAACACCATAGTTGCCGCCTTTGAAGCTGGACGTTACAGGGTTTTCGGTGAAACCCTAGACATCGCTGTAGGAAACTGCCTTGACATGTTCGCTAGAGAAGCGGGTCTACGCCAGAAGATTGGCGAACCTTTTGGTGCTCTTGTAGAGAAACTAGTAGCCAGAGGTCAAAACTTTGTTTCTCTTCCCTACACCGTAAAGGGCATGGACTTATCGTTCAGTGGTTTGCTCACGGCAGCTATAGAGCTGCTTCAAAGCAGAAAATACCGCCTTGAAGACTCATATTACAGTTTGCAAGAAGTTGCGTCTTCTATGCTCACAGAAGTTAGAGAAAGAGCATTGGCACATACGGAAAAGCTAAAGCTACTTCTAACCGGAGGAGTTGCTGCCAACAAGTGGTTGCAATCAATGTTAGAATCCATCGCCAAGGAACATAACGCCAGATTTTGCGTGGTTCCGAAGCAGTATGCCCTCGACAACGGTGCCATGATTGCGTGGACAGGTATTCTCGCCTATCAGCATGGCTTATCGACGCCCATAGAGAAGAGCTTTGTTAGGTTGAAGTGGCGCTTAGATGATGTCTATGCGCCCTGGGTTGGAGGCTAAGCAGAAGGTGCTTCTCAAGAAGGGCGCTGAAGCAAACTTATACTTAGAAGAGTGGCAAGGTCGAAAAGTGATTATGAAGCGGCGACTTTCAAAAGCCTATAGGCTCTCAACCCTCGATGAAACAATTCGGGTTCAGCGTACTGTGCATGAACCTCAGAATATACATAGAGCAAAGGAAGCGGGTGTTCCAACACCAACCATATACCTTGTAGACATAGCCAACGCAAACATTGTCATG
>Ga0209636_10002071_pt1 | contig 20342 bp, 18 predicted proteins | sample DeeMarSWOR152_54_FD_187464 | JGI IMG/M metagenome (GOLD analysis project Ga0209636, IMG submission 187464) | Marine sediment microbial communities from White Oak River estuary, North Carolina - WOR-1-52-54 (SPAdes) (version 2) | ecosystem: Environmental > Aquatic > Marine > Intertidal zone >...
CGAGCTCTAGCCTGTATACTGGTCTTTTCATCAGCAGAAATCACATATTCGTCAAAACGAAGAGCGCAACCGCACCAAATCCCTTGATATAAATCCAGCACACGACCAGCTTTCTGCTCAAATTGCGGGTCCCGAGGAAATATCCAACTTCGATATTGCCAAGGCCTTATGGCATCTTCACTGAGCCATCTCCAAACGGTAGAACCACTGATCTGTGCGACAATTCCTCTGCGTATGACCTCCGCAGCAATCTCAGCGGTGCTAAATCGGGACAGCGGTATACCCCTGTCAAATGGTAATTCGCATGCCAATGCCTTGACTTCCATCACCACATTAGGGGGAAAAACCGGACGGTCGTCCGGGTCGAGAACGATCGTCCAACCCTTCCAGCCGTTCATAGAAGAATCTCTTTCTCCACTTGCTCACAATCTGCCGGGGCAAGCTCAATCTACGGCCAATAGTATCGTTATCGAGCCCTTGGGCAGTCATCAAGATCACTTTGGCGCGCACTACTTGATAATACGGTGCCGTATACTTACTTGCCATCCGTTTCAGTTCTGCCTCTTCTGCAGGGGTTAAAACAATAGAATAAGGACTTTTTCTTGGCATATTTTTCTCTATAATCGGAGAATATATGCCATAGTATAACTCAAAATAGATTACGAAACAATATATAATACGTCATTGTATTTATGAAAATGCCTACTAAGTCATCTATGGCTTCCTCGTTGTTCAGTCCTCTGGCAAGTGAATCCTTAAGGACGTACCTGACACTACGTCTGAATGATTCTGAAGCGTTCTTTGCAAAGACGACATCCTTGGCTCTCTTGAACTCTTCGAGCCATCTATCGACCTCTTTTTCCTCAATCTCGAGCTCCTCCGCAATGCGGGATCGTGACCATTTTTTTCTCTCTGCTGTTTCGAGCTTCCGTATAGTCTCGGGCATCAATCTGGTAAACCGTTCATTTCCTATCTCAATATGACCCGCATAGTTATCGTAACTGTAGTTGTATAGTTCTGCAGCTAAAAGCTCTTGTTTCATCATATCTCGAGATTTCATTCTTACCTCCAGTTTCATGTTCAGCAAGTTGGTATGAAATTTGGATTAAGTTGTTCATGTTCTATCCGGCAATAATCCTTCTTTTTTGTTAAGTTATTTATATTGCTTACAAAACTCCATCTGTTGAGCTTAGTAAGAACAAATAGTCTACCTTTTAGGAAAGATCTCTGAGGATCCCCTGGGCTGCTCTTATGCCGCTTGCCCACGCGGCGGTAATTCCCCGGCTTGTTCCCGCACCGTCTCCAATGAGATAGATATCACTTTTAGCCTGAAAGTATTCATCAATGAACTGCGGCTTATTTGCATAGAGCTTTATTTCTGGGTAGTACATTATTGTTGATGGATGCATAACTCCCGGTATGATCGTATCAAGTAATTTCATCGACTTCCATATGGCACGAAGTATACGGGCGGGCATGGCCAAACTGATATCTCCTGGTGTGCACCCCTTGAGAGTCGGTTCAAAGTCGTAGAGATCTGCTGTGAAGCTCTCCACCTTTGAGCGCTTCCCAAGACGGAAATCCCCCACTCTCTGCATAATTGGTTTTCCTCCTCCCATGAGCATCACAAGCTGACCAAGCATTTCGGCATACTCCTGGCCGCTTGCCAGAGGCTGAGTCAAGCCGACGGTCTTTAAAATCGCAAAGTTCACCAGGCCGTTTCCTCCCTTCTTTTCGGAGAAGGCATGCCCGTTTACACTATAGTAATTCTTACCTGAGCTACTGCGGTATTTCTCCCGAACTACGTAGGCCTTGCCGCTATTTGTGCAGAAGGTTCGAACCTTATCAGGAAAAATAAACTTCGGGTCATAATAATCATGAACAATTGGATAATATTTTTCACGGGTTTCAATTCTGATTCCTACATCCACCACATTGTCAATATAGGGAATATTGAGCTTGTCCATCATTCGCTGCAAAAAGCCAAATCCTTTGCGGCCTGGTGCTATGATCAGCTTTTTATAATAGATATCACGTTTGTCAGTAATGATGCATCGATCCTCTTCTCTGATACCATCCATTCGCTCATGGAGGGAAATACCAACCCCCCTGGAGCGGAGCTTTTCCATGAGCTCATTGATGAGCACAATACCCCCATCGGTCCCGAGGTGGGACTGCTTTATCTCCAGGAGCTCCATACCCAATCTCTCTGCCCGCCGTTTGTAAATATCAATGTTTCGTGTTTCCATTATTTTTGTAGGGAAATACTGTGATGCCATGCTTATCAGATCTTCAGCTTTTTCACTATCCCAGTATTCATGGGGAAATCCGATGGGAAAGGTAAAGTTCATCTTACAGTCATTCTTCAGGCCCCCGGTACACATACCCTCCTGGTCAATGAGAAGGATATCGAGACCGGAGCGGTGCTCGGATAGATGAAAGGCAGCTCCCAGACCCGCCGGCCCGGTTCCCACAATCAGGCATTCGTACCTCTTCATTCTATTTCCTAAATATGTGTATATACACTAAAATTCACATACCAAATTATAAGATAACTTCAATAATACATACATCAAGAAGAATATCTGCGCTCCAAGATTTGTATTGAAAGCGTGATGCTTGAGGGATATGAAAAATACGATAAGAGTCTATCGTGCCCATAATAGGGGAAACTATGTGCTTGAATCTGTCAAAGGTGAGGATGAGGAAGGAGCTTCCTGGATAAAAATATAAAAAGTTGTTCCCTTATCAAGTTTAGTATCGATTTCAATCCTTCCATTATGCTCTCTCACTATATCAGCTACAGTGGGTAAGCCGAGACCGGTACCGCTTTCTACTTTGGATGTCTTAAATAGGTGAAAAAGTTCAGCTTTGCTCTTCTCATCCATTCCTCTGCCATTATCTGAGACACTTAACATCAACTCTTTTTCTCCAGTCCTCTTCGTTGATACTGTTACAACACCTTCGCTCAAGGGGCAAGCATCAAAGGCATTCGTAATGAGATTGACCAAACAGCGATACATTCCCCTCGCATTAAAGGAACAGGGATCAACTTTTTCACCTAACTGCATTTTTAGAGTTATGGCCCTGGCCCTGGCTTCTTCCTGGAAAAGTTTCACTACATGGTTGACTAACTCATTTAACTTGGTCCCTATTTCACCTCTTTGTGCAGCGGGATCATATGTTAAAACATCCAGAGAAAGATTCGCAAGTCTTACGATATGTCGGTCCAGAATCTCCCATGCTGCCTTTATGTCCCTCATATTATTGGAATCAATGGCCCTTTTTATTATGTAAGAACTACCCTGGAGCGCATGAGCTATGTTTTTAATGCAGTGAGAAAGTCCCGCCACTGTTTCACCTATGGAAGCCAGTCGAAGGGCAGAAAAGCTTTGATGAAGGAACTTCTGTTTTTCAACACCAAGGGCTACCTCTGTAGCATAGGTTCGCATGAACCACTCATCATCAGCCGAAAAGTATCCCTTTTTCGCATTCGCTGCTGTTATCACTCCAATAACTCTATTTCCGGAATCTTGTACGGGAACAGCAAGAAATGAATGAGTTTCACAGTTACACTGTTTATCAAATGACCTGTTAAAAACGGACATGTTTAAATGTCCTGAGTCTTTGTATAAATCTCGTAAATTGACCACCTGGTTATGTGCTGCAGCATATCCCACCGCACTACTATTATCAACATTTATACTTACCTGGTGCATCCCTCCTCTCAATTTAAACTCCCCATATAAGGCTGGAGGGTCACCTTTGAGGAGGAAGACAATACTCCTCTGAGCTCCAGTTATTCTGCGAGCATCACTGGTTATTTCCCTTAGGGTTTGGGTAAGGTCAAAGTGTGAACGGAGTCTCTCGTGTATTGTAAATAGATGCTCCATTTGAGTAATAGTATCATGGAGTTTATGGGTCCCTTTTACGCCCTGGGCGATTTTAAATAGATAAAAAGAGCTCCCTTCCTCCTTTTTTACGAGGCAAAAGAAGTCACATGAAAAGCAGATCTCTCTCTTTTCTACAAACTGACCCCTGGGCTTACTAAAACAGAAGGTATTGGGTACTGTCCAGCAAATACGGCCAGCGTTCCTTCCTCCATTTATTCTATTACTGGTTTCATCAACTGCAGCAGGACAGGGTTGTTTCGACTCAGGTCCACATCTACAATGCATATATTCCCAACAATTATCTTTTGAACCAGTACTCATGTATGTTATCGACCTTTTAAAAGAAGCTATTTTTTAAGTAATCGAGAAATGGTTTCAAGGAGAACTTCAGGTTTTATGGGTTTTTCAAGATATTCATCAGCATCGCTCTCCATAACCCCTTTGAGCGGATATCTTGTATCGTATATATGTTGACCTACTCCTGTGAGAAGCACAACCGGTATATTCTTGTAATCGGATTTTTCTCTGAGCCATGAGCAGAAGGCAAATCCATCCATTTCCGGCATCATTACGTCTAAAACTATGAAATCCGGTTTTTCAGCACCTATTTTCTCTTTTGCTTCTTTTCCATTCACTGCGGTTACCACTTCATACCCTTCGGGTTCAAGGGCCATCTTGATTAATTTCGACTCATCAAGGTTATCTTCAACAACCAGAATTTTTGCTGTTGGTGACATCCTATCCTCCTTCTTTTTAAAGATCAGGCCGAGGCAAAAGACCCGCCTTCCTTAAAATCTCTGGGACTTTATGCTCCCATTCAATTGCCTGAATGTGGACTCCTCTGACGCCTGGTATCTCCTGAACCTGCTGTATCAACTCCACAGTAATGCATATTCCCTCCTCTGCCTGATTTTCCTTAGCCTGTTTTTTTTCATCCCCTGCTGATAACTTCGCTTGCTCCATTCTGAGCATGAGATTCTCAGGCACACTCACTCCAGCAACAGAGCTATTCATATATTTCAACATGCCAAGATTCTTGGGAACAATAATACCAGCAAGAATAGCTGTCCCCTCATTCAGGCCCATGTCAACAATGATACGCATCTGTTTTTTAAACTCTTCAATATCAAATACTCCCTGGGTCTGGATGAAATCAGCTCCTGCTACCACCTTTTTCTTCAGTCTGAGAGGCCTTATTTCAATGGGATCCCCCAGGGGGGTCCAGGCGGCCCCTATAAAGAGGGGCGGTCTCTTTTCGATGGGATCCCCTCCCTGCTGTATACCATTATCTCTCATGCCTTTCAGAGCAGAAACAAGCTGTATTGAATCGATATCGTACACATTCTTTGCCCCCGGATGTCCTTTCAACTTCCCAGCCGCACCGAATGATTGGTGATCACCTGCAATACATAAACAGTTCCTGATACCCAATGCAGCAGCTCCTAGAATGTCCGACTGTATTGCAAGACGATTCCTATCCCTACAGGTCATCTGCATCACAGGCTCAAGGCCCTCTCTCATTATCAGCACCCCCGATGCAATACTGGAGAGGCGCACAACGCCTGTTTGATTATCAGTGATATTGAAAGCATCTGCAATTCCTTTTAAAAGCCGTGCCTTCTCCAGCACTACGTCAGCATTACAATCCATAGGAGGACCAATCTCAACAGTTACAGCAAAATGCCCCGCTGCCAGTATTCGTTCCAAGTTACTCCCGCTCTTTAAAGCCTGTTTTTCCATTTCCACTCCTAGCCTCCCGAACCCTCTTTATCTTGCAATTCTTTTCCAGCAGTCTCTTCGACTTTTTGAGAAGGAGGAGCCATCTCCTCATGAATGACCCGACGAGGACCTCCGTGATGGGATGTAGACCAATCGCGGGGAGGGATAATTTCTTCCAATCGATGGAGAGTCCCAATTTTTTTCATACGTTCAACAATAAGACTCCATCCACAATCCACATCAGGGCTAATTTCGCATTTTCCATCCTTACTTCCTCCACAGGGACCATTTAAAATGGACTTTGAACACCGGGCAATGGGACAAATTCCTCCTGTAAGATGAAGAATGCAGTTACCACACCCTGCACACATTTCAACCCATACACCCGGTTCTACCGCCGCACCAAAAAACTCAGTATTCACCCCTGGGAAAACCGGAATGGTTTCAAGTTTATCTGCTAAAAAATTAACACCAACACCGCACCCTAGTGAAAGAACTGCCTCAATGTTCTCCTTCTTTACCCTTTCTACAAGAGGTGTTACAAACTCCGGTTCACACTGCCGTGTAATGCAATCCTCAAGGATCTCAATTTCTTTATCCTCCTTGAGAAAACCTATACGTAAGCCAGAAGCCACAACTTTCACCTCCGTTTCTCCACCTGCAAGACATACAGTGGTACACGTTCCACATCCAACAATAAGAATCTTGTGATAATCTTCGATAAAAGATTTGATTTCATTCAATGACTTTCTCTCTGCGACTATCATGGCTCTTTATTCCTTATTTTTAATCTGTAATAATTTACGCTTCGAAATCTCCCAAAAAGCTGTCCATGAAACTTCTGCCGAAGATTCGGTTTTCCAGTAATCTATCCTTTCAGCTTCAACGCCAACCTCTTCAAGGACCTGTTTTGCCTGATGAATCTTTCTCAAAAGTCTTTCCTCGGCTGTGGGATACAAACAGGAGCCCTCACTGCAACCAATAATAGTGAGAGCATCTGCACCACGTTCAAAAGGTAAAAGGATGTCAGGTACGCTGAGTCGGGCCACACAGGGAATCGTTATAATGTGAATACCTGATTTTCTATAACTTTCTGATTTCTCAAAAATGAACTTCCTGCTGGTCACTTCATATAGACAGCAATAAGAAATAATCAAGGGGCGAGCAGCCGTATCCCGTGTCGAAGAATCGAGTACACGCTGAAGTTGCTCTTTCATTTTATCTGTACTGAATCTCTTCAAAGCGATTGCTGCAGCCGGACACTCAGCTGCACAGATCCCACATGCCTGACACTTCTCTTCCGGCATCGCAGCAGTCTTCTCCACTGTTGCAACACCAAATGGGCAAATTCTGACGCATGTAAGACAGGCTGCGCACTTCTCCTCATCTGCGAGAGCACCGGTTGTACAGGCAAGACAACGTCGAGCTTCTGCAAGCGCTTCTTTTTCAGTAAAGCCCCGCTCTATCTCTGCGAACTCTTTTAATCTGATTTCTGGAGACAATAACTCGATGGTCACAGGGGCCTGTTTCTTTATCTTTTCTGCTGTTTCATCAGGAAGATCCTCCAAAGTTGGCAATTCCATAATAGGTTGCTTCAGTAATTCTCCCTTCTCCAGATAATGGGAAATTGCCTTCGCAGCCCTGTGTCCATCTCGAACCGACTCCACTGAAGATGCTGGTCCGATGAGTAATTCTCCACAGACAAACACTCCTTCTCTTGATGTTGAAAGTGTTTCCTGGTTACATTCAAGTCTCTCACCTGGATTTATTTTAAGATTGCCTCCCTTTACACATGTAAGGTCACCCCGTTGGCCAATGGCAATGATCACATTATCCGCAAGCACAGTCCGGTTAACCGAATCATCAAATTGCGGATTGAAATGACCATCAGAATCAAAAACGCTCACACATTTTTTCAACTCCATGCCTTTTACCGACTCATTTTCCGAAAAGACTGTTTTAGGACCCCAGGAGGTCATTATATGAATGTCTTCCTCTTCGGCTTCTTCAATCTCCCATTTCCAGCCCGGCATCTCGTCTCGTGACTCAAGGCACACCATTGTAACCATTTCTGCACCAAGTCTCCTTGCTGAACGGGCGACATCGATCGCTACATTACCTCCACCAATTACGATCACTCGCTTACCTAAGACAGGGGGCCATGGTGATAAAACAGTTTTCAAGAATGGAAGAGCGAGCATTATCCCTTTACTATCGATTCCTGGAATATTAAGGGTGCGGCTTTCAGACAATCCCGAAGCAAGAAGAACGGCCCCAAAACCCTGATTAAAAAGATTGTCGATGGAATAATCTTTTCCTATTTCTTGGTTAGTTCTTAATTCTACTCCAGCAGAGAGAATGTCATCTATATCTTCTTTCACCACTGAATAGGGCAGACGGTAACGGGGAATAGCATGTCCGAGAAGACCCCCAGGGGTTTCCAACCGCTCAAAAACAACTACCTGTAAGCCCATTTTTACAAGATCATACGCAGCTGTGAGCCCAGAAGGTCCGGAACCAACCACGGCAATCTTTTCATTTCTCTTTTCAATGGTCAACGGTTTTTCCCGTCGAGAGATACGATAATCCTTGGTTGCCTCCATTACAAAACGCTTTAATTTCATTAATCCAACAGGAGCATCAACTTTAGCTCTCCGACAATTTTGTTCGCAGGGATGATGACAGATTCTTCCGCAGACTGAGGAGAAAGGGTTAGCATCAAGGAGAAGTTCCAGTGCCTGTTCGTATTCACCCTCAGTAATGAACTCTGCAAGCTGACGTGTATCTGTATGTACAGGACACGCTGCAATACATGGTGCATACTTATTTCTAGCTGTTGAAGGTTCTAACATTTTTTATTCCTTCTTAAAATTAGCTAGAACAAATGCTTCACAATTTGTATCTTACCAAGATCACATGTGTAAGCTCTTATTTTTACTCTTTTCACCAAAAATTGCAATAATTTATTCTATAAAAAAATTTACCTTAATGAGTGTTCATAGAAAATATAATTTTCTTTACCTTAACTAAAATACTTTCTCAGTCTGCGAAACTTTTGCAAGAAACCCTTTACACACTTCGCTCTTCTTATCATAATGAAGGGAAATGGCGGGATCGGATGTTTTTTTCTTATTACCTTTTTTCATGGTCGATTCAAGATACAAATAACAAAGGGGCATGGAATGTCAAGGGGCAGACGACTAACGGCTATTTTCGAATCAGCCAAAGAAATCCCCTTTGATGACTCTACACAGTTTGTCATTTTCAGCGACTGCCACCGGGGAGACGGAAGCTGGGCAGATGACTTTGCCCATAACCAGAATGTATTCTATCATGCACTGTCCCGGTATTACCAGGAAGGATATATCTATATCGAAATTGGGGACGGCGACGAACTGTGGGAGAACTTTCGGTTTGACGAAATACGGCAGATGTACAGCAATATCTTTAAACTATTGCGTAAGTTCTACACTGAAAATCGCCTTTACCTTATTTATGGAAATCACGATAAAGAGCGAAAAGACCTCAAAACTGTAAAACAAACGCTTTACCATTATTACGACGAAAAAAGCGGTGAGAGTGTACCACTTTTTGATGGTATACGTGTCCATGGGGGGTTGGTGCTGAGGTACCTCCCCACTGGCAATAAAATATTTCTTGCCCATGGCCACCAGGGAGACCTCTTAAACGACCATCTTTGGAAGCTTGGCAAATTTTTAGGCAGGTGGTTCTGGCGTCCCTTGCAGCTGCTCGGTGTACACGATCTCACACGGCCCGCGATTAACTTCAAAAAACGAAAAAAGCTTGAGAGAAAGATCCTCAGGTGGGTCGAAACACATAAACAGACATTTATCTCCGGTCATACACATCGACCACGATTTCCCAGCCCGGGTGCAGCTCCCTACTTTAACGACGGGAGCTGCGTACACCCGCGTTCCATTACCGGTATTGAGATCAAAAAGGGTGAAATATTACTTATTAAGTGGGAACTCAGCACACGGGAAGATGGCGCTCTTTTAATTTCGAAAGACATTCTGGCAGGACCGCAAAAACTATCGTTGTACTTCTCAGCCAGTAATGCTAGACCGTGAGTTGACAGTAAAATTATGCAGTACTATTATAATCTCAGATGAAAGAAGATTATCCATCATTTTTATCTCCTTGGAGCCTGCCCTTTGATCCACTCGCATTGGCCCACAGAACGGAAGAAATCGTGGGCGAAGGAAACAGGAGAAAATACACCGACTTCTACTGCACAGGAGTATACAGAGGGATATCCACCGGTTATACTGTGGGATGTAATTTAAGGTGTGTATTCTGCTGGGTAAACTGGTCTCGCGATTTTCCATTCAAAGCAGGGAAACTCTACTCACCACAGCAGGTACATGCCACCCTTGTCACCAATGCCCGCAAAAAAGGAGTAACGAACGTAAGGATTTCAGGGGGAGAACCAACCCTCTGTCCTGACCACCTGATCCCGATTTTAGATCTAATAGATAAAACCGGTCTCTTGTTCATACTGGAGACAAACGGAATTTTAATGGGTAGTAATCCCGAGTACCTACAAAAGTTATCAACATATAAGCACATCCATGTTCGTGTATCTCTGAAAGCAGGAACTCCCGATGGATTTGAAAGAAGAACCGGAGGAAAAGGGGAATTCTACGAATACCCCTTTAAATCGATAGACGGCTTACTATCTTCGGGAATACCCTTTCATGTGGCAGCCATGACCGATCCTCGGTTGATGAGCAGGAAAGAGCGCAGGGAGCTGATCGATAAATTACACCTCATCGGATATGCCGATTACCTTGAAGAGGAGACGTGCGATCCCTATCCGAACTCACAGAAGAGGCTCGAGAAAGCCGGTTTTCACCTGTGGAGGGATTAATCCCGTACTTTACACGAAAAATGATTTGTGGTATTTTAAAAGAATCTTATGTTTCTGTCTACATAGATTGAAAATGAAAAAAAATATAGAGGACCTCATAGACAGCAGGAGTTTCTACGTTGAGCTATTTGGGGAAAACCAGCAGGTAATTAACTCGAAAAAAAGGATGTTGCACAAGGCCTGGGACCTGTTTAAACAGAATTTTCTCCATCTGGTTCATAGAGAACGTGTATTCATCGTATCTGTTCCCAATAGGGTCGAGATCTTGGGAAAGCATACCGACTATCAGGGGGGCGAAACGATTGTCCTCACGGGTCCGAAAAACTTCTTTGCAATCTGCGCTCTCTCAAAAGACGATAGTTCAGAGTTAATGAATGCAGATCCATTGCTGGGAACAACAGTTCTGAAATTCCATACCGGCACACCTCTTCTGATAACCGAAGGAGTGGGATCGCAGTATTCGTGCACAGTGGTAAAAAGACTGATGAATAACCTGGCAGGTAGGGGCCTGCCGCCACTAAAGAATGTGAAAGCCGTATTTATCGGAGATATTCCTTTCGGAGGAGGCACATCTGGCTCTTCCTCAAAGGTAATTTCCGATTTTCTTATCTTTACAGCACCGAACGATATCTTTTTCGACCAGCGCTTTGTTTCATTGATGATTGACAATGGAATAAAAGCAGGAATGCAAGTAAATCAGGAAGGGGTCGACCCATATTTCCTTCCCCTATCAATGTATCTTGCCCACTATGAAAATGGACTTGACTTTGGAGATTTAAAAGGGGATAAGGGGGTGGGGACCTTTGGTGGGTCAGAAGACCATACCGCAATCCTGCTTGGAATGAAGGACACACTTCTTCTATGCAGATTCTGTCCTACTTTGGTACTTGAACGGCTCAGGATACCCCAGGATTACATGATTGTAGTCGCCTATTCAGGAAGAAGAGCTGAAAAGACAAAAGATGCAATGGAAAAGTATAATCGTCTTTCAAGAAATGCGTCCGATGCGGTGGCTGTGTTGAACAATATAAACCAGACCCGTTTCCCCTATCTCAGGGATTTCTTCAAGGATCTTTCTATGGAGCAGCGAGCAGATAAGGCCTATTATCAGTTAAAGGAAAGTAAAAAGGCTCTGAGCCTCGCAGAGCGAGCATATCAGTTTTTCAAAGAAAGGGAAATAATCCATTCGGCATTGACCTCAATAAAAGAGGGTGACATTAATAAGTTCGGGAGCTTGATCAACAACTCTCACTCTATTTCCAGGCAGTATCTTAAGAATATTGTCCCTGAAATAGACTTTCTGCAACACGCTTCGCTAGATCTCGGTGCCCTTGGAGCGAGTGGATTTGGTGGAGGCTTTGGTGGCTGCTGTTATGCCCTCATACCGAGAGAAGAGATTTCAAACTTTTTAATCAAATGGAGTGAAGAGTATCTGAAAAAATACCCTCAATATGAGGGAGTGGCGCAATTTGACGTGTACCCTCCTTGCAGAGGCTGCTTTTTGGAGGAAGTCATTGGTTGATAAAGCGGTTATACTTGCTGCAGGCAGCGCATCCAGAATGCAGGAAAATCTTGACAGATACATTTCAAACGAGGAAGAGCTTGCCTTTGTGCAAAAAGGCGAAAAAATGGCAGCCCGCTTTGCTCAATTCCCTTTTTTAGACTATCAGATGCTCAACCTCATCCAAGCAGGTATCAAGAAAATTAATCTGGTTCTGCGGCATGACGACAGTTACTTTATAAATCACTATGACAGTAAAGGTACACTCCTTTTCCCTGAAGCCCTGATATCCTATTCTTTCCAGGAAATCCCAGACGGTACGGCACATGCCGTACTTGTAGCGGAAAAATTTGTCGATGGTGACAAATTCATCATACTCAATGGCGACAATAATTATTCAACTCACTCGATACTTATGCTCGTATGCTCTCCTGCACCACAATCCTCCATGGTCGCATACGATATAAGGGGATTTAACAAATGGACGCGGGAAAAATTAAAAGACTTTGCCGTTGTCAAAACCCGTGAAGGGAAGCTCGAAAAAATCGTTGAGAAACCTCAAAATCCTCATGACTTCAAAACCAATGATATGCTCTACACAGTGGATAACCAAAGAATTGACATAAGAAATCGCATTCTTGTGAGCATGAATCTCTGGTGCCTTGGCGCTGAAATTTTATATGCGTGCAAGACTGTTAAGAGGCACGAGTCAAGGAAAGAGGAAAAACCTGGGGAGTATGAGCTCCCCGATGCTATAGAACTGTTTATGAATAAAGGAAATGAGATACTGGTTTATCATGCATGTGAGGATGTGCTTGATCTTACCAGAGCCGAAGACATCGAAATTGTAGCAGGGAGAATACGCAAAAATCTCATGGAAAAAATAAAAGAGCTCGAATGTAGATATAAGCGTTTATTATAATTCTACCTTTTGTTTTACCTATTTAAGGAACTGGTATTGATGATTACAATATCAGAGGATTTATGGGAAAAGAGAATAATTTTAATTTTTTTAGTGGAAATCAGAAGAGATTGTGTAAAAATTCCATTATAATATAAATTATACAAATAAATATTCCGATTTTAAAATATATATATCAATGTAAAAAGTTATATGATGCGTATATTCCTCTGTATAATGTTTTTTTCCATTGGTGCTTTATTGTTCTCCTGTAAGACCATCCGTATGGATACCGCAGTCCCTGATAAAAAAGCAGAAGAGCCCCGCATTTATGAAGTCCCTGAAATCGTGCACGAAGTTAAAAAAACTCAGGAAAAATATTCTATAGGAGAGGAAACTCAATCAACTCAAGTAGAAGAACCTTCCGAAAAATCTGCCGAAGAACCGGCGGAACCTCAGCCAAGCGGAACAGATATTCATGAAAAAGAGGATGAACTCATTGTGCAGCGATACCTTCAAAGCATGACGCTCGAGGAACGGGTCGGCCAGCGCTTTATCAGTAATATTGAAGGAAGCGAGTTTTCTGACAGAATTGTGAGTCTTATTCACGATGAGCACATAGGGGGTATAATTCTCTACCCCTGGAATGTGCAGGATGTACACCAGGTGAAAAATCTCACCGAGACGATACAGCGTACGGCATATGAGAACAATCCCCCTATCCCTTTATTTATTTGCGTTGATCAAGAGGGTGGAAGGGTAAATGCCTTTAAATTAAGGGAAACCAGTCAACTATCCCCTCCATTTTTCTGGGCACAGCATAATGAGCCCTTCTTTATTGAGGCTGCTGCCTATATTACCTGCAGCGAAATATCAAAACTCGGCTGTAATATGAACTTTGCTCCTGTCCTTGATCTATACGGGCATCCCGATAAAACAATTATCGGCGACAGGTCTATGGGAAAGGATCCTTTCACAATAGGAACCTTTGGTATCTCTTACATGAAAGGTGCGAAAAGGGCAGGAGTAATACCAGTAGTTAAACATTTTCCTGGTCATGGGAGCTCCACTGTAGACTCGCACCACAGCCTTCCTGTAGTCGAAAAAGACGAAAGTACTCTTAGAGATCAGGATTTCAAACCCTTTCAAATGGCAATTGAAAGTGGGGCTGATGCTGTCATGACAGCGCACGTGCTGTTCAATCAAATAGATCCGGAATATCCTGTGACCCTCTCCTCCCGTATCCTCAGAGGAATATTGAGGGAGCAATTTGGATTTCAGGGAATCGTCATTTCCGACGGCATGTCCATGGGGGCTCTCTCGAACAACTTCGAGATTACCGAAACCCTCAAACTCATGTTCAAAGCCGGTGTCGACCTCATACTGGTTCACCACAAGTATAACCTTGCTGACCTCAAGAGAACAGTATACGAGCTCTATGAGCATGGTGAAATAACACAGCGTGAGATCAATGAAGGAGTCGAGCGCATACTGAAAATAAAACTAAAGTACGGCTTGATATCGAAAGACACCGTTTTTTTGCTCTCAGATGATTCTCAATCCGCACCGGACTTAAATTAAAAAAGGGACTTCTAAAAAGTTCGTCGGGTTTATCGATATTGAAACAGACAGCCACTTTCATTCCCATATTGAAACTGAAGAATCGCTGATTCAGAAGCATCTGGCGTTATGTATCGAAAAGATTGAGCTGCTCGACTCTGATGCACTGATGGATGAGCTATACCGCATATGTTACCTACCTTGGTCCCAATCTTCCCTCTGAGGAGATTGTGAGAGCTACTCAGCTTATTGGTGCGAATGTGGTCATGATAAGCATTACATTTTCCGGTAATGTACAGCTGATTGAAGCCAACCTCAGAGGTCTTCGATAGTCCCTCCCTCCTCATGTTGCAATTTATATAGAAGGAAATGTCGTTAGGATTCATACAAAATCAATGCTACTTCTTCCTGTGGAGGTGAACCTTTTCCCGCATCTCCCATTGGCCCTGTTCAGGAAAACGGGAGAGCGCTGAAGGAATCATATGGACAGCAAGGGTTTTAATGTCCTGGGAGACGCGGCCGGTCGTGATATCGGCAGACCAGGTGTATACCCTTTCTCCGTCGGTTTCATAGGCAGTAATCTTAATAAAATGGTTTGAGTAGTCGCTTTTTCCGGTATTCAATTGGCCAAAAAGATAAAAACCACTGTCTCCTCCAAAAAATGCACCAAACCCAAATTCCGGTTTGATATTCTCTGTTTCAAAATCTACCTGAAAAATATATTCTGCATCATTTGCTGGCACTGCTATCCACCCCAGGTCCTTCAAATTCTGCTCTATAACGTGTAACAGATCTGATTCAACCTGAAAATTTGCACTATCAGGGGCAGTCCTGGGCTCAACGGCAAAGGTCTTCCCTTTCTGTTCAATGTCTACCCTTTGATTAAAATCTGATTTTATAGTGTAACGAAGATGATACGCACAACCTGACGCAAAAATTATAGCTGAAACAGAGAGAATTTTAAAAAATATTGTGTATCTTTTCATTTTTTCTTCCCCATAAATATTCTAAATTAAGGGCATCCGATTGTTCCACGCTTTTCAGGGACAAAATCAGATAGAAAAACAACACGATCCCCCTCTTTTGTAAAGAGCGGTTCATATTCACGACCGGGACTTTTATAAAGGGGCATCTTCCCACTTCCATCCCGGTTCATTATCCAGATATCAAAATTGCCTCCACAGAAAGAAGGTCCTGGATATTAAAAACAGCAATTGTAATTATTAATAACTGCACCAGGGTTTTTCTGTGCATCTTGAAATATCTTACCTCCAATTACTAATTTAAGCTCCCTTGGAGGTAAAGCAAGAATAACCTATATCACTGGAATGGTTTTCATTGTCACAGCACCTATCAGATGAACATTTCTCTCTACATGTTGTCTTTCTGTTCCATGATGGTCTTTGTATACATATGCCTCTCTTCCAAACTGTTATGGACAGCATATTAATATTGATTCTTATTGAAAATTATTATTCCTAATCATTCCTATTTCAAATCTATCCCTTAGAATACACTTCATGAATTATGGTTTTATATTGAAAAAGCCCGTTGAAGAGACTTATCTTTACGAAATAGGAGCATCTGCCCTTGAGAAAAAATGGCGTATAAGCAGCAGCTTGATCATTTCATCGCCCGAATGATCAAGGCATGCGAGGCGGTTGACCGTCTGCATGCCGAAGTACTTCCATCGCCACTTCTCTCTAGCGTCATTGATGACTGTCTCGAAAAGGGCATTGACGTCACGGCAGGCGGTACCTACCATATGTGATTATACACAGTTTCGGCCCATGTACCTATGGGATAAAATGTTGCTGCCACATCAGATGGACGCAGGTCACAGATGCCGCTTGCAGATGGTGGCATGTCAGCAATGGCTGGGCGGGACAAGAACGGCCCCACTGCACTCTTAAAATCGGTAGCAAGACTGAACTCAAAACTCGCAAGTAATGGAACACTTCTCAACATGAAATTCCTGCCTGGCCTTTTTAAAAATAAATCGGACCTGAAGAAATTCTCTGCCCTACTCAGGGGATTTGTGCGGCTAAAAATACATCATGTTCAGTTCAATGTGGTTCAAAGGGAAGATCTTATCGCTGCAAAACAAAATCCTGATAATTACAGGGGACTGACCGTTCGGGTGGCAGGATACACGGCCCATTATACAGAGCTGGCAGAGGACCTACAGGATGAGATCATTTCGCGTACGTCCTTTGGAGGATAGCTCGTTGCGAGGAATTGTTTTTGACATCAAACGCTTTGCGGTCCATGATGGACCGGGAATACGGACAACAGTTTTCAGCAAGGGGTGTGTTCTGCTCTGCTACTGCACTTGAGTTTGATGCATGGGAGATGGAAGGCTCAGAGGTTGTTGATGAAGTGAGAAAGGATGTTCTTTTTTTGAAGTTTCCGGTGGTTGAAAAAGAGGGAGTGAAAGCACTTACATATTGATTTACTCCCTCCTTCCAATACATTCTTTAATTTCATGCAAAGACAGTACCGCCTACTCAAATCCCAATTTTTTCAATTTAGGGCGAATGACCACAGAACAATACCCTGCATAGGGATTTCTTTCGTAATAATCCTGATGATAGTCTTCAGCTCGATAAAAAACGCTCAGAGACACTATCTCCGTTACAACTGGATCATCAAAGTAGCTCTGAGCCTTTTCTTTTGCTTTTTCAGCTATCCTTTTCTGCTCCTCATTGTGGTACAAGATTATCGAACGGTACTGCGTTCCGATATCTGCTCCCTGTCGGTTGAGTGTCGTAGGGTCATGGGCCTTCCAGAAGATATCAAGTATTTCCTCGTAAGTGATCACTTCAGGATCGTACTCTATCTGAACAACCTCCGCATGCCCTGTGTGGCCCGTGCAGACTTCTTCATAGCTCGGGTTCTCCTTATTCCCGCCTGCATAGCCGGAGGTTACTGAGAGTATTCCATCCAATCTCTCATACACTGCTTCAATACACCAGAAACATCCACCACCTAACGTGACATATTCCGATTTTGTTTCACTCATGTCTTTCTCCTGTTCTTCATCAAGCTCTGAAATATTTGGGAGCTGTGAGGTGGCGAAAATTATGATAAGCACCATACTGCTTATGAGAAGAATTATTTTTCCCGTTGTAAGCTTCATATTTCCATCTCCCTCAAATCATTCTATGTAACTAATACAATAAGCCGAACTCTCACACCAGAACAGGGGAAGTTATTCAAAATAGAGCTTAGGGCACTGGAAATATAAAGCGGGGAAAAAAGGAAATTAATAAATATGTGATTATGACTGCTGAGCCTGTATTGCTGTGATCGCTATTGTGTAGACAATGTCAGTTATATCGGCCCCTCTGCTCAGGTCATTTGCTGGTTTGTTGAGGCCCTGTAGCACAGGACCGATGGCTGGAACTTTTGCTGACCGTTGTACCGCCTTATAGGCTGTGTTTCCTGCATCAAGGTCCGGGAAGATGTAGACTGTTGATTTACCTGCTACCTTGCTATCCCGTATCTTTACCTTTGCAACCTCCTCAGATGTCGCCGCATCGTACTGGAGTGGCCCTTCAATGGGAAGGTCAGGTCGCTTCTTTTTTGCGATTCTGGTTGCTTCCCTTACCTTCTCCACATCCTTTCCCTTACCCGATTCTCCAGTAGAATAGGAAAGCAGGGCAACATAGGGCTCGATCCCAAAGAGACGCGCAGTTTCTGCACTCGTGATCGCGATATCCGCAAGCTGCTGGGCATCCGGATTCTCCACGAGAGCACAGTCGCCGTACACCAGAACTTTATCGGGCATGCACATGAAGAAAATGCTAGAAGTGAGAGACACATTTTCCTTTGTGCGAATAATGCGTAAAACAGGACCAAGAGTATCTGCGGTGGAATGTGTTGACCCCGAAACAAAACCGTCTGCTGCGCCTTTTCTCACCATCATTGCTGCGTAGTTGACAGGATCAAGCATGAGCTCACGGGCCATTTCTCTTGTAACCCCCTTGTGCTTCCTCAACTGGTAAAGGGTTTCTACATAATCCTCAAGTATGTCTGGATCGTATTCAGTGGGATCTATGATGTGCACGCCTTCGATATTTGCACCAAGTCTCCTGCTGGTCTCTGCAATTTTGTCCTTCTCTCCTATGAGAGTGATATCACAAATTTCTCTACGAAGCACCTCTGCGGCTGCCTGAATAATCCTTTTCTCGGTACCCTCCGGCAGCACGATATGTCTTTTTTTAGCTTTTGCCATCTGAATGATACGGTACTGGAACATTCTGGGCGTGACAGCATCGGTCCTCACTTCCCCAAGGTATTTATCTAGACAATCGATATCCACATACTTCTCGATAAGGCGGAAAACCAGTCTGATTTTTTCAGGATCATCATCTGTGAGTTCTCCAGTAATCTGATTTACCCTGAGTGTCGTCGTATAGGTATCCTCCTTCACAGAGAGGATTGTCAAGTCTGTGTCAGATATACCTTCAATGAGCTTTCTTACATTTTCTCCTGGTACCAGACCTCCCGTAAGCACAAGCCCTGAAAACCGAGGATAGTGCCTGGATTTCTGTGCACTCAAAGCAGTAAAGATGTGCTCTATTCTGTCTCCAGGGGTGATGAGTAAATAACCATCCTTATCCTTGATATACTCAAGGGCATTCTCCGGTGTCATGGCAAGGACTTTTACATCCGTAACCACCTTCAACCCATCATCACCCTGATAAAGCACCCGAGCATTCAGCTTTTCTGCAACCTCTTTCAGACGGGGACCTGAGAGTATTGGGTTGGAGAGCACGGTTCCAAAGAGTGGTATTTCCCTTTCACAGAGCAGGGAGCCCATCTTTTTAATTGCCTGTTCATAGTCCTCAGAGTCAAACCTGTTTACGATTGCGCCCAGTAAATTACAGCCCATCTCTCTAAAGGATTCCGCACATTCAATAATATTCTGCATGATTTCGTCGGTCGACTTCTCTGAACCCTTTGCGACCAGAAGCACAGGAGCACCGAGGTTTTTCGCGAGCTCAGCATTAATATCGAACTCGAGTGCGGTTATTGCACTCGTATAATCCGTGCCCTCCATTACTAGTATATCCTTATTCTCAGAAATCCTCTCCACTGAATCAAATATTTTTTCAAATAGCTTTTCCTTGTCTTTTTGTGCATCATCCATGGAAACCGGATTAATGTCATGTGGATCATCGGGGAGCCCGAATATATTTTTTATCAGTAGTGCATCTTTATCAATCCTGCTTCCCTGACTGTATCTCTGGCCTAAGGGCTTCATATACCCCACCTTTGGAATGATGCCCTGAAGGGCGTTCATCAGGCCTATGGTGACAAGACTCTTGCCGCTCTGCTGCTCTGTTGAGGCAATAAAGATCCTTTTTTCCATTTTGTTATACCTCTTTATATTTTAACTCCTCTGTTCTTCTCGCAAATCAGCACAGTATTTATTCAATAAGATATTACTTTGGAAAAGATAAAATTAAAAGCTCTTTCTGGTACGGAGATTTTGTTGACAACAAAGAACCCCAATGATAGAATCAAAACGTATTAATATATTTAACATAATTTTAATAAAAAACTAATAGTCCAAAAATCGCACATAGTTTGTTTATTTTGAACGGGGGTGGATATAGTCTTTCTAGATGCAGTATTACTTACAAAAATATGTCACTTTTCTGAAAAAATTTAAATGAAGGAGGTATTTTATGAAAAAGTGCGCTATTCTCATCACAGCATTAGTTTTTATGCTCACCGCAACTTGTGTTTTTGCAAGTGGCGAGAGAGTGCCGGTGGATACAGGGGTAATCAAGTACTATACGGATAACGACGAATCCGAGCTCGACCCTTTAGCAAGCGAAATAGTAAAAGGCACAGGCCTCAAACTCG
>Ga0209636_10002072_pt1 | contig 20338 bp, 20 predicted proteins | sample DeeMarSWOR152_54_FD_187464 | JGI IMG/M metagenome (GOLD analysis project Ga0209636, IMG submission 187464) | Marine sediment microbial communities from White Oak River estuary, North Carolina - WOR-1-52-54 (SPAdes) (version 2) | ecosystem: Environmental > Aquatic > Marine > Intertidal zone >...
TTTAGGAGCACCAGCATATGTTGAAACCATTTTTACTTGTTTATTCCATAAATCAAATAGCGGAAAAGGAATTTCAACACTGGGCTTGGTTGGTGCAAAAAAAAGAATAGTTCCACCCGCTGCCACAGAATCCAGTGCTTGCCCTGCTGCAGAAGGTGCACCAGTACATAAAATAACTAAATCTGCTAGTTTACCGCCATTATTTTTCTTAACTTGCTCAATTATATTTTCCTTTGCATTTATTACAATATCCGCGCCCATTTTTTTTGCTGTTTTTAAACGATATTCATCTATATCTGTTGCAAAAATTTTACTTGCGCCCATTGCTCTTGCATATTTTATGTTTAATAGACCAGCTATACCACTTCCAATTACTAAAACACTTATCCCGGATTTCATTTTGGCAATTTTCATACCCCTAACAACACAGGCAAGTGGTTCAATAAAAGCACCTTCTTCATATGAAATTTCTTTTGGCAGAATAAATACACCCGATTCAATATTTATCTTAGGAACTTTTAGATACTGTGCAAAACCCCCTGGATAAAAATTAGTGGAATGAAGAGTATGACAAAGAGTTTGTTGATCATTTTGACAAAAACTACAGGTTTTACAAGGTACATGATGTGAGACAAATATTCTGTCTCCAACTTTGAATTTTTTAATCTTTTTTCCAACTTTTACAATATCCCCTGCCATTTCATGACCAAGCACACGAGGTGCCTTTTTTATCCTGTACCATTCCATTACATCGCTACCACAGATACCACATGCTTGGACTTTTACAAGTAATTCTTCATCATTGATTTCAGGAATCTGCATTTCTTCAATTCTTACGTCATTGTTATTGTAATACATTGCAACTTTCATTTTTTCTTTATTCATACATTGCCAGTCTATGATTAATTATTTAATAGATTTTATGATTCTGCTTTTTAGAGGTTAAACTATGAAAATAGGCATTGTTTATTATTCAAGAACAGGAAATACAAGAAAAGTAGCACAAATTTTAGAAGAAAAATTTAAAAAAGAAAAGGTTGAAGTTGATTTAATCGAAATCGAACATATTAAAAGACCTGGTTTTTTAAAAGCAAGTAGAGCATCAATGAAACAACAAGAATTACCAATAAAAAACATTGATTTTGACATGAAAAAATATGATTTTATATTAACTGGTTCTCCAACATGGGCTGGCAGACCTTCACCTTTTATTACAACCTTTGTAAATAAAGTAGAAAATATTAAAGGAAAAAATGTAGCTATTTTTGGTACTGGTATGAGCCCTATTAATGAAAGAGAAAAATTCAAAGAAATTATTAAAAATAATTTAGAAAGTAAAGGTGCTAAAATAGATAATAATTTTTTAGCTTTAATGATGAAAAAAGGGCAAATTACAGATGGTGAGCAAAATATAGATGATTTTGTTAAAAACATAATAAAAAATATTTAGAGGTATTAAAATGGGATTATTTGGGCCTGATAAAATAACATTAACGCTAGAAAAATACGATTATAAACCTGGGGAAAAAATAAAAGGTATAGTTAAACTAAATTTGAAAAAACCAACAAAAGCTAGAAAAATTGAAGTAGGATTGTTTGGAGAAAGAAAAGAAAGCTATAGGGGACATGATGGAAAAACGCAAATTAAAAAAGTTATTATTTATGATTTTAAAATATCGCTTGGTTCCGAAGGGGAATATTTAACAGGGGATTATCCTTTTGAAATACCTATTCCAGATAACATTTTATCTTTAGACCCTCGTAAAAATATTTCTGGTAATTTAGGAACTGTTGTTAATGTTTTAAGTACTATGAGTGGTCAGAGAATTTATCCAGTTGAATGGTTTGTAAAATCTCAACTAGATGTCCCAATGATGTTTGATGTTAAAAAAGAGCAGAAAATCGTAATAACTAATTAAGGAAATTCAAAAAAATTACATTGAGCGCAGGCGTTTTATTCTTTCGTCAAGTGGTGGATGTGTTGACCATATTGAATTGCGTAATGCTCTTTTAAATGGATTTGCAATATATAATGGGGCAACTGTTTTTGATCCTTTAGGATCATCAGGTAAATCTGCTTTGATTTTTTCCAAGGCTCTTGCAAGTCCTTCAGGGTTTCTTGTTAAATATGCTCCATCTGCATCAGCTAGATATTCCCGTCTTCGGGATATTGCAAAATAAGTAAGTCTTGAAAAAATTGGTGCAAGAATAATAAATATTATTGCTAAAATTAGAATTATTGCATTGCCGCCGCCTTTTCTATTGCTTCTTCCACCACCGCTAATACCACCCCAGAAAAGCATACGAATAACAATTTCAGCAATTAGAGCAATAGCACCAACTACTCCAACTGTTACTGTCATAACAAGTATATCTCGGTTTTTTATATGACTCATTTCATGGCCTATTACACCTTCAAGTTCTTCTTTATTTAATTGTTGTATTGCTCCCGTTGTTGCACAGATGACTGCTTCTTCTGGTTTTTTTCCTGTTGCAAATGCATTAATATCTCTTGAGTCCTGTACATAAACAGTAGGAGTTGGTAAACCTGCGGCAAGAGCCATTTCTTCCACTTTGTATATTAGAATTTTTTCATCCCGGTTTTGTGGATTTGCAGGTCTTGCACCAGCTGCAGAAAGTACACTTTGAACAGAAAAAGAATATGTAATTAAGATGTAAGCTATTGCAATAGGTAAGCCAATAGCTGTTGAAAAGATTGGTGGGGCTCCAAGAACGTATCCTATAGCAAAGATAATTCCAAATAAAAGTAAAAGCATAAAAATACAGATAATAAGTGTATCTCTTTTGTTTTTTCGTATATGGTCTTCAACAAGCATTTGCTTTTCCATAGTATCAAGCTATTAAGGTCTTTTTAAAATGATACTTTTGGTACTTCTCTGGATGCTTCAGGTATTTGTAACATCAGTCTTTCTTTCTTACCCATCCATCTTGCAAAAATATTACCAGGGAATGTCTCTATTGTGTTATTAAATGCTAAAACCGAATCATTAAAGTGTTGTCTTGAGTAAGCTATTTTGTCCTCAGTGTGTGTTAATTCATCCTGAAGGTTTAAAAAATTCTGATTAGCCTTAAGGTCAGGATAACTTTCTGCAACTGCAAAAAGTGTTTTTAAAGCACCTGTTAACATATTATCAGCATTTATGCTATCTTGTGGTGTTTTAGCACTCATGATGGCAGAGCGTGCTTTGGTCACATTCTCAAGAGTCTCTCGCTCATGTTTCATATAACCTTTAACAGTTTCCATAAGATTTGGTATTAAATCGGCTCTTCGTTTCAATTGCACATCAATTTGTGCCCAAGAATTATCAATACGGTTTTCATATCTAATTATTCTATTGTAGAAACCCCAATAAATAAGTAGGAAGAATACTACAATTATTACCACTATAAATATCAATATCAACCATATCGGATCCATAATTTTCCTCCTTCCATTAATTTTGAAGTGGTTAATGTCATTTCTTATTTAAAGTTATCGTGAAAAAAATATTTTTTTTATTTAACCAGATAGTGTTGCTAGATGTTTTATTCTTTTTTTCATATTAGGATGAGAGCTAAACACTTCCAATAATCTATCTGCACCTGTGAGTTTTATTTTTTTGGTAGTAAGAATTCTTAGTTCATCTGCATCAATTGTTCCACTCATATCAAGATCTATATCCTTTAACTCTCTTACTTCATTCATTGCATTTGAAGGATCATTTAGTAAAAAAGCTTTGATTCCTTCTGCTTGTTTAAGCATTTTTTTTGGTGTTTTAGCACTTACAAGGGTCAATTTGTAAAGAGCTGTAGCTAGATCATGTGATTTACAACCCAGTTCTACACTACCTGCATCAGCATAATATTCTCTAATACGTGAACCATACAATACAAGCAGGTTTGTTATAAAATAAATAGCTAAAGCTAGTAATCCAATTGCCATTGCACCACCACTATTTCTGTCTCGCCTACCACCCCAGAAAAGTGTAATAAATAGCATATAACAAATCATTGGAATAACACTAAGCATGGTAATTATCATAACATCTCTATGTTTTATATGTGATATTTCATGACCAAGAACTGCCTTTAATTCATCCTCATTTAATAAATCAAGTATTCCTCTAGTTACACAAACCCGTGCATCTTTTTTTGTACGTCCAAATGCAAAAGCATTAGGGATTTTTATTTCAGAAATACCCACCTTTGGCTTTTTTGGTAAGCCTGCGTTCTGAGACAGTTCTTCAACCATTTTATGAATATTTGGATACTCATTTTCATTAACGTAACGTACCTTCATTGACCACTCAACAATTTTTGGTCCTATTAAAAACTGGATAAAAATCAAGGCAAAAGCCAGACCAAATACCATAATGTAAAAAGTAAAACCGGAGTAGCCAAGTAAGTAAGCTATACCAACAAATAATCCATATAAAATGGCAAAGAGCAAAGCCACCAACAGATATAATCTTATTTGAAGCCACATATTCTTAGCACCGGGTGCGGTAGTAATAAAACTAGTATTTAAATTTTTATGATATGTAATGCCAACAGATATGAGTGGCATTTTTACAATTAAAATATAATGCACAAAAACAAAAGTTTAATCTTAAATAATTTAAACCTGTTATGGCGATACTTTTAATACCAAAACAGATTCATCATTTACTATTTTTGGATCTAAAAAAGCTGTTGACTCTATTTTCATTTTGACCGTAATACTATTAAAAATAGTTCTAAAGAATCCATCGATTGAATCAGAAAATTCATCCCAACTTTCAACATATCTGTACCAACCTGTACCTGCTGGTGGCCATCCTAAATCATCTTCTGGTGGAGGAGTACCATTGTAAGACGGTTGTGGCCAAACAATTTTTTCATTTAAAAACTGTTCATCTATTGGGGTACTACTTGGACCGGGGTCTACTGCAATAATATCAATTTCGTCTTTATCTTCAGTCATTTTTAGTCCATCAAGTAAATAGTCTCTAGCAATAGCAGCTGAATTTTTTCCTAGGGTTTCATTTGAAGCAGTTCCACAATAGCTACCAGGATTTGAAATAACATTTGCATTCCCGTGTGTAACTAAAAGTATTACCTGTTTATAATCAGGGTTAAATCCACCAAAATTTTCTGATTTAGCCACTGTATCATCACCTAGATAAAAGGCTGAAGCCATTGGTATAAGACCTAAACCTTGTCTACTTTTTAAGACATTTATTTTATTATTAATGCTTTGATCATTAGTTTCATTAACTACTATAGGTCCAATTTCTACACGTGCACAAACATCATTTACACCAAATTGAATAATCGTTAGTTCAACAGAGTCATCATGAGGAAACACTTCTTCATTACTAATAGCATGTGCTAATCCATTACACATCAGTTGCCATGATGATGCAATAGGATAAGTTTTAGACCCATCTAATAATACAACAAATTGTGTTGTATCATTATAGCCTAATTCTTCCACTTTTGCTATTATATTTAAAGTAGCATAACATCCAACATTAATAGTTCCAACATTCCATAAACCATTACTACTATTGTATGATCCCTGACTTATAGAACTATTAACATAACTTAATGCTTTAGGTAATAAAAATTCAATTATTGCCCCAGAAGCATTAATATTTCCATAATTAGTTGCTGTTAAAGTAAATAAAACATAATCATATCTTTTTGGATATAGTTGGTCAACTGTCAGTTTAACTCCAACATCACATGTTGGATAGATTTTAGTAATACCTGTCATTACTATGGAATTACTAAAATCATCAATAATATTGACTTTTAAATCAGGATATACTGAATAATCGAAATCATATTCAATAGGATAAATTATTTTCTCACCTATAGACCAGACTCCATCCTCTTTTGACGTAGAATCTAAAAAATCTTCAACCTTAAAAGATAATGATTTTCCACCAATATTTAGAACAAAATCCGTATCTAAATCTAAAGGTTCTCCTCCTCGATGCATAAGAATAAGTTGGTTTTCTTCAATTGTGCCTGAGATCTCTACTATAGGGGCAGGATTAGGTGATGGATTACTTAAAACATTGAAATATATTATACTTAAACAAGAGGTAGCAATTCCTAGTAATAAAACTGTTCCTATTATCTCTGAGACAGCTAATTTTGTCCTTAATTTTTTTGAATTTATTCTTTTCAACAATATCCTCTCTCTTCCTTCTATTTTATACTCTTTATTTACCTATATTTAAGGATATCTTGTAATTTTATTAAAATGTAAAAATACCATTTTTAATGTTCATTTAATCCACCCAGGGGCTATCTGAACAGAAATTTCTGAGACTTTTAAAATAAGATTACCAAGTGAGCCTGTAAATTCAACAGAAATCCCAAAATCTGTATCTTTTATTTCATAATCAAGCAATGAATATTTCAAGGAGGTTTCATTAAAAAATATTCGCCAAGCATTTCTATAATCCGTGGTGATGTTTATAAATTTAAAACTATTAATTGAATAATTATTAGAATCCAAGTATTCCATATACAATGAATAAGTACCATATCCTCCTGCATTCTTTTTTCCTTCAAAACTTGAGATATTTATGATTGTAAATGATACATTTGTAAAATTACTTATTGAAAAAAATGGTTTACCGTTTAATATATTTCCTCCAGATTGATCTAGAATAAGGGCACCTGCTTCAAAAATATAGGATTGATCAACAAAATATGAATTCTCAGCTGAATATCTAATTGTTCCAAGTGAAAAAGAATAAGAGTCTGTATCGTTTGATATCTCTATATTACAATTATCCGTTAAAATATTCAAGTCATCATAAGTCCTTCCAGTACCAAAAATTGGTATTTCTGAAGTACCGAGGGTAATATATGTTGATATTGCATTTTTTTGTTCGATAACTGAAAGTAGGTCTAATGAGTGTTTAAGCTGAGCAAATTGGTAAGAAACTATATACATATGATCAGCTTCTTTTTGCTCTAACCACTGAGGAACATAAACTGTTTGTAAAATTCCAGTAACAACAACAATAAGACCAATAATTAAAACTGTTACAACGATCCCGACTAATCCATCCTCTGGTCTTATAATTTTCCTAACCAACATTATTCATCCTTGACTTATACAATAATATACCTTTTTTTTATTTCTCATAAACAAATTTACCAAGTTTATATGGAGTTTCATATTTTTGCACTCACTCCTGAAGATTTACCATCGTTATAACAGAATTGCTATTACCGTCAATCACGGAAAGCGAAACTTTTTTATTTGTAATATCTCCGACTGGATAAACCACTTGTTCGCCAATATTCCATTTTCCATTATACCTAGATTCATTATCTAAATAATCATAAATCCTAAAATCTTGACTAGTTCCATTTATTGTTATAATAATTTTTGTATCTAAATCTAAAGTTTTTCCACCACGATGTTCTATTGTAATATTATTTTCCGAAATTGAACAAAGAAGATTTACAGTTGGACTAGCATTAATAGGATAGATTGTTATAACACAAAAATATATTACAGAAAAAAGTGAAATAGTTATTCCTAGTAACAACAACGTTCCAACTGATTCTGAAACTGCTTTATCAACTCTTTTCATTTTCTCAATTTTTCCATTTATTAATTTAATTCAGAATGTAAAATATCTTTAGCATCTTTGGTCGAAATTCTTACGTGATGTATAACAATATCTACGAACAAACAAATGAAAGATACATTCCAAGGGTGCATCGATATCCCATCCATATTGATTATTTTCATTTTTAAATGTTTTTTATTTTAAATACTTATTTATTTATTATAATTTTCCGTACTCGATTTGGAATTAATAATTGCATTTTTAATTAAAGTAATTCACTCATTACAACGCAATTAGTTTTCACATCAATAACAGTTACTTTTACCCTTAAATCATCAAGATCATTTGCTTGTTTAAAAATCAGACTTTCACCAATATTCCATAAACTATCTGCTTTAAACTTATTGTCCAAATAATCATTTTCGCCAATTATTATATTAAATGTATCTTCACCTATTTCAAAAATGGTTTTTGTTTGCAAAGATAGTGATTCGCCTCCTTTATGTAAAAGCGTAATGTTTTTTCCTTTTATTTCACCAACAATGGTAACATATGTTTGATCATCTGGAAATGGATTAAATAAAATATTAGCATGAATCACTGTAAAAGATACTACAGCTATTATTAATAATAATATAGACCCAAGCATTTCAGAAATTGCATCATTGTTTTTTTTGATTTTCATAACATATCCCAACATAAATTTTTTTTTCTAAACATTAAATCCAACCTGGACCTACTTGAGCAGTTATATCATATATTTTTATGTTTAAATTTGGTTTATCCCAATAAGCACCTTCAAAAAATTCGACTTTTAAACCATTACTATTTTCACTTATAGAAAAATGAGTTCCATACTCAAGATCTTCTGATTCAGTAAGGGTTCGGTTGAAAAAAATTTCCCATGCATTTGGATATTTAGTATCAATATTTACATAATTTACATTATTAAATACAACTGGTGGGAAAGAGTTTGAAAATTCTGTTTTTATCGGATAAGTCCCATATCCACTAACTGAAACCTTTTCTTTAACTCTTGAAATGTTTGCAATATTAAATGAAAGATTTATTTCATAAGTATAAGAATCAAGTTCAACAGAAAAACAAGGGCTAATTGCCATTACATTCCCTTTATATTGATCCATGATTACAGCACCACCTTCGTAAATAAAGGATTGATCAAGAAAATATGAATTTCTTGAAGAATATTTTATGGTTCCAAAAGAATAAGATGAAGTTCCACTACCACTATCAACTGTTAAAATAAATTGGTCTTCTAAAATATCTAAATTTCCAAATGATCTACTTGATAGAAAAAATGGCATTTCTTTGCTTCCAAGTTTTATTGATGTAGAAATAGGAATTGGTTTTTCAGTGATTAATTGGGTATCAATTGCATATTTTAACATAGAAAATTGGTTTGCAACATCCTCCATATGTTCTGCTTCTTTTTGCTCCATCCAAAGAGGGACATAAATTGTTTGAATGGTTGTGATAATTGTAACAAATAAACCTAGAATTAAAACAGCTACAACTATTCCTACCACACCTTCATCAGAATCTCGAAATTTTTTAATCTTGCTTATATTTTTTTTCATTTTTTCACCTTTTTATTAGGCTTTATAATCATTATAGCGCTGTGTAATTTCAGCTTTAGAAATTTCAACTTCATGAACAAAAATTTCGTCAATAATACAATTTAAACCTCCAATATACAAATTGTTATTATTTTTGTTTATATTTACAGTTAATGTTCTATTGATTTTTTCTGTTGCATTTACATATAGTTTCATATTATTGGAACCTGCATTCTTGTTATATGTTAAAACAACATAATTAAAACCTGAGGAAATGGGAGCTTTTAATTCATAATTATTTATATATGCAAAAACTGTTGTGGTATTTGCATAAATTTTGTAGGCGTTTTCTTTTGCAATTACTTTACCAACACTTTCTTTTTGTTTTATGCTAACTGTTACTACATATCCATCATAATTACTTCTTCTACAAGTAATAGCATAAATGTCATTGCTAACATGAATTATATTTGAGTTCCAACCATCAATATCATATATTAATGTGTCATCATTTTGATCAGTTATGTCACCATTTTCTCCTATTCTAAGAGTTTTTAAATATCCATCATATTGCCCTTCATAAGCAATGGCTAGTATTTGATCATTAATATGAATTATATCTGGTTCGAAACAATCAGAATCACTTGACGGATTATTGATATTATCAAATCTTAATGTATCAATAACACTATCACTAATTAATCCATTAACTTCAATTTTAACTGTTGATAAATATCCACCCCAAGTTGTACGCGAATAAACTATAGCATAAACATCATTAAGAACATGCGTTATTTCAGGGTCATATCCTCTTGAATTATCAAAAATTAAAGAATCAATAATAGTTTTATTGATTTGACCATTACTTAATATTTCAACAGTTTTCAAATATCCATAATTACTAACCCCTCTATAAGCAATGGCAAAAATGTTATTATAAATTGAAATTATATTTGTATCACAGCCGTAAGATAAATCAAACTCTAAAACATCAATAATACTATCAGTTATCAAACCATCATTAGCTATTTCAACTGTTACCAAAAATCCATGAGAATTAGGACCAGAATAAACAATAGCATAAACAGAACCACTAATATGAATAATCTCAGGTTCTTCACCATAAGATAAATCAAACTCTAAAACATCAATAATACTATCAGTTATCAAGCCATCATTAGCTATTTCAACTGTTACCAAAAATCCATGAGAATTAGGACCAGAATAAACAATAGCATAAACAGAACCATAAACATGAATAATATTAGGCTCTGAACAATATTGTTTTTCAAACTCGAAGATATCAATGGGATTATCGTTAATCTGCCCAATATTACTAATTTCTAATGTCCTAATATAACCATCATCATATAGTCCTCTATAAACCATGGCATAAATATTACCTGAAATTGGTATGATATTAGGTTCACTGTAATCAAACATACCAATTTCTAAATCATCAATAACATTATAGTTAATAAGACCACTATCAGCTATATAAATCGTTTTCAAAAATCCATCGTAATCAGGACCAGTATAAACAATAGAACAATAATTTAAACCAATATTAATAATTCTAGGTTCATAACAATCATATTCATCAAACTCTAGAGAATCATTAACTGTATCTGCTATTTGGCCGTTGTTTAATATTTCAATAGTTTTTAAAAATCCATCATTGTCAGTGCCTCTATAAACAATAGCATAAATATTCCCATTAACATGAATTATATTGGTCTCTGTAGCAAACTCTGGATCAAATTCTAAGTTGTCAATAATCTCATAATTATTTCCATCATTTGATATTTTAATAGTTTTTAACCAACCATCCGTTGAAGGCGATTGAAAACCACCATAAGCCACAGCAAAAATATTACCATAAATATGAACTATATTTGGTGTCCATCCATCATCTCTATCAAATAGGAAGGAATCAATATAATATCCCTCAGGATAGCTATGATAAGGACTTAAAGTTGATCCATCATTTTCTATTCTGACTGTTCTTAATTCACCATCACCATCTTTATTTCTATAAATAATTACAAAGTTATTTCCATCTAAATGAATTATTTCGAATTCTTCTGCAGCATAGCCTACAGTCGAAGCCATATCAAAAATTGTGGTATTAATAACATTATTAATTTGTCCATCGTTTGCTATCCTGATTGTTTTTAAATAACCATCATTATTAGAACCAGTATAAACAACAGCATAGATAAGATCTGTGACATGAATAATATTAGGATCACCACAATTAACTGTATCAAACTCTAAAATACTGATAATTTTATGAGTTATTAAACCGTTATTTGCTATTTCAACAGTTACCAAAAATCCATCATAGGAAGGACCTGTATATGCTATAATATAAATATTTGAATTATTTATATGAATTATATTTGGATCATAGCATCTAATTGATTCAAATTCAAATTTATCAATAATTTTATTATTAATTTGTCCATCGCTAGAAATTTCAACCGTTACTAAAAATCCCTTATTATTAGTACCTCTCAGAACAATAGCATATATGTTATTATAAATTTTAATAATATCATGCTCTAAACATTCTAATATTCCAAAATCTGAAACATCAATAGGTGAATTTGCAATATCTCCAAAAAATCCTTTACTATGGTCAAGAGGCTTTATCCATGCCTCAATACTAATATTATTTGTTAAGATATCTAAACTATTATCATCATTAACTAATACATAATCATCAATTCCATCAAAACTTAAGGCATAGCTTCCATTTATTTTATCTGTTGTCCATTGGGGTTTATTATAAAGTGTACCATTATTGTTAAATCCAGATGAATCAACTGCTATTATTCCACTACCTGAATTAAGATGCCATTCACCTACTATTGTTCCAAGAGTAAAAACTTTTAATTCTATACCTTCAATAATTTTAGAGTCGTATTCAAGTTGAGCTTTATAAGTATAAAGTGTGTTTGGAATTAATCCATTTACCGTAAAATCATAAATACCCCAACCTGACATAAGAGGAGACTCGCCAACTATTACCCATTCCTCATCTGATTTTTTATATAGAAATCTTAAATAACCATCAAAATCCTTAAAATTATAATTCATACTTAGTTCTACAGAACGACTCCCAAGGACTATAGCTGGTTTAGTAATTATATAAGGATTTTCAATTGTTACTCCCTCTTTAAGGATTCCTTGCATTATAACACTATTACTTCTAACATCTACAACTGTTGCCTCAGTTTGTAAAGATTCTAAATCGGTTCCAGTATAAACCAGTCTTTCACCAATATTCCAAAGGCCGTCGCCATTTGCATCTTCTAAAATATCCCCAACTTTTACCTCAAACTTGTTACCACCGATATTAAGTAATATTCTTGTATCTAAAGATAAAGGCTCTCCACTACGATGTTCGAATATGATTTTATCTTTTTCAACAGAAGCAGCTATATCAGAAGAGGGTGAAGGTGAACTTGGTTGAATAGAAAAAAAAGCAAAATAAACAACAGAAAAAAGTGCAATTGAAATAGTAAGCAGTAATATAGTTCCGACTATCTCAGTTACTGCTAATTTTAACCTAATATTTTTTGAATTTATTTTTTTCAACAATATCCTCACTCATCCTTATACTTTATACTCTTCATTTGCATATATTTAAGGATATCTTGTAATTATGTCAAAATGTAAAAAAACAATTCCTTCTCTGATCGATTTTCTACTTATTTGTACAACTATATTTCTGAAAAACCTTATGAAATACACTCTTTGAGAGTACAGTAATATCCCATCCATCTTAATAATCGAAATGTTGCTAATTTAACATTTTCAATTTTATTATTATGTAAATACTTATTTATTTAATATAATTTTCGAAAGAGCTTAACATCCATATCAGTTTTATTCAGGTTTAAATTATTAAAAAAAAATGTTTATTTGTTTACCATATATATCTATTATAACTCTCTGCGTCCTTTTTCATTTTATTAAATGTTTCTTCAGTAATTTCTATAATTTTTCTAAAATTTTTTCCGTGCAAATTTAATAAAACTTCCTCTAAATCAATTTTTAATGATTCATTCATAGAAGATATTATCAAAATATATCTAACTAACCATACAGCAAGTTTTTGAGCGAAATCCTTGTTATTTCTTTTTGAAATTTCTTTTATAATGCTTGTTTCTAATAAATCATCAATTGCTTTTTTGATTGATGGACTTCCTTTTTCTTCCATTTATATTACCTCCTTCACTAGAACCGCCTATTATTTTATATAATTTATATTATATATTTAATTTAATAATATATAAATGTTTTGACTTTTTTAGGAATAAATGAGTTAAAAATAATTTCTCCATTTGAAAGTAGTAAATTAAAAAATTATAAATAAAAATGGAGAAAAAATTAATTCTATTTTTTTTATTTAAAGATAAGTATGAGTAGCCATGGAAGGCCGATTAGCCTATCCATGGCTTCCTTCCTCTAATTACCTCCAAAACTTCCCAAAATATATATAATTTTTATATTATATTAATATTTCTATTTAATTTAATGCGACCTTAATTTTATGCAATTTAATCAAATATAACGTCTTTTCCTTGTTGTCCAAGCATCTTCCGTAAGTGAATCGTAAATACCTAAATTGGATATATCCCAAACACTTTTATCAGAGATTAGATACCGCAAACTACAGTTTTTATCTTTTGCATATTTTAAAATAGTATTTTTCTTAAGTAACCAATAATGTGTACGCCACTCCCTACCATCATATAGAATTGTATCCTCATGATCTGTGGCAAGCATTCCCTCTTCCTCTAAAATATAAAACAATTGTCTATCCTCATAATCTAATATATTATCAATTATACGATCATTAAATCCAAATATATCAAGCACAAAACCAGCATTTTTACGTGCTTCATCTATATCTATCCCAGTTCTATTAGCAATCGCTTTTGATAAAACATCTAAGGTTATAATATTTATATTAACACGATTTTCTTGTGTCATCTTAATTTTAAACATATATTATTATTTTAATATTCATAATATATATATTTTTCTATTAGTATATTTATTATAAAATAATTATAATTAAAAATGATAATAATATTCAAAATTTATAAAAATACATTATGTCATTATAAAATATTCTCAATCTTAACTGATATTAACTGATGGAAAATCTTATTTTTTGTGTGATTTGAATAAATCGTAGGCTTCTTTTGGTTTATATTTATTATGAACTATAGCATTTACAGCTTTTATCATACCAACCGGATCTGTACTTTGAAATATGTTACGTCCCATATCAACACCTATTGCACCAGCATTCATTGCATTATAGGCCATCTCAAGAGCTTCATTTTCTGGCTGTTTTTTACCACCTGCAATAACTATAGGAACAGGACAGGTTTCAATGACTTTTTCAAAGTCTTTTACATAATAAGTTTTTACAATATGTGCACCAAGTTCAGCAGCCATACGGGATGCAAGGCTCATGTACCTAGCATCTCTAACCATTTCTTTTCCAACAGCAGTAACAGCAACAACAGGAATACCATATCTTTCTGCCTCATCAATATAATGGGTCATCCCAAGAATTGTATCCCGTTCAAATTCAGCACCAACTAAAATTGAATAAGCAACACCTGAAACATTCAAGCGAATAGCATCCTCTATAGAAACAATTGTTCCTTCATGAAGTAATTCTTTTCCAATTATACTTGTTCCACCTGATACACGTAAAACAATTGGTATATCTGTTGCTGGATCAATATAATTTCTAAGTCCACCCCTTGTAAGCATCAATGTATCAGCATATGGCAGGAGTGGATTAACCATTTTTGCAAGTACTTCAAGTCCAGATGTTGGACCCATAAAATAACCATGGTCAACAGCAAGCATAACTGTATGTCCATCTTTTGGTTTAATAATTCTTGATAATCTATTTTTCATTCCCCAATCCATAAATAAATCGCCTCAGATTTTCAAAGATAATAATTAAAGATTATATAAAACATTTCTAAAAACTAATAGCAAATGTTTAATTAGATTATAGTATTACATGTTTTGCTTTATAGGGAGGAGAATAAATGTCAGCAATTGATAATTTAGAACCCAAATCAGTTTGGAAACAATTTGATGAAATAAGAAAAATACCTAGATGCTCAAAACATGAGGAAAAAATAAGAGAATACATAATTAATTTTGCTAAAAAAAATAATTTTAAATTCATGGTAGACAAACCAGGTAATGTCGTTATATCAAAACCAGCTAGTATAGGTATGGAAGGAAAACCAACTGTTATTTTACAGGGTCATATGGATATGGTCTGTGAAAAAAATAGTGAGATAAAATTTGATTTTACAAAAGATCCAATTCAACTAAAACTAAATGGAGATATACTGACTGCTGACGGAACAACACTTGGAGCAGATAATGGTATAGGACTTGCAATAAGTCTAGCAATACTAGAAGATAAAACAATTAAGCATGGTCCATTAGAGGCACTTTATACTATTGATGAGGAAACAGGATTAACAGGTGCGTTTGCTTTAGAATCAAATATGCTTTCTGGTAGAATATTACTTAACTTGGATAGTGAAGATTTTGGTGTAATTACTGTTGGTTGTGCAGGTGGCGGTGATTCAAAAATTGAGTTGCCAATTAAAACACAGCCAATTGATGGAGATCTAGACCGTATTATAGTTAAAGTTTCAGGTCTACGAGGTGGACATTCAGGTGTTGATATACATGAACAGAGAGGAAATGCTGTAAAAATACTTGCGAGAATGCTGTGGAAAGCTTCGGATGATAGTGATTTCTACATAAATGATCTGGCTGGCGGAGATAAACATAATGCCATTCCGCGTGAAGCAATTGCAAAAATATCAATAAATAAAAATGACAAAGATAAGCTTATTAATACTTTAAAAACAGAAGAAAAGGACATTTTAGAAGAAATCAAACCAATTGATCCTAATTTTAAAATGGAGGTACAAAAAAGCCAGGATTTTAAAACAACTTTAACAAAGGATTCACAAAATAAAATTCTTGACCTATTACATGGCCTACCGCATGGGGTTGATAAAATGAGTTACGACATACCAAATCTTGTTGAAACATCTACAAATTTAGCAAAAATTTCATTCAACGAAAATAACGCCATAATATCACTTAGTACAAGAAGTTCTATTAAATCTGCTCTTCAAAATCTAAGAGATCGTATACATGCAATTTCTGATCTTTCTGGTGCAAAAGTAACTGAAGAATCAGCTTATCCAGGATGGAAACCAAATCTTGAATCGAATATATTGATGCTTTCAAAGAAAATCTTCAAAGATATGTATGGAAATGAACCAAAAGTGGAAGCGATACACGCAGGGCTTGAATGCGGAATTATTGGTGAGAAATTCCCAGGTATGGACATGATAAGTATTGGCCCAACAATTAAATATCCGCATTCACCAGAAGAACAGCTACATGTAAGTACAGTTGATAAATTCTATAAATATTTATTAAAAATACTAGAAAGTATCTAATTAAATTATGACACTGCATCATAGAGAAGGTTTGAATTAGTTACTGGTGAGACTATTTTTAATTTTACAGAATATTTAACAGTTGAAAAAATTAGTTAATCTTAAATAATTTTAAAAAGCTACAATTATTCATGCTAGAAATTATATTTGGGTTATTAGGAGTTTTACTGATTTCTTTAATATTAATTTTTATTTTAATTTATAACAAATTTCAAAGATTAAAAAATGGGGCTGAAGCAGGTATTAGTCAAATTAAAGTTGCCTTGAAAAAAAGGCTTGATATGATTTCTCAACTTGTAGAAATTGTCAAAAGTTATGCCAAATTTGAGCGGCAAGTTATGGAAAATATAGCAAAAATGAGAAGTTCAATTAGGGAAATTAAGACACCACGGGATGTAAATAGAATAAATAATGAATCAAAAAGAATTTTAAATAATCTTATTGCAGTTGTTGAAAGTTATCCTAATTTAAAGGCATCTGAAAATGTTAAGGATTTAATGAATGCTATTACCGATGTAGAAGACGAAATTGCAAGACAACGATATACTTATAATAACATTGTTCAGGATTATAACACTAGAGTAAGTAGTATTCCATCCAATTTGGTTGCAAAAATCTATTCATTTAAAAAAATTGAATACCTAGAATTTGAAGACGAAGTAAACAAAAGACCTGAAACTGCGTGGAATAAATGAAAGAGAAAGGAAAAATAATCATTTTAATTTTTATAGTTACATTAATTGCTTTATTTGGTTATAGTGTATTTTATTTTTTACAATACTCAAGTGATATAGTTGTAGAAAATTATACTGTTGAGCTTTCCCCAGATGGAACACTAGAAGAATCCATAATATATGAAGTTAAAACAGATGGGAAATACACCATGCTTTTTAGATATTGGGATGATGAAGTAACATATGATGAAACCATAGGGTTGCAACATTTGAATGTGCTTGATGTTGAAAGTCCTTATATCTCATATGTAAAAGACTACAGAGGTTATGTGTACTCACCAAACAGCTTAACAAATAATGCTGAATCAACAATTGAATCAAAAGCATATGATAATGAAATCGGTTGTTATAATCCAGATTATTACAACAAGGGTAAATATGAGTTAAAAATAATTTATCAGTTATCCCCACCAATTCAGTATGATAATCAATATTATCATATGAATATTAAGTTAGCCCGTCAACATATACCATATAATAATATTAAAATCATTATTAATGATCCTTCAAACGATATAGTAAAAATTTTTTCACATCCGCCGATGGATACAACCAAAACAAGCTCACAATATTTAATTACAGGAAAAAGCCCAAGTAATAGCTTAATTGAATTTGAGATATTGTCAACTAATATTACATTTGGTTTTAAAGAATATGTAAACGATGTTTATGAAAAAACAACCTCAGCTAATAACAATTATAGCATAGCATCAGCAGTAATTTCAGGACTAAACTATATATTAATAGTTTTAATTTTTGGATTTGGCGTATTAATTATTTTATTATATTATTTAAAAGGTAGAGAAAAAGACTATGTTGTCCCCGCGTATCTGAATTTTATTCCAAAGAAGAGAAAACCGTGGTTGGTTAATCTGGTTTTCCATAAAACAGAAATAACTATCGATGAAAATGCTTTTTATGCAACTCTTTTAGATCTTCATAATAGAAAGATTATTTCCTTGAAAAATGAAAAAGATGAATTAATTATTAGTATTAATAAACCAGATGAAAAATTAGATGAATATGAAACAAAAGTTCTTACTTTTTTAAAGAAATGGGGCATAAACAACATATTTAATACAAAAGAGTTTGAAAATAAAATTTTACATAGGAATTACTCTTATTCTAAAATTAGGTTTATTTCTGAGGAAATAAGAGGATTAACAAAAAAGCATGATAATACAATTTCATATCAATTTATTATCAGTGGTAGAAAAATTCCTTTTATAATTGGAATTTCCGGCTTAATTCTTAGTTTTTTAATGCTAATATTTCTTTTAAACTGGGCAAGTGTATATCCTAATATTTATTCAGCATTTGTTTTTTCAATTATTTTTTCAATTCAAGCATTTATTATCACAGCTGCAAGACCAACATTGTTTGGACGATGGAAAGAAGAATATTATAAGGAAAAATTAGAGTGGGATGCTTTCCGCAGGTTTCTTTTAGATATGGCTCAATTAAAAAAATATGAGCTTGAAGATTTTTCAATGTGGAAGGACTGGCTTGTTTATGGAACTTCTCTTGGTGTTGGGAAAAAAGTAGCTATTGCTATGAAAAAATTAAAAATATCTGTGCCTGAAGCTTATATGGTACCAGCAATGTATGCTTCTTTCCATGGTGTAAATTTAGCAATTGCTACAACAGTTCATGCTTCTGGCGGTGGAGGCGCCGGCGGTGGTTTTGGTGGTGGCGGTGGTTTTGGCGGAGGAGGCGCAGGTGGGAGATAGTTACTATTTTTCACTAAAGGTTTGACTTCATAAATTATAATTATTTTTTAAAAAAATTAAGATATACTTAATAATTCACTAAACTTAAATAATATTTTGTAGTATAATCATCGATTAAATTGGATTTAACAGAGATTTTACTTAATGCAATTGAAGATCCTTTAAGTTATTCAGTAATATTTCTAATATATGTAATACTTGCAGCAATTATACTTCCAATTCCTGTAGAAATTGGACTATTTAATCCATATATAAACCCTATATTATTAATAATAATTCTAGCAATTGGAAAAGGAATAGGGGCATTTATTGTATTTAATATCAGTAAAGAACTTCGTAAAAAAATTAAAAAAATTACAGTTGGAAAAAACTGGAAAATCACAAAAAAAATTATTTTAAAATTAGAAAATTTTGTTAAAAAATATGGTCATTACGGTTTATTTATAATAATGAGTATACCTTTGATGGTTGATTCAATTACCTTGTATCTTTTTTCATTACTTAATCCAACAGATGAAAAAACAATTCTAACATCAACAAAATTTGTAATAATAAATATAGTTGCAGGAGCAACAAGAGGAATAATTATTCTGTCAATATTCTATTTCATTGGTATAAAACTAATATAAAATTTTTAGAAATACATAAAGATTTTTTCTCTTAATTTTTTTATATGAATAAAATGTTATAAAACTAAACCATTTATAAGTTCGAAAACTTTATAATAAAGTCAGAATATCTTAAAGTGGTAGGATAATTATGCGCTTATCTGATTTAAGAAAAACTGATGTAGTAAGTGCCGATGGAAAAATAGTAGGCACGATTAATAGTGCCATTATTACTGGGAAGTTAGAAATTGGCGGATTAGTTATTAAAATGAGTAAGGCTGCAACAGAATTTATTGATAAAAAAAAGCCTTTTTTATCTCCGCTTCTTATGGATGTCAGTATTGAAGAAATTAAAGGAATTAAAGATACGGTTGTTTTAAATCATTTTTGGAATGACATTGGCAATTGTTTACTTCAGCATAATACAAAATTTGATGCTGAACGACTTCTTGGTATGAAAGTATTGGGTGTTGAAGGTAAAATAATTGGTACTGTTGAAGATATCAATATCGATACTCAAAGTTGGACACTTCCTTCTATTATTATCAAAATTAAAAGGATGCGCTAG
>Ga0209636_10002074_pt1 | contig 20325 bp, 15 predicted proteins | sample DeeMarSWOR152_54_FD_187464 | JGI IMG/M metagenome (GOLD analysis project Ga0209636, IMG submission 187464) | Marine sediment microbial communities from White Oak River estuary, North Carolina - WOR-1-52-54 (SPAdes) (version 2) | ecosystem: Environmental > Aquatic > Marine > Intertidal zone >...
GTGTTGAATTCAAGATGATATCGCCGGTTCTCGCCGGTCCCCCAATGCGTTTAATTCCGACGGAAATCAACACTTCTGGGGTCTGATCCAGACAGCGTATCTCAGTTACCAAAAAAAGTCTCAGCTGCCTGTCAAAAGAAATACCCAAGAGCATTGACCTTGTTTTCTAATTTGCTAATATGGATTTGAAACACCGGCTGGCCTGCAGCAAAGAGTGGAGTGGAGCGGAAGCCGAGCCGATGCAGAATTCGTTCTCTTGGCAGAGGGGCTTGTTTCAACTAGACTGCGTCCGGCTTCCGCCACGTTTCACTACATATCGAATCTGTAGCGGTGGTCGATACATTCACTGGTTGAAGCTTTAATAAAAAGGGAGGCACCAAGATGTGGGGTAGGCGGTTCATGGACATAATGCCTTTGGTTTTTTCTGGGCTAGCCATTTTAGTGACTGGTTGGTTGGCACGTGATAGCTTCCTTCCTGGCAAAGTCAGACCTCTATTGACAGGTTACGGCGTTATCCGTGAAATGCCAGATGAGGGTTTTCCTTCCGACCATTTAATTCTACCTATCGATTGGGAAAACACTAGCGTGCGCTCCAGAGTGGTTAGAAAACCCTTTGTGGTACTTAAAGAAGTGGTTACAAACGGCAAAGAATTGAGATTTCTATTAGGTGGTGAGTACCCGACGATATCCAGCAAGGCATTCACGGAAGAATACAATAGGAAAAGTTCGTTTATGGTTGAACCTCGTAGTATAACATCGAAAGTCTTAGTGTTCCACATAGAAAATTGGTGGGACGAGGACAACGATTTCTATAGGTTTAGGTTCAATTCAGGTGAAAGTTACAAAGTCTATATCGGCTTTTATGAGAACACAAAGCTTCGTATGGAGGAGATGGGTCTGACATTGAAGGTCTATGCCACATTGGATCGACTCGATCGAAGTACAAGCTACTGGTGGGACTACTTCACATTTGAAGAGCCCCACGCACCGTAGCCATCTAGGTGAAAATCCCCATGACCCCACGCTGAATGTCCATGAGGCGCTTCGCCTAACTCAGTGTAAGAGAGTACAGGTTCGCTATGTCCAACTGCAGTTTCATCGGACTTCTTTGACAGCAAGAACATTAACCGACATATTAGATGGAGTTAACGCTTTTTGGCAACGCCAGATTCTGTTTATTTGTGGCCCAAATCATCAGATTCGAGGGCGGTTAGCATAAAGAAGGGTGAAATTCCCCTATAGGACGCTACCCATCAGTACAGGGTAGAATACCAACTTAGGGAGGGCACAGGTGATGTCTGGCAATCCCGATAGAGAGCATCTCGAACAGAGCATCACAGAAGGCCTGCAGAAGATTCTTGATCGGCATGGTTACGGCTTTCATTATGCCGTTATCGGAGTGGCCGCCACGCTTTACAACAAGGGCTCATCTTCATGGAGCTTCCAAGCCGCTGAATTCCCTGTGGAAGTCAGGGGCTGTAGCACTCGTATCGACTTTGTCTTGTGGCTGCGTAGCGAAAACCTATATTTGGTTGCGGAATGTAAGCGCGCCAATCCAGCACTTTCGAACTGGTGCTTCGTGGCGGCTCCCTATGTGAGACGGAAACATACTCCCGGACAGATCCTGGTGGAGCGGGTCAGTGTCGACAAAGAAGGAGAGTTGTCAGCGGGTGCCACTACGCTATCATCTAGCAGCGAGATGTACCATATAGGCCTTGAGGTGAAGTCGAGCGAGAGGGGAGATCCGTGCGGTCAGGGCCGAGGCGCTATCGAAGATGCGGCGACTCAGGTATGCCGTGGGTTGAACGGTATGGTCGAATTCCTCGCGCTTAACTCCCAGATCTTGGAGAGGGACCGGCCTGCTTGGATCGTACCCGTGATTTTCACAACAGCCAAGATCTGGACCAGTGGTGTAGACCTACAGAAAGCGGACCTTGAAACCGGACGGATTGATCTGAAGGGGGCTGATGTCAAACAAAAGCGCTGGGTGTGGTACCGATATCATCAGTCTCCAGGCATAAAACACACAGTCCGACTCGACAAGATGTACCACGAGATTGGTGAAATCCTCGACCAGAGGTATGCGCGAGCTACAGCCGTCGTAAGCGCCGCTGGCATAGAGGATTTCTTAACGAGGGAGTGGTGGTAGACGCATCGTGAGACTGGCCAGTCGAAGTCACAACGGATCGAGCAGATCTAAGCGAAGGTTTCAAGATGGATTCGACCATCTGACGCTGGTTCCGGATGTGCAGTATTTGAAACGGAAATCGAAAGAGAAAGGGGGCGAGAAACCTTCTGTTTCAGGTCGAACTGAACGGTTCGACACCATTTCCAACAGAGACAGAAAAAGCAGAATTGACTTGAAACAAGCATCTGCTGATACGGGTTTAGCTTTGTCTGGTCGGAAGGCAAAAACCGGTCACAGTGGAAGCTGAGCGGATCTCGAGTTCGTTTCTAGGGGATAAGGGGACCCACTATTTTCGGTTCTACTATTACGCTAGGGAGAGTTGGTAACGATGAAGAGACTGTCAATCAGAGAGAAGATAATCTATCGCTTCATATTCAATGAAGAGCGGGTCTATAAACACTGGTACAGTCGATTTTTGGTTTGTGGAGTGAATCTGGACAGGATTCGGAGAGTAGTGAGACGAATAAAGAGCTTTTATAATTGGTGCTCTGAATGGTCCAAGGAGGGACAGACCCTCGAAAGCCTGGGGGAGGAAGCCTTATCGGGAGGCAATACCTATAGCGCTAGATATCTCTTTCACGAGGCTGCCGGATGTTTTCACATCGGCCAACACATCTACTTCATAGATATTGAGCAAAAGAACAGCGCTCAGAAAAGAGCAAGGGAGAACTACCTGAGGGCCATTGCGCTGTACGACGAGAGGCTCAGACCGGTAAGGATCGAAATCCCATTTGGAGAGACTGTCATACCGGGATACCTGAGGGTTGCGGGTTTGCCAAAGAGACCTCTCGTAATCCAAGTCAATGGACTGGACAATATCAAAGAGGTCGAAAATCACTGGCTGGGAGATCTGTTCTTGGATGCTGGGTTGAACTCTTTCGCCTTTGATGGCCCTGGGCAGGGAGAGATGTGGGAGGACATGAAACTGCTTCCTGATTATGAAAAGGTGGTCACTGCCATTATAGACTGGTTTGAGAGAAACAACGACTACGAGATGGATCTTACAAGGATAGCTACTTACGGTATGAGTTTTGGGGGTTATCTCTCACCCCGTGCGGCTGCTTTTGATAGAAGAATCCGCTGTGCTGTCGGAAATGGCGGTCCCGGCTACCTCCCTAAACCATCTAGGTTAGGGAAAATGAATCCGATCTGGATTAGGGATCTCTTGCACGTAATGGGTTTTGGAAGCATTGAAGAAGCCGGAGTAGTATGGGAGTTAGTAGACATTCGAAAGGCTCCACCCCTGGATCGGCCCCTGCTTTTCTTTCAAGGAGGTAGAGACAGAATAATCCCCAACCCCAAGGAGCATGCGGATTACATCATGGATTGGGCGGTTGGGGAAAAGGAATTGAAATACTACCCTGCCGGTGAGCACTGCTGTGCCAACTTTCTCGATGAGGTAATCCCATACGCTGTTGACTGGTTAACGAAGCACTTACAGCAATAGTCGATGGCGTTTGGAATGGGAGGCATTTGGGGTGTCAGATTGAGCGACGCAGAGAGATCCGCGCGCAATGAATTCAAGATGGATTCGTTCGCCGGAAGAGAATCAGAAAGTCACGATTTGCGTTTCAATTAATCGCCGTGAAGAATGTCGATCCACTGGATGGCCTCTGAGTCACTCAGCCTGTCTAGGTGGAGCTGGGTCGTCTTCAGATCCTGATGGGGAAGCAAGATCTTTGGTCCGGGAGGCTCTTCCGTTACGAGAGTTGCCGTAGGTAGATTATGGCCGATCTCTGCTAGACATTGTTCTAAGCATTCATGAAATCAGATCACATGAGGATCGGCCAACATCCATCAATCATAAGACCTTTGGATCACAAATTGTCAAACTCTGTGAACGAACTTCATAGATTTGTCAGACCATGATGCAATGCTTTAGGCCTAGTCTATTGATTTTATTAGCCTTTCTTCCGATTGACCACCTGGCACAATGTTCGCATGGGGGAATGCCTGCGAAAAGGCCAAACCACTCGTAAGGGTGGGACGGAAAGCCACGGGACCTCTTGGCTGGGTTGGCCGGGTTGCCGAAGAAACACACAACGGTGCGGCGATAACCGGGTTTTCCGCAAGAAAATGGAGGCCCGGTTTCTTAGGGGCATAACAACTAGAAAGGGAGAAGACCCATCAAGAAAAAGGCGTTCTCATCATCAAGAAGCCGTGCCGATCCCAAAGGATTTCGAGGCCCACCTCTTTAAAGTCGATCGATACCACTGAGCTCAAACCGAGAAAGCTACATAGGGGATGGAAGGTCCTTAAGTCCTGGCTCCAAGCATGTCTGAAGAGCTAGCAAGGGCCAAAGTAGGGATACGTAGATGAAACAGACGCTTTAGGAAAATGAGGAAGATCAAATGGAGAGGAATGACAACCAAATGAAATCCTACGAATCAAGAGCCAGAGTCCTTGTGGCCCACGACGAGCCCGACCTTGCCGGTATTATTCTAGAGGCTCTCGTCTCTGAGGGTATTCAGGTGGAGATAGCAGAAAATGCAAGGCGGGCCTTAAGCCTTCTGAGCGATGGCCTTCACTTTGATCTCCTGATCGCTAACCTGGTGATGCCAAAGCCAGATGGGCTGGAGCTTTTGAGAAGGGTGTATCAGTTGGGGACAAATCTTCCTGTCATCGCTGTGAGGGGATGCGCAACCCCCAAGACTGGATCACAGGTCATCGCGAGAGGGCGTTTTGACTATATCTCTAAAACCCTCAACGTCCAAAACTTAATGATGCTTGTTCATAGGGCTTTGAGACAGAACTATTGAAGGGTTCTCCAGGGAAACCGAGATCGACGGGAAAGGAGTGTGGCCATGATAGGTCGGAAAGATCAAAAGGGGTTGTCCATAAGCGAGCAGATCGATACCTTTCTCGGAAGAGGGTCGACTTTGGAAGGGAAGATAACTTTCAAAGGGATCTTGCGTCTTGACGGGAAGTTTGAAGGGGAGATTTTGGCCGGAGATTCTCTCGTTATTGGAGAGACGGGGGAGGTCAGAGGCCAGATCAACGTCAAGACCTTTGTTGTCAACGGAAAGGTGACGGGTAATGTTACAGCAAACAATCGGATAGAGATACAGTCTTCTGGAGAGGTCCGGGGACACGTTCAAACGCCCGTGATGGTTATTTCGGAAGGTGGTGTGCTTGAAGGAAACTGCAAAATGGTAAAGGCAGGGACGGAGCCGGAAGAAAAGGTCTCTTTCTTGAAACCGAGACAAGATGCCAAGGGGAAGAATGAGGTGATAGAGAGGTAGCTCTCATAGAGGGAAGACCTACGAGGTGGGAAGGTTTTTATTTGAATCGCCTAATCAACAGGCGGGGAGGCGAGGGAAACTTAGTATCTTTTGCCGGAAAGGATTTTTTCACTAAGGCAGGGTCACCAGGCCCTGCTTTTTTGTTGAATACAAGAAATCGCAAGTCCAGCCCCGATCCCGATTACGCAATATTTCTGTCGGGATTAGGTTAACTGTAGTTGGAGGCCCTTTCACCCTAGAGCTTCTGTAATTTCGGCACACGCTTTATCAAAATTGTTGCTGGTGATTTGAATAGGCTTCACAATCTTCATTCTTATCGTGGAGAATGGATAGGGTAGTTTCTTCCGATCCCAGGTGTTAAGCTCGAAGAACTTCGACGCACTAAATCGCATCGCAACGATGGGGACCCCACTTTGTAGAGACATATAGAGAATGCCTTTCTCGAGAACAAATGGAGGACCATACGGCCCGTCCGGGATTAGGACTGTCGAATACCCTTGTGTCAAGTACTGGATAACTTGCTCAGCCGCCTCACGGCCAGAATGTCCTGTCGAGCCGAGAATTATCCTTTCAACACCCATCAATCGAAGCAGAACATGAATTGGCTTCATGTACCAACTGGGATGTTGCATCCAGGCGTGAGAGCCGTTGTCAAGGACTGCAGGGATGCAAGGCACCGCAATTTGTAGGGACACTGGAACTAGGCTGTGCCAATGGCAGAAGATGTGATTCATATCTTTCCTGAGGTTGGCTTGGCCTGTAATCTCAACCCTGATCGTAGCTCGTAGGGTTAAGAGAACGATTAACAGCAAAAGTCCAATTCCATGACCATAAACATAGAATATCGGCCGGAGAATGAGTGGTACGTTATCGACTCGATACTGAGATAAAAGCGATTCGGCCATAGTTTTTGGACCTCCCTATTCCTCCAGACAACGAACCGAGTTCGTTGCAAGAGGGCCACAACGAACTTTAAAGGGTGCACTTACTGCGAGATGGATTGACAGAAAGTGTGGAAGGAGCGCCCGATTCTATCTGCCAGCATTAGAAGGCAAAAACCGGGAAAAGTCAACAAGAATGGATAGTCCTGGTTTTCTAAGATGAAATGAGCAGGCTTCCATCCGGGCAGTTGTCACAGATGGTTTTGCGGGTTAAAATGGGGAAACCTGTGGTGGTTTTCTACATTGGGATCTGCCATCGATTCATTTCCACATACCTGGAGGCGCTATACCGAACTTGTAAAATGGGGAGGTCATCATGAAACCGGCAAGACAATGGCCCTTTTTGTTCCTCGTCATCGCGGCCATCAGCCTCACCGGCTGCTATCTCCTGAACGATTATCAGAAAGAGGGGAACTTGACTCTTCCCGGGTTAAAGGAGCCGGTTAAAGTCTTGCGAGATGAGAAAGGCATGGCTTACGTCTATGCTCGAAACATCCATGATGCCCGAATGGCTCAGGGTTTTGTTACGGCCCAGGATAGGTTGTTCCAGATGGAGCTCACCCGGCTGTTTGCAACGGGGAGGATCTCGGAGTTGGCCGGGGAGGATGGAAGGGCCCTCGACATCATGATGAGGACGATCGGCCTTTATCGCAATGCGCAAAGGCATGCAGAATTACTCGACAGTGAAACAAGGCTGTTTTTTCAGAATTACCTGGATGGAGTGAATGCCTACATAAAAACCCGACCAGATACCCATCCTATTGAATTCAAGCTGGCCGGCATCAAGCCCGGGTTATGGACCATTGCTGACTCGCTTGCCATCGCGTACGTCATGGGCTGGGGCTCCGCAGGGAATCTTGATACCGAGATTATCGCCCAGATGTTGGTGGAGAGGATTGGATCCCAAAGGGCCAGAGAGATATTCCCCCTTAACATAAACCCGGACGACCCTCCCCAGGAAGGGGCTGAGGCTCAATCCATGACTAACAAAACAGTGCGACTGGGTCTCGCGACCGATAAAAGACTCCTGTCCTTCTTAGAGGACGGTGCTCTGAGCCTAGGCAGCAATAACTGGGCCGCAGGCCCGCAGCTCTCACCAGGTGGGAAGCCTATTCTGGCGAATGACCCTCATCTCGATGCCAGGATCTTGCCGGGTCCGTGGTATCCAAGTGGCATCATCACACCGGATTTCAGGGCGGTTGGGGTAATCATCCCTGGCACCCCGGGGATGGTTGTCGGCAGGACCGATCATATTGCCATTGGTGTCACCAACTCTTATAGCGATGCACAGGACCTCTATGTTGAGACCGTGGATCCAGAGGACCCTGATCGATATCTGGAGGGTGGTCAGTCCTTGCCCTTTAGGGTGATTGAAGAGACGCTTAGGATCAAAGATAAAGATGCGCCAAAGGAATACAGGGAAGAGAAGGTCAAGATCAGACTCACAAGAAGAGGGCCGGTTGTATCCGAAGTGCTGCCAGGACTCAAGACCAACAAGGTGATCACCGTGCGATGGTCGCCTTTTGAGACCATGGAGCCATCGATTGGGCTTGACCGGGTGCTGACTGCAAGAACGGTAGAAGATGTTCGTGAGGCGCTCCGGTATGTGAATTTTATCATGCTCAACTTTGCGTTTGCCGACACAGATGGAGACATCGGATGGCAGACCTCGGGAAAGCTCCCGGTCCGTTCGCAGGGAGACGGGACCATACCCTACATCGTAAAGGACAACCACGACAATTGGACCGGCTGGATCCCCTATGATGAGATGCCCCAGCTCTATAATCCCCAAAAGGGCTGGGTTGGCACCTGCAACCATAAGACCGTCGGAATGAATTATCCCTACTACTATTCATCCCAGTTTGCACCATCCCACCGGTATCGGAGGCTCAAACAGCTTCTCGGGAGCCCCGGGAGAAAGTCCGTGGATGAGCACTGGCGATTTCAGAGAGACACCGTGAATCTCATGGCCAAAGCGATTGCGCCCGTGATGGCGAGGGCGCTTACGGCGTGGGAGGACACAAGGGAGATGGGTCAGATCCTGTCTGTGTGGGATTACCGGGACGATCCTGACAAGGCGACGCCCACCATTTTCCAAGCTGTGTACCGAAGATTTGCCCTTCTGGTCTTCCAGGACGAGTTAGGAGAGGACCTGGTCAGAGCCATGCTGGACAAATGGTATTTCTGGGAGGAAAGGCTTGAAAAAATGGTGATGGAGGGCACATCCGCCTGGTTCGATGATATAAAGACCAAAGACGTCAGGGAAACCGTGGATGCGCTTTTCCACCAGGCAGCCTTGGACGTGGCGGGGGAGCTTGGTTCCGGTTTCGGTCGCAATCCAGGAAAGTGGCTGTGGGGAAAGGTCCATCAGATAGAATTCGTGAGTCCCATGAGGCGAGAAGGGTTTGGAAAAGGACTCCTGGGTGGGGGAGCCCACCCTGCCCTTGGCTCTGGAGAGACTCTCTGCTGTGGCTATTACGAGTTTAACGATCCCTTTGACGTGACTATTTTGGCATCCTTGCGGATGGTCGTCGACCTGGCCGATGACGACAAGGTCCTCGCCGTTCTGCCAGGAGGTGTCTCGGCCCGGCTATTCGATCCACACACAACGGACCAGATCGAGGCGTTCATAGGAGGTGACAAGGTCTACTGGTGGTTTAGCGATAAGGCTATAAGAGAGCATGCGCGGACCACGCTCGTCTTGAATCCTCAATGAGGCAGGGAGGCACAGAGGTCTGCCGTGTCGCGGAGGGAGCCCAATATCACGCCTGATGTGAGGGACCAAGGGTGAATAAAGAATTCCATTGAAATCATGAAAGTGAGAACGGCTCTTGAGGTCAAGGCGAGGGTTGGGTTTGCTCCGTTCGCATAACCCTTTTCGGCGCAAAATAGGTATAAATGACCGGAATCACGAGGAGAGTCAGGAGAGTGCTTGCCATGAGGCCGCCGATCACAGAACGGGCCATAGGTGACCACGCTTCTCCTCCTGAGCCCCATCCCAGGGCAAGTGGTGTCAGGGCAAGGATGGTGGTTAAGGCGGTCATCAAGATCGGTCGAAGCCTCGTCCGACCCCCTTCCAGCACGGCTTCTCGAACAGCATAATCCTTGGCCCTCAGTTGATTGACATAGTCGACGAGAACGATGGAGTTATTGACCACGATTCCCGCCAGCATAATAACGCCGATGAAGGCGACAACGCTCAAAGGGGTCCCCGTGAGAAAGAGCATGCCGATGACGCCTACCACGGCAAGGGGGATGGTCAGGAAGATGATAAAGGGGGCCATAAACGATTCGTAAAGCGACGCCATGACCATATAGACGATGAACGCGGCTCCGCAAAAGGCCACTCCTAGCCATTTGAATGAGGTCTTCATATCCTGAGCAGACCCACCGATTTCGTACCCGAAATCCGATGGGATCTCCATCTTTTCCAGTCTTGCCTCCACCTCTCGAGTGACCTCCCCCAGGCTTCTCCCCTGAACAGAGACCGAAATATTGACCACTCTCTGTTGGTCTCGCCTCAAAATACTCGTGGGCGATAGGCTGCGTTGGATCCGAGCGATGCTCGAAAGGGGAATCTGATCCCCCCGGGGGTTTGTTATAAAGAGGTCTTTGAGTATTTGTATGTTTTCCCGGTATCTTGGATCGAGTCGAACGAGGATCTCATACTCCTCCCCTCGATCGCGAAACAGTGAAGCCCTCGTTCCCTTGATGTATGTAGAGACCGCGTTAGTGACCTGCGAAGTGCTCAATCCGAGGGCCGAGATTCTGTCTCGATCGAGAACGATCTGAAGCTCTGGCCTTCCTGCCTCGAGACTCGTGTTGACATCGACCGCCCCGGGGATATTCTTGATCGCGTTTTTTATCTTCTCGGATAGAACCCATGCTGCATCGATGTCTTCCCCATAGAGATAGATGATGAGATCCCCCTCTTCCCCAAGGAAGTGGCCTTGGGAGATTGAAAAGGTAATGCCGGGTATCTGTTCCAGTTTCTTCCTCAGAGCAGACTCGATTTCCATCTGCTTTCGCTTTCTCTTTTCCTTCTCGATCAGATTGACACGGATTTCTCCTGCGTAGGAACCCTTTGCGAAAGCACCGAAGGTCTCTCCCACACCGATGTCTGTGTTCTGGTTTTTCAACTCGGGGATAGTATCATGAATGATATCTTCGATCTGCCGAAAGGTCATCTCGGTTGATTTGAGGCTCGTCCCCGGGGCCCTCTCCGCCTGAATCTGAAACTGGCCTTCATCCATCTTTGGGAAAAAATCGAAGCCAAGCTTTGGAATGAGTGCCAGGCTACATACAAATAAAATCAAGGCGATCGTCAGGGTTGTTTTCCGGTGGTTAAGACACCAGTTCAATGTTCGAGAGTAGCGACTGATCAGCTTCTCCAGCCCCGAATCAATCCAATCAGAGATGCCTGTGGAGAGGCTGTGCCGTGCCTGATTATTGGTTTTCAAGAACCTCGAAGAAAGGAGAGGGATGAGCGTCAGGGACACGAGGAGCGCGCAAAAAAGTGAGAAACAGATTGTGAGGGCCATGTCATTGAACATCACCCCCGCAATGCCGGGTACAAAAAGGACCGGGAAGAACACCGAAATCGTGGTCAGCGTTGAGGCGATGATGGCTGTAGCCACCTGTGATGTTCCCCGATCCGCGCTGCCAAAGGGGGTCCCCCCTTCACTACGGTGACGAAATATGTTTTCGAGTACGACGATCGAGTTATCCACGAGCATTCCCACCGCGAGGGCCAGGCCTGCCATGGACATCATGTTGAGGGTGATATCGGACAGATCCAAGACGGTAAAGGTCACCACGATCGATATGGGGATGGAGAGGGCGACGATGATGGACGCCCGGATATTGTGCAGAAAGAAGAGCAGAACGAACGCCGCGAGGAGGAACGCCTGAACCGCTGTAGAACTTAGGTTGCTGATCGAACGTTTGATGAAACCTGCCTGGTTGAAGATCACTCCAGCCTTAACGCCCTCAGGAAGCCTGCGAAGGATGCCGGGCAACGCCTCGATAACACGATTAGCCACCTGGACGGTGTTGGCTTTCGAGTTTTTTGAGACAATAAGCAAGATTCCTGGCTTTCGATTGTTGCGAACGACACGGGTGATTTCCTCATAGGTGTCTCTAACCTGGGCCACGTTCTTGACGTAGATCGGTGTGTCGTTGCGATACCCGATAACAGTATTGGCTATCTGTTCCACCGACGTATATTCACTCAGAGTACGGACGCTGAACTCGGTCTCTCCTTCGTCGAGCTTTCCTGCTGGAACCTGGAGGTTTTCCCTCCGAAGGGCAGAGATGACCGCATCACCTGAGAGGCCCTGAGCATGAAGTTCTGCGGGATCAATCTGCACCTGGATCTGCCGCTTCAGGCCGCCAGCCGTCTCGACCGAGGCAACGTCCACGATGCGTTCAAGGGCAGGTTTGATCCGTCTTCTGCTGAGCTCGCGCAGCTCGGCGGGCCCCATGGGCCCAGAGACAGACATAAAGAGGATGGGCATCTTCTGGGGATCGAACTGAAAAATGAGAGGTTCGTCAGCCTCGTCTGGCAGAAACTCCCGGACATAGTCGATGTTGTTTCGGATATCCTTTTCCGATTTATCTAGATCGAGGCCCCAGTCGAATTCAGCCAGGACGAGAGAAGCACCCAGCTTCGAAAGACTTCGAATGTGCTTGATGTTTTCTACGGAGGCGACCACCTCCTCGATGGGTTTGGTGACGAGTGTCTCCATGTCTGCCGGCGCAACGCCGGTGTAAGTCGTGATGACGGCGATCACCGGAAAGGTGACATCGGGGTAAAGGTCAATCTTCAGGCGGGATAATCCGAAAAGCCCGAAACCGACGACAAAGATGTATATCATGCCGAAGGTAACGGCGCGCTTTATGGAGAGGCTCGACAGACTCATCCTCGTATCTCCTCACGCTTTACCACGGTGATTCGGTCGCCGTCGTTGAGCTGGTGGAGCCCACGTGTAACCACCTGTTCCCCCTTCTGCACCCCTTCACAGACTTCCACAACGTTGTCAGATTCGTGACCGAGCGAAACCTTGCGCATGTGAGCTTTCCCGGCCTCCACAACAAAGAGGTAATTGACCTGGCAGATCCCCCATTTGCTGGTGGCCGTATTCTCCTGGTATTCTTCCCTGTAAAGTACAGCCTCCTTTGGCACCAACAGTGCATTCAGATGGGGATCGACGGAAAGCGTGACTGTGGTAAACATGCCAGGCCGAAGAAGGTGGTTTTCGTTCACTACTTTGATCTCAGCAGAGAACATGCGGGTTGTGGGATCGAGCGTGGGACTCACCTTATCGATCCTCCCGTGAAAAACCTGATCGGGGTAGGCAGCAACCACAAGCTGTGCGTCAATTCCGGGAACCATGTATCGGATCTGATTCTCAGGGAAATGAACGATCACCTTGACGGTATCCATCTGGACGATTGTAAGCAAGGGCTGTGTGGGGACGGCGAGATTGCCTGGATCGGAGAATCGTTGGCTGATGGTGCCGTCGATCGGGGAGGTTATCTGGGTGTAGGATAATCGGATTCTGGCCAAATCCAGGGCTGCCTGGGCTTGACTGACTTGTGCGCGCAGCGCCTGTCTGTCCTCCTTGGTGGCACCCTCTTTCACCATGTCCAACTGCTCCTGAGCAGAATTAAGATCTGCCCTGGCCACGGTGTAGGCCAGCTCCGCTGACTCAAATTGGCGTTTGGCTATGGTCCCTCGATCGAAAAGCGCCTTCATACGCTTGTAGTTCTTCTCTGCGTCCCTCAGGCTTGCCTTTGCCTTTGCGACCCGATCTTGTGCCTGAGCAATCTCCTCTGATCGCGCTCCCACCTTCATCTGTGCCCACTTCGCTTGCATCACCTGCAGGGCGGCCTCGGCCTGTGCCAGCTGGGCCTTCAACTCGTCGGATTCCAAAAGGGCGATGATATCGTCTTTCTTCACCCGATCGCCTAACTCAACGCTCACTAGCTCTATCGTGGCCGTGATCTTCGGAAAGACCTTAACTTCCGTGCGGGCCTCGATGCTCCCGGTGAACTTGATTTCCTTGGAGATGTTCCCTTGTGTGACCGGGACGACCTCGACCAAGGTAGATTCTTGAACAGCTGGCTCATTCTGCCCGTTCCCACAGGAAGCGAGAAGCGACATGGAGAAAGCGAGTATGACAAGAGCTACTGTTCTCACAAGAGCCTCGCAAACGATTTCTTTTCGGTGCTTCATTACTCAGTTAGACCGAAAAGGTGGATGACCTTCACCGGAACGAGCAGAGGATTTCTCGAGATTTTGGTGATACTCCTCAGAATTGGCACCGCACCAAGCCGCACGTTATGACGTTCCTTCGGCACACTCTCGGTCGTAGCGATCGAGCAAGGCCGGGATCTCCTTTTCCAAAAAGGCATAGAGGTTGTGCAGCTCCTGAAGCCGCTGGCCGAGCTTGGGATCCTTGCCAGCCACAAGGGCCAGTCCGCGGTCGGCCAGCTCACGAATAGCCGTCACATGGGCCATTCGGGCCCTCATGAGTCCAGACCAGGAGCCAGGTTTTATTCGGTAGTACATATCCCGCTTTCCCGGAAGACCCATTCGTTCGACCACACCACTCTGAATGAGCAACCGTGTCATGGAGCTAATGGATCCCTTACTGGCCCCCACGACACTCGCCAATTCCTGGGCACACTGATGCGGTGGCTCGCAGATCAGCAACCAGCCAAAGATTCGTCCGGCCATGCGAGGCAACCCCATTTCCTCATAAAGGATGCCTACATCTTCGATGAATTGGTTCATTTCGGCCTCACCCCGATCGGAGTTGACATTGCACAGAGATGATGATACCGATAAATATAGTAGGTTCTATAAGTTTAGTCAATACTGAAACTGCGAAACCTATGATGGAAAGATATACGAGACCAAAAGCCGTCGCTGGGGTGGAATACGTTGTCTATCATCTCGACATGTCCGTTGATTACGTTGTGGTGGTCGGTGGGTCGCGTTTGAGAGAAGATAGCGGGGAGTTAGGTCTTCTTCGGCAATTAAATGCTTCCGTACGAGACCGTATAATCCGCACCATGAGCTTCCCGACGAATCGATCAGCACGGAAATTCCTCCTTCTTCGGGAATCGTTGAAGAGGTTCTGGTCTGATACCCAGGGATCGTAGCCTCTTGATCTTTCAGGGATGATGGCATAGCCTAGGTACCGATTCCGGGTGGAGGTGGGGAGGTTGTCATGCAGAGGATGGAGAACAAGGTCGTTGTTCGGTTTCGTGATGGGAGGATGGTGAAGGGGTTTGCGTACGACTTCAACCCCAACAAAGAGGTCTTTCATGTCAACGCAGCCGAAAATGAGAAAGACGTCACTGAGGTCCCTACTTCTCTTTTGAAGGCGGTCTTCTTCGTCAAGACTTTTGAGGGAAACAGAGGTCATCCGAGTACCGACGATTTCTCGGAGGAAAGCTTTATGAACGTTCCGGGGCTGAAGGTAAAGGTCACTTTTTCGGACGGTGAAGTGATGTATGGTTCCACTCACGGGTATTCACCGCATGGAAAGGGTTTTTTTGTTTTTCCGGCTGACAAGGAGACCAATAACGAGAGAGTGTTTGTCATTAAGGAGTCGACGGTGGGGGTGGAACGTCGAGGTGAAAATGGCCGGGGACTTGACAGAGAGGACAAAAAGGATTAAACTTAGCGTATTGGTTGGAAAGAGCGTTGGTCTGGCGAGAACGAAGCCATATAGCTCTTTAAGCTGATGTGGCTTTTTTGTTAACGCGGATGTAGGCTATTTTTAGGTCATCGGTGTTTCCGGGAGAGGAGGCGAGAGGTCGAGTTCAGAACTGCTCACGGAAAGAAGGTCCTGCGGATAGTTGACGTGGTGATGCGTTAGGAATCCAGGATGCAGACCTTCAAGACCCCGGGAGAGTGCCATACTCCCGGGGTCTCTTCATGCGCCACGTTCAGAAGGTGTGAAGAATCTGCCTTTCACGTGTTGTGCGACTGAGAATCAGCCCTCACGGCCTTCCGTCAATAGTCTAAAATATTCCCTAAGACCCAGAGGCAATAGAGAGAGTAGAGATGGAGTCATACAGCGATCAGTATATGAGTAATATGGAGAGCTATGAAGTGTTTGAGGACGAATTTCAGCTTGATGAGGAAGAGTCTGAAGACACTTACAAAGAGAAACACGCAGACGGCGACGATGAAGTGCCCGTGCCCGATGCACTCAAGCAGTTTTCCTACTATCCTTATTCCTCTGCGGAGGCCTATTTCCGAGAGGTAGGAGGGACGCCCCTTCTCAGTCCGGAGCAGGAACGTGATCTAGCGAAAAGGATCGAAGAGGGGGAGAAACGGATCAAGACCCTTCTGCTCCGAAGTCCCGTTGGCCTTGAGTGGATTAGCCATGTGTTGAATCAGATGGAGAGGGGTGAAATCCGGGCCGTGGATATCCTGGAGGTTCCTTCCGAGTCGTTTGGGACTGAAGAGGAGGATGACCCTGTCCTTAAAGACCTATTCCTCTCTTCTGCGAGGCTGTTTCTTGAATTCTGCATCCAGGATAGCCAGGTCCGGGAGGAAGTTGACGATACTGAGAAGCCCGACCCTGCGGCCATTGAAGAAATGCCCGACAATCAGATGGGAATTGATGCCTTTGTCGATCAAATTCCCATCAAAAGGGATATTCTGGATGAATTGTATGTTGGCCTTCGAGAGCGCCTCGATGACATGGGGCGCGAAGGGGTAGGGGTGGCCTCTTGGTCTGCCGCTTCTCGACAAAGATTAAGAAACATTCTGGCGGAAATGCATGAGTCTCAGCAGAAAATGAAGCAGGCAAGGGACGATTTTGTGAGGGCGAACTTGAGGTTAGTCATCAAAATTGCCAAGAAATATTTACATCGGGGACTCTCGCTGTCTGATTTGATTCAAGAGGGCAACATCGGCCTGATGAAGGCAGTGGATAAGTTCGATTACCGCAAGGGGTATAAGTTCGCCACCTATGCCTCCTGGTGGATACTCCAGGGGATAACCAGGGCCATTGCAGAACAGGGGAGGACGATCAGGGTGCCAGTCCACATTCTCGAAAACGAAGCGAAGGTTTTGAAAACCTCTCGTCGGCTTTTCAATCAATTCGGCAGGAAGCCTACGCCGTCGGAGGTAGCTGAGCAAGCGAGTCTGCCTGTTGAGAAAGTGAACAAGGTCTTTCGTATCCCCATGGGGGAGCCCATTTCCCTGGAGGCACCCGTGGGGGATAGCGGAACGGAGTTCGGAGATTTCATTGCCGACGAGGATACCGTTTCGCCCCTTGAGATGACGATACAGGCCAATCTCAACATGGAGATCAGAAAGGCATTGGCCTCTCTGAGCCTCAGGGAGGCTAAGATCCTGAGGATGCGCTTCGGTATCGGTGAAAAGAGAGAATACACCCTGGAGGAGATAGGGCGTCAGTTCGGAATTAGCAGGGAACGAATCAGGCAGATTGAGAATGCGGCCCTGAGAAAACTCACTCTATCCAGAGACAAAGGCAGGCTGATAGGCTTTTGCGAATAAACACCCGGGCAAGTCTCACAACTGAATACCTCCTATGACCACGGGCTGGCGATTTGTGACGCATCTTGTGTTTCTACCTCAGTTTCTCAGGAGGGGATGTCGATGAGGGGATTCAGCCCCTCATGTCTTTGCGGTAGGGCACTTTCCCCAAGAAATGACGATTCGCTACTGCCTTCTTAAATGCCTGCAGAGCTTCCGGTGATGAATCGATTCGTGAATTGAGATCACGGATTGTTTTTTGGCTCCATCTCTTATCCAACCAAACCATCGCCTTGACACCACGGTATTCTTTTTGAATTGTCCTGAATGCATCTTTGACCCATTTAGGTTTACCCCGTTCTTCACTACACCCTGTCTCATTAATCATGATCGGTTTGGTGGGATGGCTGTGACGCATAATGGAATAGCCCTGGGAAAACAGCTCGTCAAAGGACTGCCATTCACTCCATGATTGGGACGAACCAAAGTTGTGACCATTCATGCCAACCCAATCCACGTATTCTTCCCCGGGGTAGAAATAGTTCGCATTCAGGGCCCAATTGGCTTTCATCTCTTGTACACACACATCCCATACCCATGTCGCATATTCGTTGGCTCCTTCATTCTCAAAAACCCACCAAATATGCCTCCATGTTTCTTTCACTTCATCTGCCGTCCCACTCCAAGGCCATGCGTTGTGTAGATTCATCTCCCGCATTGTCCTGATAAACAATCCACCATGTTCTTCTCCGAAATCTCTAACTTGTGAGGCAAATCCTCTGATCAAATCATCGGTCTTGCCTTCCAAGATACGGTCCAAACTGAATCGGACGTCTGCAGGATGAAAGCTATAGTCGATCGGGTCATACGTAACAAAGGGGATTACTCCCATCTCGGCTGCACCAACCGCTTGTCCGAATGGGAATTCATTTCCAAATTCGGATAACTTCGTCCATCGATGACCCAAAAGAAGAATTGATGGGGTCTTATCGATCTTCGCCTCATATTCGAGGATCGTATTTTCGATGATCCTCTTATTGATATCGTAACCAACCGAGGGGCGCGAGGTCCCCTGTATCGTGTCGTTGAAAAAGCCCAGCATGCATCCCTCTAGCCCATAAGACTCTGGGGATTGGATTTTGCGACCAGGTAACTCCGGATAGTGAATAGGGTGATCTTCAACGAAATGTGCGCATCCACCGAGCGCACTTGTCGATAGGGCTAAGCCTGCTATGGTCATAGCGGCGTCTCTAATGAACTGCCTCCGGTCGATGGACCTGGCGAAATAAGTCGCTTTCATGCCCGAAACTCGCCCTTTGTACTCAATCTGTTGATTTTCTGACCATTCCATTGAGAACTGTTGACGTGAAAGTCGCAGTCCGTGTCCAGACTCTTTTTTTCCCATTCTCTTGGGAATCTCCTAGAAGAATTCTATACACGAAGGTTTGATGATTCCAAGGGGTCGGTCCAAGAACACGCAAGATATTGGCAGAAGATATCAGGTGGTCTTTCCGATACTCACCAGGGAGAGAAAAGAGGCAAAGAAAAGAGGTGAAAGCCGTCGTGCCCGGCACTCTTGGTCAGGAATCCGATGGCTTATGATACCCGATGGATGAGACCGCTCCCCTGGCCATGTAGACGGAGGAAAGCAGCATTGCCTGTAAGGTTATTCAGGAACCTGAACGATAACAATATATTGTATTTTCCATCCAAAACAAGACAATATGTTGACAAAGGGTCCTTCGTCTGATAGATTCCAGTGAACGAAAACGGTAACCTACTTCCATGTTTATCGCCGACTTGCACATCCATTCCTATCTCTCTCGGGCCACGGCAAAGAACCTCAACGTGGAGCACCTCAATCTCTGGGCTCAGCTCAAGGGCATACGGATCCTGGGAACGGGTGATTTTACCCATCCTCAGTGGTTCTCGGAGCTCAAGGAGAAGCTTCAGGAGGCCGAGCCCGGTCTCTTTCTGTTGCGTCCCGAGTTTTCAGCTACCACCGAACCCTACCTGCCACCATCATGCCGGGCACCGGTCAGGTTCATGCTGTCGGTGGAGATCAGTTGTATTTACAAGAAGGACGGTCTGACCCGGAAAAACCACAACGTTGTTTTCGTACCGAGTTTTGAATCGGCAGAGAAGTTGAATCGGGCCCTGGAGCGGATTGGTAACATCAGGTCAGATGGCCGTCCCATCCTTGGCCTTGATGCTCGTGACTTGCTAGAGACCGTCCTCGAGGTGAGCCCTGACGCCCACCTGATTCCGGCCCATATCTGGACGCCATGGTTTTCCCTGTTGGGGTCTAAATCTGGATTTGACTCGCTGGAGGAATGCTTTGGAGACCTTTCCCACCATGTTTTTGCTGTCGAGACCGGTCTCTCATCAGACCCTCCTATGAACTGGCGGCTGTCGGCTCTGGATCGCTTGGCCCTGGTATCCAACTCTGATGCACATTCACCTCAGAATCTTGGGAGAGAAGCAAACGTCTTTGACACGGATCTTTCCTACTTCTCTGTGTTTGGGGCTCTGAAGTCCAGGGATCCCCGTGGCTTTCTCGGGACGATTGAGTTTTTCCCCGAGGAGGGGAAGTACCACTACGACGGCCATCGAAAATGTAACGTGCGGATGAGTCCCAGAGAAACGCTGGAGAACAGCGGCCTGTGTACGGTCTGTGGCCGGCCTGTCACAGTTGGGGTCATGCACCGGGTGGAGGCGCTAGCGGACCGGGCGGAGGGGACGCAACCGCAGGGAGCAGCAGGCTTCAGGAGCCTGTTGACTCTTCCCGAAATTCTGGCCGAAACCAAGGGAGTTGGTGTCCAGACAAAGTGGGTTCAGACCCAATACCGGCGCCTCCTGGAACGACATGGACCTGAATTCAGCATTCTGATGGATCTCCCTTCAGAGGAAGTGGAGACCCGGGGCAATGCCATTCTTGCTGAGGGTCTCCGTCGTATGCGGGAGGGGCGGGTCCACATCCGCGCGGGCTATGACGGAGAATTTGGGTCGATTACCCTGTTTGCCCCTCAGGAGAGGCGCACCCTGACTGGGCAGGGGAACCTGATTCCTGTTGAGCCAGAGTCAAATGATTTGGAGATAAAACGACCAGACCCTGCCCCATTCGGACAAAAGATCCAGACGGAGCGGACGAATGATTCCTCGATTTCCCCGACTCCCCAGGACGGAGCTACCGCACCTCAGGACGAGGTCGATCCGCTCCTCAAAGGACTGAATCCGATACAGCAGCAGGCTGTGTGTCACTGGGGAGTTCCTCTTCTAGTCGTGGCTGGTCCTGGAACAGGGAAGACCCTGACGCTCACCCGTCGGATTGCCTACTTAATTCGCCAAGGAATCGCCAGATCTGAGCAGGTCCTGGCGATCACCTTTACAAACAAGGCAGCGGACGAGATGCAAGAGCGGCTGACCGTC
>Ga0209636_10002075_pt1 | contig 20325 bp, 23 predicted proteins | sample DeeMarSWOR152_54_FD_187464 | JGI IMG/M metagenome (GOLD analysis project Ga0209636, IMG submission 187464) | Marine sediment microbial communities from White Oak River estuary, North Carolina - WOR-1-52-54 (SPAdes) (version 2) | ecosystem: Environmental > Aquatic > Marine > Intertidal zone >...
ATTTTTGCTGATAATATTGGCAGTTTTCGTGTATTTTGTGATATTGTTAGTGTTAAGAACATTTACGCAAGAGGATAAAGATATACTTAAGCAGGTCGTTAAAAGAGGTTGAGAATATGACTGATTAAACTTCGCACTATAAAGGAAGGTGCCCTTTTAATTGTTTTTACCACTCCGTCTTCTGCAACAAGATGAGCAATTAGCCATAAAAAGTGCTGTAGTTTATTTATCTTGTATTTCGATAGGTCAAAATCTTTAAACCATGTAAAGAACTCTTTTGAACCGTAGCCCAACGGATCATCTTCAATTTGCTCTGGGATGTGTTTTTGTATATCCGCCCACATATCTAATTCGACATTTTCCCTCAAAGGAAGTCTACCTTTGACCAAACAATCTTTAATGTATCCAAATATTTTTCTATCTATATTGAAGTTACAATTTTTAGGATTGACTCCCTCCAAAACTAATGCGGTTATTGTTCGCAAGCATTTTTCACAACGTCCACAATTATAATCAGAGTGCGAAGAATAACAAACTCTTAAATAGGATAGATATTCTGGGTGTTCTATAATATATCTTATTTTTTCATGTCTGCTTAATTCGTAGCCATCAACAACCGCTCTGACATCTGCCCATGAAATATTGTTGTCGATTAAGAGATTAGTTGCATCGCAAACTCCTCTCTCTGGTGAAGCAATAAACATTGCCCCTATCCCTTTTGTTGTTAAAGGCGCAAATAAGCTTAACAGCGTTAGCCCGTGGCTAATAGGTCCCCACCAACCTTCAAGTTTATACTCCCTTGCTAATAAGCTTTGATTGAGTAACTGCTGCATATTTGTTTTGATAAAATGGATGTTTACCCCCTCTGTATTCGAAAAAAGACTGATTCTGTTTCTAACTTTTTCCCAAAAATCGTTTTCGTGAACTGGAATATCTGCTCCCCAAACTGTGAATAAGTCAGGATGCTTATCTTTATGCCTTATAAATGATGTCAGAGAATCAACGCCACCACTAAACAATAAGCCATATCCCCCCCCTATTGAACTGATTAGAAACAATATTTTCCACATAGATATTGGTTGAGAACGAAAACTGAGGGTACCATTCTTTAAATACAGGTTTTATTTTGCTTAAAGAATCCAAATAGGTTTTGTCAAGTTCTTCTACGTAGATGTCTGCACCAACAGCCCATGCAACTGTTATGATATTTGAGACGATTGGAACAGATAAAATACTTTTATCTACATTAGTCACATCTTGATCATATTCTACAAAAAAATAATCTGTTAAAAAATATTTTTTTATATTTTCCGAACAAACTATCTTGATTGATAGTTTGTTATCTGTTACATCTGGTTCTGTTACTTTGATATACTTTGGACCAGTCATTTTATGTACCTCTTTCATCCCTCGCTCTTTCCACATCATTCTTAATCATTCACCATATTGGCTTCCCGCAATCCTAAATACTCTACCGCAAGTCGCACATTTTCCATACTTTTGGCTTGCATTACTTTTATGTTCTTCTCAAGATTTTTCTTTACCTCGTCTCGCTCTGCCCATATCTTATCGATTTTGGATGTTAGTTCATGTGTAGTTATCGTGTTTATATCAACAAGATAAGCCTCTAAACCGAGCATTTTCGTGATACCCGGTGCTTTATGAGTATACCCAATTGGAATTGTTGGTACGTTCATTGATAGAGCGAATATACAGGAATGGTATCTGGTTCCTATAAAAAGGCTCATGCAGCCATACATTCCCTTTAATTGTTCCGGAGAGTAGTCATCAGTAAGAATTGTCATCTTAGACTTGTTCTTAATTTTTTCGAATATCTTCATGGAAGCTAATTCGTCATTCCTATTTGTATAAATTGTTTTATTATGTGGGAAGAAAATTGCATACGCATTTAATTTGGTAATTATATAATCAATAGCTTCGGCCATTGCTTTCAAATAATTTTCCACAGTCTCTTCAATTTGTCCTTTTTGCGATGGAAAATCTCGATAAATTGCAGTTATTCCAACCATCAATTCGTTTTTAGGGATTTCCGTCTCACGTTCTATCAGCGATAATGCCTCTTCTTGAGATATTACGGGTAAAGTAAAAGCCGCGTCAGCGGTTTCAAAGACCGGTGCTGTGACACCAATATCCTCCAAATACTTCTTTGAATTTCCTTCTCTAGTTGTAATTACGTCCACTTTATTGAGGATTCGTTTTATTAACGGTCGAGCATATTTCTGTTTAAAAGGACCAAACGACTGCGCATATAGCATCACTGGTTTCCCAAGCAGTTTGCTAAACATGATCTCGTATAAGGCTATGAGAAGTCCTAAACTAACGCCAAGTATATATTCCCCACCGCAGAATACGACCCAATCCGCATCCCTATATTCTTTTACTGTATCTCTATTATCTCTAATTAGGAATCCAGCATCGAATCGCAGGCTTTTGTACGATATCAACCATAATATATTTTTAACCATAAGAGCCGGAAATACCGGTAATGCTATCATTGCCTTTAGCGCTGTAAATTTTAAGAATTTAAGTTTAGGCACGACCGAAAAAATGCTTGAGAATATTCCTGGCAGTACTTTAAGATCATATTCGCTATACTTGATTATATCTATTTCTTGTGGCTGAAAAGAAGAGGGCGAGACTGTTATGCTAACATTGGGGATTCTTTCCCTCAGGGCTTTTACCATTGATATTATCATTGCCGCCTCACCCTTGTCTAACCATGGACCTACCCAAGTTATTAATATTTTCATTGTTCACCATTCCTTCTTATGGTATCACTTCCATATCTCTGCTCCGCCATTGTTATAAAGCTTACTCTTTCCGGCAAATTTATCGCTATATTCTGTTATGTCACGCTTCTCTCCCTCTCTACCCAATAATTTATTATCGACAACATTATAGTATCTCAGGTAGATATACCCTTTGATTTCTATATCCTTCTCAAGGAGCGTATACCTATTAATTAAACTGTACGAGATTCCACTGTGGCTTATTACTGCATTAGCTCCTGCAAAGTCGGTATAGATTCTCAAGTTTTCCCGCTCAGCATAATCTCCTAACCACTTCGCACCATAACTCTCCTGATCATGCACATAATACAGATCATACTGTTCTCCTTCTGAATTTAAGATAATAGAGCGTGGAACACCAAATATATTGTACATGACACCCGTAACACAAAGAAAATAAGGTATCAAAACCAGCAATATAATCAAATACGCCCGACCTTCCGATGTGTTTTTTGCAGAACTTTTTTGTTTTTCTTTTAGCACAGGTTTTCTTTTTTTAAGAAAGAAAAAGTGTTTTGATAGTGTTATCCCACCGACCACAAAAAATACTGATAAGACAACCATTGCAAAAATATACTGCCTTTCCAAACTATATCCTACTGTAATATATGGAAGCGCAACCGTAGCAACAAGCAATCCCGAGAGGACAAGTGCAATTACGAGATACGTAACTTCAAACTTATCTTTTAAAAAATCCGGCTTCTTTAATTTCAATTCTGAAAATGACATCTCCTTGTATCTTCTTAGCAATGTGATGACTCCGATGCCGGTGAATGCAAAAGTCAGCCATGAGAACACAAACTCTATCTTGTGCGGAATGCCTTTTTGCATAATGTCTTTTCCGAGCATCGCTTGTACGTTTGTGCTTCGTGTTTCTTCAACAAAGAACTTGTTTAAATTGCTAAGTGTCTCTTCTACAAAACCAACGCCGGCATTAAACGCGGTCTCTGTTACCTGAGAATACCAGAAGAAAATCATGGAAAAGAATAAAATCACCATCGTTAAACTTATTACCTTTTTAAATGTATATTTCTTTGAAAGTGCTTCTATTCCTATGAACGTTCCAGCCATGACAAAGAAGAATATGTACGTGGTTGAATAATGTGATACCATACACGAAGCCATAAATACGATGAATAAAATCCTCTTTTTCAATGGATCTATTTTATCACTAAAAAGAACCATCATCGCAAATGCGAAGAAGAGTATTGCAGTATTTGTGCGTGCATGAAGTTCAGTCATCAAAAAATTATGTTGAAACATGAAAAAACAGGATGCAAGAAATGCATACACCTCTCCAACATATCTCTTTGATATAACATATATTATCAACGGGGAAATGGAAAATAATAATGAATAAAGAATCTTGAATAGAAATTCTGAATTAACATTCAAAATAGATTGGTATATTGTTGGCAGCAATGAAATGGCAAGACATGCATCAAGTGCGGAATGCTCGAGTATGCCCCAGTGTAAGTTATATAAGGTAGTTTGAAAAAAATAATATTCCTGATGTGCATCCAGTCCTATGATATGGTTCGATCTCAATGCTAACATCACCAAAAGCGATATGCTGATGAGAAATATTACGAGGGGGTAGATTCGCTCTGGGAACTTCTGATTTTTTAAAAAAACAAAAGCAACGTAAATTGGAATTAAGAGTAACAAAAACATCAGAACGATATTATTATCTGTCGTGTTCATGATATGCATTCCGAAAATACTTAACGCCGGGAATAAAATTGGAACGATTAAAAATGCCTTTTCTGATGAAGTTAAATTAGAATCAGGCAAAGAAAAGACGGCATCATTGTTCATCCGGTATGCAACGAGGATTAGTGCAAATGCAGCAATATTAAAGGAAATTAATAGTGGAATCGTTGCTAATGGTGTTTCATACCAGAGACTAAGTGATAAAGTGTTTATCAATAATTCAAAGAACATCAGGAAAGAGATACTCAGTCCTACCGACAGCACAAACTTTTCAGTAAATCCAATTTTATCCAATTTTAGTATTTGCAGGATTAATAATCCAGGTAAAATCGTGAGAAAAAGGAATCCAAAGATTTGTCTTAAGAATGGGATGTTTAAAAGAATTGCTAAGTCCGCTATAAGAATTAATGCTGTTAAAATATAAAAATATTTTTTATATTCGATGTTCATCGCACAACCTCTATTTTATATAATTTTCAGGAACATTGATAACAACGAATTTTCTCATTAAATTCTCTATCTCCATTTCATCCGAATCTGAAACGCACACGCTTCTTCCGTTAACAAATTTTTTACTTATTTCGCATTTCACAGGTAGTAATTTCTCGGTCAAAGGATATTCCTTTCTAAAGAACTCGCTTGGAAAATCTCGCTCTAACAAAATCTTATCACCTTCCTCTTTCATTTGTTTATATATTGGGTTGATGATTAGATTTTCTTTGGATTTTTTAGTCTTTAATATCTCCTTCCAAATCTCATCAAAACAATCTAAATCGACTCCTGCCATTATCAATATTGCATCTGATAAATTCAATTCTTCTTTGGAATATTTCTTTGATAAATCAAGCCTATCTCTCAAGATAAAATCCTCTACTATACTTTTTTCTGGCAGTGCCATCACATTAATATCAAACAGACCTTTCCAGGTTGATGGAGAAAGAGGTTTTCCAGCCGCTACATTACCTACGAGTGCGTTATGGAGATGCAAAAGTAAAAGCATTCCCTCTTTGCTGAGAACTCGTTCAAATTCTTTTGCAAGGAGCGCACGGGCATCAACATAATGGAATGCGTCCATCATTAAGACCGAAGAAAAAATATCATCTTTAAATGGCAACTGATAATTCGCATCAATGTTGATGAATTCTGCATTTGAAAAATATTTCTTTGCTAAATACAAACTTTTAAAGTCCCCATCAACACAAATTAGCTCATCGGGATTGACATATTTTGAGATCACAAAAGAAACATGCCCTGCACCACAACATACATCCAAAATTCTCTTTCGTTTCTTTCTCAACAAGGAAATAAATGGATAGATTGACCAGAAAGTCTGTGAAGAGAATCTGTGCTTAAAATATACATCCGAAGGTCCATTCCCTAAGACATCGCAAAAAGATAAGTTTATATTCGAATATCGCCTATATCTCTTTTTAGAAAAGTGATTCACAAAACCGAGAGAACTTTTCCTGAAAATTTTTCCACATGGGTTTGGTTCGATAATATCTACTGCCCTACAAATATCATTAACACCGGGCCCAAAAGGAAGTGCAATAGCTTTTTTAATCTCTTTCTTTTTAAGATAGTTTATTATGTGTTTTTTCGTGGGTGTGTTTTTAATAATTAGAATACCCTCTAAAATTGGATATATATCGCATTCACATTTTATGCACCCGTTTGTTAGTTCTCCTTCGCTCTCGCTATAAATATCTTCTATTTCGAAGTCCGCCCCACAATATGGGCATTTCATTAGTTCCAATAATTCTTGTTTCATGGTGCTTCTTTTTAATACATGTCAAAACGTGTGCGTAAACAATCCTTGATTCCATGTTCTTTTTTGATTTTAGATAGAATCTTATATGCATTGGACATCTTATACTTTGGTTTAACTCTGGCTTTAAATAATGTGCATATTACAGAACTTCCAAATATTAAATCAGCCATATCTTTTTGTGTCAAATGTATGCTAAAATCTCCTTTTCCTATTTTAACATAAGAATCAAGCAACGAATCATACAAACAAAGTTCACAGTCTTCATCTATCCCTATCTTCTCAAAAAAATTCTTTAATGCACGTACTATAACGGTTACACTCCTTGGATCAAATGGCATGATGAAAGTTATATCAGTTGGAATATATCCATATCTTGCAAGTGAGCGGTGTAATGTATCTGCCCAGATTATAATTTCTTTTTTTCCAATTTTTTTTGCAAGTTTCTCGAAATATGACACGGCATAAAAATAGATCCCAGAATCCTTTGCATATATCTCATATATGGCAAGCTGGTCTTTTAAGAAGGATCCTATAGCATAACCCACGTTTTCACCGTTATGTTTTATCAGATAAATATCATTATAACTGCGTATGAAACGCCATGTTTCCTCATCTCTCTCAAAAAAATTTCTTGCTCGTTTTGAGCAATATTCAATAAAAAGTTCATTCAACTTTTCAACGTCATTTTTTTTAAATTCCTCTAATTTCTCCACGCTACAAATTTTAGGTGACCTTTGTAATAGATGAATTCCTGATAGACAAGGATATTGAAGATAGAGTATCAATGTGAAAAATGTTTGGCGCCACCTTTTTAGTTTTATATTTCGTATACGAAATTCATAAAAATTTATTATTTTCGAGAATCTTTTTTCTTGAGAGAGATCCTTATAAAATTCATACGTTGTTTTCAGTTTTTTTATACGAGAAAATCCAAGTTTAGCATACACCCTTTTATAGTTTTTCCTCATACTCCAGGGGTTAATTATTAAATCTTTCTCTTCTTGAATTTTTTTTAGCAGATTGAACACTAAAAATTTCATGCAGCCCTTTTTTCTATACTCAGAAAGAGTTGCAACGTCTCCAAACAGTGCGACATTTAAATCTCGATTAAAAACACTTGTGTCTCTATTGGCAAACATTGAAATTATTTTGCTATTTGTTTTTAAAAGATAAAACAATTCTCTCCTAAATTTAGGATGTTTGAAGTGCTTTAATAAAAATTGCTCGTATGGTAATGAAAGTGATTTGTTAAGGAACGCCCAAAGGTCTTTTGGTTCTTCATTTGTTACTGTAATTACTTTTACATTTTTCATGCTTTACTTACAATCCCCCTTTGTGTTATTACTTCCGCAAACGCCTCCATCGTCATCACTTCAATCTTTCTCTCATCCCTCTTCTTCGCCACAATCCCGAGAAATCTATCCAAATCATCTTTAAGCGAAGGATACCTCAAGAGATCGTGTGGATGCAAATAGATGTGAAAACCCTTTTTCGATCTTATCGCACGATATAACCCGAGCTTAGCCCTCGACAGCACACTAAATTTAACTTGAGGATCACAGAACAACACCGAAGTTGGCATCTCAGATACCATTCATCCATTTGGGTTCTGCGGGTTGTGCAATCATCTTATCTATTCCGCCATTGAACTTCCGTATTAAAAAGCTTTGGTTCGGGTCATATCTTCCAAGATTCTCTCCACGATATATCTTAAATCCGTTCTCCTTTAGAACATCAATATGCCCAATCTTATTCTCTGGAAACACAAACGATTTAAGTGTGATTCCCAATTCCTTTGCTAATTTTATCCCTTCTTTTATCTCTGCTTCTGCAACTTCTCTGCGGCATTCCGAAAAAATAACATGTGAGAAGGAATGATAACCTATTTCGTGTTCAATACGATTCGATAGAATCTTTTCAACGATGTCTCTTCCATAGTATAGCGGGTCTCTTTTTATATCGGTGCAAGGATCAGATGAAAACCAATCCTTCTTGAACCTCGGCATGTCTTTGTGCGGCATTCCATCCTCGCATTCGCAGTGATCCAAGAAGAGATGCCCAACTATCGCCCATGTTGCTGGGATGTTGTGCTTTTCAAATAAGTTAAGTAGGATGTCTATGCATCCTCTTACCTTCTTACTATCGTTTTTCATCAAACTTACTGCTTCTTTTGATGGATATGCAGCATAGCCCCAGATTAATTCTGTGTCTAAGCTTATGATAAAAACTGGCTTATTTATTTCTTCAGTCATCCTTTTAACTCCTCATTACATGGTCAAACACTTTGATATATTCCCTAATATTGTTGGTAATATCATGTTCCCTTTCAACGTACTGTCTGGCATTTCTACCCCTCTCTTCGCATAGTTGTTCGTTCTTCAACAATCTCTCTACATCTCTAACCAACTGATTAAATGTCATAGAATGAAAACCTATCTTATTCTTACAAATCAATTCATCGGGATCCGCATTAAGACTTACCACGGGCACATAATGCATCCATGCCTGGATAAACGCATGTGGAAAGCCTTCAAACATTGAAGTATTCACCAAAATTGATGCTTGCCTGAAGTATTCATTGATTTCATGGAAGGGTATAACACCTAAAAATTCAAAGTTCAAAATTCTTTTAGAACTCTCTTTTATCTTATCATAAAGTTCTTGATTGCCAGAGTGCCCCCCTATCATTTGAAATCTCGCCTCAGGTATTGCTTCCGCCAATTTCAGAAACAATTCTGGCTGCTTCACCTCAGCCATTGCCCCCACCCACAACACAACAGGCGGGTTTGCCTTTTCGGGCATTCCTCGTTCGGTAAGTGGAAATGGCATTTTAATTATCATACCATCTTTGCCAAAATTTTTCTTCAACATCATTTTCTGAAATTCGCTTTGAACAATAATAGCATCAGCCAGTTTGATGTCCAGCCAATTGCCGAATGCACCTAAGCTAAATATGGATCGACTGAACTCTCTGATTTTTTTAGTAATGATTTTTCTATTAACCAGCGCATCTGAAGCAATATCATAGATGTATTTTCTCTTTATCAGCCTACAAAAAGGTGAAACAACGCCAGCCATACCCCCCGCGTGATAATAAATATGTGCGTTAGCTTTTCTCATGGCATTCCATATACGAAATACTTTTAATATCATATTTAGCATCTTTAAACGACTAGCATCTTTGCAAATTGTTACTATCTTTACCCTATCTATGTATTCAATAGGCGCCCTTCCCTCGTCGTAAGTAATAAAAGTTATTTTGAAGTTATGCTTTATGAGTTCCTTTGCTAAAATAGCCTGATGGACATCTGGTCCTATTACATTTTTAGGATTTTTCCCAGATAGTAATGGATACGCACCTAAAGCAACAAAACATATTTTTCTTGTCTTGTCGACCTGCTCAGTTTGGTTTATCACCATATCCCACCAGTTTATTTTCCGACCTCACCAGTTAACTCATGATAAAGAGCTAAAAGCCGCCGCTCCATAATCTCCCAACTATATCGCTTCTCATAAGCTTTTCTGCCATTTGCTCCAAGTTCTTCACACAGTTCTGGATTATCCCTCAGCCTTATGATCGCCTCTTTTATTTCTTCAATATTATTAGCATCCACCACCAAACCGCACTTCTCCTCACGCACTTTATTTGCCGTTGAAGTTCCTTTGTTCACCAGAATGGGTGTGCCGCACATCATAGCCTCAAGTACTTTGCTTCCACATATATATTTATTCACAGGAACGATTGGGTCACGAAGCACGAATAGAAGATCAGCTCTGGCACTTCTTTCAAGAACTTCTGCATGAGTAATCTCCCCGATAAACTGAATCTTATCAGGCATTTCACGAACTAATTCTTTAATTTTCTCAACCAAATCACCATAATCAGAATAATCACTATATCCTGCAATAATTACCTTCACGCCCTCTATACCCTTGATAGCCGTAAAAACCTTATCTAAATTTAAAGCCCTCGTTGAAGAAAGCAAACCAGCAAAAAACAGCGTAAACTTGCCATTTCTTCGATGACTGATATTTGCTCTACCAAATGTATCAGGTGGTGAATCATAAATCGTGACTATCTTAGAATTAGGAAATCCTCCCACTTCTTCGATTTGTGCCTCATCAGCAAGAACTACACTATTTGCAAGCCGCATAAATACCCTATCTATTTTAATACAAATATTTCTTATCACTTTAGGTAATGCTATTTCATCTTCATAAACATCCAGTATTTCATAGATAACAGGTTTCCTCTTCAATTTGCCTGCAACCACAGTTGGGGGAATTGAAGCGAATTCTCCTGCATGTGCTATGTCCCACCTTGTCACCGTAAGCCAAAAGAATACGAAGCACCACCAAATAGGAAGAAAAAGAAGTATTTTGATACCCCAAGGGGCTTTGAGTCTTAGCCGTATTTCTTTATAAAAATCACCTGCTTTTCGTCGTTCAGACATAGAAGTTTTAAAACCTCTGTCCCAGCCTAAAAAAGTAACTAAATATCCATTATCCGTCAATGTTTTTATCTCTTTATTAATCCGGGTTTCTCTCTCTAAAAGATTTGTTTTTATTATGACAGTCCTTTTTTTACTTGCCCTATATGGAAAACACCACATCTTCATTTTCTCACCATCCAGTTCCCAATCGCCAATCCATCCAAGCCGCTCTTTTCCAACGTCTCTATTGCTCTTTCTGGCGTTCCTACAATGGGATACCCATGTAAATTAAAAGATGTATTCAACACACCTCCAATGCCAGTGCGATTTTGAAAGTCCTCTATTATTTTTCTATAATCGGTATTCCATTCATTTACCGTTTGCGGTCTCGCGGTTCTATCGAATGGATGGAGCGCAGCAATTATTTCTTCGGCTTTTTCATTTGTGTCAAATGCTTCTATCATATATCTTGCCGGTCTTGCATTTATTAAATAATCACTACTTCTTTCCTCCAGCATAGAGGGAGTAAAGGGCATCCAAAAATCTCTGTGTTTTATTGCAAAATTGATTTTTCTTATAACTCTCAAATCTCGTGGATCCGCTAATATGCTCCTGTTCCCCAATGCTCTTGGGCCCCATTCATCTCTACCCTTGAACCTCGCTATTACTTTACCGTTTGCCAGCATTTCGCCGATTGCTCCTTCAATATCGCCTATATATTCGGCTTTTTCAATCAACCCTTTTTCTTTTAAAATTTTTTCAATACGCTCATCAGTATATTCCATGCCATAGTATAAATCTTTCAAAGAAATTTTCATAGGCTTTAATCCGTCTCTTTCGCAATACCTATGATATGCCTCCAATGCAGCACCAACCGATAGCCCTCCATCTCCACATGCTGGATAGAAAAAAACATCCTCAACTTCTTCCATTTCTCTTATCAATTTATTGGCTTTAACATTCAAAAACGCACCGCCTGCACATGCTATTTTATTTATACCCGTTTCCTTAATGCAATTTATAACCCATAAGGTGAGTGTTTCTTCAAAATGCTGCTGACATGCAGCCGTTATATTATCAAACCTCTGCTCAGCTAACACTCTTCTGAGTTTCTTTTGTATATTCTTTGCATAAGCACCACTTATATTTTGGAATTCCAATGGTTTAGCGGGATTGACTCGCACTATATTTCTCATGGCTTCGATGCAATATTCTGCTCTACCATACGGAGCCATACCCATAACTTTGTATTCATGCTCCCATCTTTTCAATCCTAAAAACCCTGTGATTTCGCTATACAAATTATTTGATAGACTATCATAAGAAAGTGTGGATGCTATTCTCTCCATGTCAAGTTCCCTACCAAGGTTTACCGTAGAAGATAAATAATCACCCGCACCGTCGAGGGTGAGTACCAAAGTATCATCATTCCAGGGTCTTTGATAATATGCGCAAGCTGCATGGCATCTGTGGTGTTCAATAAAAGCCGTTTCTTTGTCTTCTAAACCAAATTCAACAAATAATTCATTTAAGCCCGTCATATCTCTGAATTTATGAAGTATTTTTGTGAAAAGTTTTGCAAATGTATGACTGTGTAAAAGAGTATATACCCTTATGTTCAGATTGTTCTTCCATTCCTGCTCTACAAGCAGTTTTTGAAGCTTTATCAACGATGCTATGGCAATAATATTTACATCGGCTGGATTGACACCACTGATCTCAAAAACCTTCCTGATAGAATTGATAGGAGAACCATATTGATTCTTTACGTTTGTTAATCTTTCTTCTGCTATCGCAGCTATGACTTCACCATTTTTGATTAATGCCGCGCTGGCTTCGTGCCCGTCGTGGATTCCTAATACTATTACATCCCTTTTCATTTTTTTGTGTTTTTCACAATGTCATGCAGTAATTTTTCTCTATAGGTTTCTAAAGCAGTATCTAACTGCCCCTTTGTAACGTTTAACTCTTTAAAAAATTCCATTATCGGCGCTAACCGGGGTTTATGGTCTGACATGCATCTTTCCAACGCTTCTCCTCTTCTAATTTGACCCTCACGAATCAGCCTGCTATACATTTCATCGTGTTCCGTAAACCCCACTAATTTATAATAGATATAGTTCATTAATGGATAAGCTGCATCATCTATTCTCCATGTGACTGTAGTATCATCGGATGCTCCTTTCCAATCCAATTGACTATATACTGTTGATAGAACTTCCTTTTCATTCCAGGGGACATAATCATAAAAAACTACGTATTCAATGCCCTTTGGCCTAAAAAAGGATCCAAAGAAGAAATCATATCCTCCCCAAATATATTCTTTCAAGATAGGTATATGAAAATTATAAGAACTTCCTAGAAAACACTTCAAAAACTTAAGCGAGACTTTTATATTATCGTATGTCGAATATTCTCCCCGGTCATTTGGAAAAACGCCTAAAAACCCTGTTTTAAAATGCTCCTGTTCAAAACTGTTGCTTCCCACTATCATCAGAGGAATTTTGTTCTTTTTAGCATAGTTATACATCTGAAGTTCAAGTGTTTTATCTGCTATTGAGAACGGGTACTATTGTATTAATTGAGGGCTTTTCGAGCCAGCCGTGGAATTTTATCTTAATATTTTCTTTAGATTGCCTGATCTTTTCCTTATCCTGTCTAATCCAGACATGATCTATACCTAAAAGCTCAACCATTCTTTTTATATTCCGAATACCCTCTGGTGTTATAGCACCAAAGTCACAGGTAACAGGCAGAGCATTCATTTTATATTTTTTAACGATTTGGTGAAGAACAAAGGAGCTATCCCGCCCCCCGCTTACTTGTACGATACAATCATACATATTGCCTTTATCCCTGTACTTAGACAACATTCTCTCCAGTTCTCTTTCTCCCAACACCTTCATGGGTTCATAATTCAAGCAGTAATTGCATACGCCGTTTTCATTAAACTCGATTCCCGGGAATGTTTCTGGTAGAATACACTTTGTGCATCTTCTCATATTCGTAAAATACTCTTCTGCATTATCGTTCTTGATTTTCATAATTACTCCTGATCCCTATTAATTTTGTGGTAAAATATCCTATCTTCATCTTCTTCTCCTCATATACTTCATAAACCCCTTTGCCGACATCACCATCACCTTCAACTCGTGCAATCCATTCTTCCTCAATACATTCCTCATCGCTATTGGTATAAAAGAAGGACTTAAATAGTATTCCTTCAGTGCCCTATCCACATAATTCTCTATGTCATCCTTTGTAAAAACTGGATAAGAGACGATGCATTTCTGAAATCCTTTTTCATCGAGAGACTCTTCAAGATCATCCACCAATAAATATCCATTCTCCTTCACGTAATCATAAAACATAGTCCCAGGAATCGGTGTTGCCACAGCAACTTGCAACAGATCAGGCTTTACTTCTTTAATAAACCTTATCGTCTGCTCGGCAGTTTCCTTAGTTTCTCCAGAGAATCCCATTACAAAATCTGCTAATATCTTTATTTTCGCCTTTTTAGCATTTTTTGTGAATTCTCTCAATTGATTAACTGTTATACCTTTCTTTATATTCCTCAATATCGCATCATTTCCTGATTCGTATCCAACATCCAATAAACGGCAACCTGCTTCTTTCATCACCTTCATCGTGTCATAATCTAAATCCGCCCTGCTTTGGCAACCCCAGCTTATAACCATCTTCCTTCTCTTTAACTCTTCACAAAATTGCCTTATTCTTCTCTTATTTAGCGTAAAAGTATCATCTTCAATAAAAATCTCTTTAACCCCAGGTAATTCATTAGCAACATATTCAAACTCATCTACGACATTATCGACACTTCTTACCCTGTATTTTCTGCCCATTAACGTTTCAGGCCAGGAACAAAATGTGCACTGATTCGGGCATCCTCTCCCCGTGAATATCTGAACCATTGGATGGAGAGCATGATTTAAAAAGTAATCTCTAATGTTGAGATGTTCCTTATAAACTTCTGATACAAAAGGTATCTCATCCAAATCTTCTGAAGAAGTGAATTTATTTTTATTGTGAATTATTTTTCCATTCTCCTTGTATGAAATTCCCATAACATTTTCTATTTTCCCATTTTCAATAACTTCAGCTAAATCCTTGAGCGTAAAATCGTATTCAAATCTTGCTACAATATCTATTCCGTCATTCAATATTTTATCTGGGAATTGAGAGGTGGGTGGTCCTACTAACACGGATACAGCTCCAGTACCTTCCTTTAACATTTTTGCTACGTTAATATCGTTTCTCAAACTCGAAAAATTGCTGTCAACTACAACTAAATCGGGCTTAATTTTTTTTTGCATCTTCTAATACTTTATTTTTATCCCATTTCCATGCAATTGCATCAACCAGTTTAACCTTATGCCCCTCTTTTTCTAATACACCAGCAGCATAAGCCAGCCAGATCGGAAAATAAAGCGTGCCGCCCCTTGCAGCAACACCCTGCCATCTTCCACATCTGACAAAGTTATCTATGTAAGGTGCGTTTAACATGTAAATTCTCATGCAGCTCCTCCTATTGTAATCAATATCCTCTCCATCCGTTCTACAATCTTCTCCCAGTCGTAATTCTCTTCAACGAATTCCCTTCCAGTTTTCCCCATCTCTCGTCTCAACTCCATATCCTTATGCAATTCTGCTATTTTCTCTTTATATTCATCGTTACTTGTAGCATACATTATTTTATCATCTGCAACAGCTCTAACTCCTGGTAATTCCGTTGAAATCACTGGCTTCTCACATGCCATATACTCAAACAACTTCAAAGGAAGGGCACTTTCTGATATTGCATTGAGTTTAAAAGGTATAAGACAAACATCCATCGCGGATATGTATTTTGGCACCTGAGAATAAGGAACCATTCCCGTGAATGTTACTCTGTCAGATACCCCACACCTTTTAGCTAAATCCACATTCTCCTTGAATTGCCCTTCTTTTCCTACTACTACCATATTTATTCCCTCATCCAAATCTTTTAAAGCTAAAAAGACAGGTTCAAAATCAACCCATTCCCGGAGAACGCCAACATAACCGATAATAAAACCATCGAGACCAAGTTCTTCTTTTGTATCTCCATAGTTTCTAAAAAGGTTCGTATCAACACCATTTGGTATTACCTCGCATTTACCATCGGGAATATTATATGTTCGTTTCAGCATGTCTGTTGTTACAGTCACTTTCTCTGCTTTCTTAATATTTTTTCTCATCATCAAATCTCCTAAAGCTCTACCAAAAGGTCTCAGCAACCGAGGAATCTGTGGCGATTCCTTTATCATCGCTCCTAAATCATCTGCTATGTCATAAACAGTTTTTGTCCTCTTGGCAGCCACGTATCCTGATATTAAAGTGCTATAGTTTAGATGAACGTCAAAATCTTCTTCTTTCAAAACTTCTTTGATTTTCTTTCTGAAGAGCAATTCTTGTAAGATAGGACTGACCTTTTTATCCGTGAGATAAAAATAATCAATCCTTTTGAAAACATCATCGAATTCGCTGCTGTAGGATTCAAGGTCATCTTGCCCTCCTTTCCACCAGTCGTTTATGCTCAAAACGGTAACCTCATGTTTTTTAGATAAATATCTGACAAACTGATGCGGTCTGTTGTGCTGCGATTTCTTCAGGTCAACGATAGAGGTGATTAGGATTTTCATAATTTATCCTTTATTATTCCGACGATCCTCCTTCCTGTATTTCCATCGCCAAACGGATTTTCCCAGCTCTTCTCGTCCAACTTCGTTTGTGCATAATCATCTTTCCTAACCGAGTAAACTGCCGCAGAACCGAAATGAATGATTCTTCTCACGCCTGCATTCTTAGCGGCTTCAAGTACATTTTTTGTAACCAATACATTGTTCCTGTAAAGTAAATCAGGATTAGGCGAAGAAATTTGAACTGCAAGGTTGATCACCGTCTCCTTGCCGTTAAATTCGTCATACCAGTCACCTTTCTCTGATAAATCCGCAAGGATTTTTTTAACCTGATATTTTTCAAGGAATTCCAAATTCCTTTCGTTTCTGTCTATAACCGTTATATCTTCAGGTAATCAGATTTCTTCCTACGAAACCAGCGCCACCCGATAGAACAACTTTCATAAACACTTCCCCTGCTTTTCCACTTAGAACTCCGCACTTTTTTCTATGTTCTCCCAGTTCCCAACGAACCACTCATGTACTCTCTTCAAACCATCCTCGAACGCCATCTGTGGCTCGTAATCCAATAGCCGCTTCGCCTTCTCGATAGAGGATAACAGCCTGTGCTTGACATCCCAGTCTCTTCTCTCTACGTATTTAACTCCTGCTTCATTGCTCGTAAGTTTGTTCACCATATTCGCTAAATCTATAACCCTGTGCTCCTTACCAGAACCAAGGTTTATTGCTTCCCCGACTGCTTCTTCCTTTATCCCCATTGCTAACAATCCATCAATTATGTCATCCGCATACGTCCAATCCCTCGTTTCTGTTCCATCACCGGTTATCGGCAATGCTTGTTTGTTCATCGCCCAGTAGAAGAAATTTGGTATAACATTCCTGTATCTTCCCGGTACTTCTCCAGGTCCATAAACATTGAAGAACCTTGCATTAACTATGGGCAAGCCATACAAATTATGGAAATAGTTTGTGTATAATTCCCCAAGCAACTTCGTTACCTGATATGGAGTATGCAGGCTGATTGAAATGTCATGTTCTTCAAATGGCATCTTTGAATCCAGTCCATAAACCCCGCATCCGGAAGAGGAATATACAAATCTCTTCACTTCCCCTAAATGTGCATACTGCAATACTTTCAGCGTGCCCATCCCGTTTACCATTAAGTCCGTCTCTGGATTGTCCACCGAGTTCTGGTTTGCAAAATGTGCCGCTAAATGGAATACATACTCAGGTTTCTCCTTGAACACTCGCTTCAACATCTCGTCGTCTAACACGCTTCCTTTTACAAATTTTATATTATCTCCTTCTGGAATATTCCATTCGTATGCACTTGATAAATCGTCTAAGATTATAACTTTCTCTGTATTCAATTCCGCCAACTTCCTGCACAGATTCGTTCCAATGCATCCCGCACCGCCCGTTACCAATACAATTTTCCCTTCATATTCGTTAACGACTTCCATTTTTTATTGTATACCTCCCTTTGCCTTCATTTTTAGTAAAGGTTTTTGCGTGCAAAAAAGTTTTAGCACAGGTTTCTTTTATAAAGAAAAGTGTTTTCCATCACCATCATCTATCAATTTAACTAACGTATCTGTAACATAACCTATATCCCTTAATATCTTATCGTAATTTTCATAAATCTCTCCGACCATCAAAGAATCATAAGCATGCACAATGGCATTCCTTAACCCGTTCATCTTCCTTAACTTCTCAAACACGTCTTCCTCGATAATTCTTTCCTCGAATAATGTCTCGAACATTTCGTAATCGCCTTCATACTCCTTTTCATATTCCTTTGTGCCAATGAGTATTACAATATCAACGATCGCTTCAATGCAGACCTGAAGGGCATAAAAAATTGCCATTTGCAACGTTTCATCACTTTCAAATCGCTCAACATCCTCAGGTCTGCTGTTTTTCAAGTATTTGAGTTTTTTAACTATATACTCTGCCTTCCTATATATCTTCTCATATTTCATTGACGACCGACCTCAATTCTCTAATAATCTCTCTTAGCGTCTTTCTTTTGATCTCTAAACTCTTATATGGTTCCAAATATCGTTCTAATTCCTTTTCATCTTTGCAATAGACGGTGATGTAATTCTTTGCTATTTCTGATTTTAGTTCATCGTTACAATCCTCAAAGATCACCACATCATAAATATCCATCCTCACTTTTGGATAAATTTCATTATAACATATTGCTGCACTATTTGAACTATTTTTTGCTATAATGCACACATCTATATCTGAAATTGACGAAATATAACCCTTGGCATGAGAACCAAAGATCAAGATTGCAAAGTATCTATCCTCAATGAATGCGAAGTCCTTTCTCACTTTTTGGATAATCCCCCTCCCTTTATCAATGGTATATCCTGGATATTCCTCTTTCATCTTTACTCTTATTATATTATTCTCCTAACTTATATTCTTTTTTCATCCATTCTACGGTTCTTTTAATTCCCTCTTCCGGCGTGACCTTCGGATCGTGTTTTAAATCTCTCACCGCCTTTGAAAAGTCCATGTGCTTCACCTTGGTGGTGAACGGTTCAGCCTCTTTATAAGTGACTATCGAATCATCCCTTCCAACTGCTTTCAAAACTGAATCCGAATAATCCTTGATTTCCTTTTCCCATTCAGGTCTTCCACCAACATTATATACCTCACCCGGAATGAAGTTATCAACTATATTAGCGAAGGTTCTGCATGTATCCTCCACGTAATCTATTATCCTCTTATGTCCTTTATAGACAACATAAGGCATGTTGAAGAGCGCATGATGAATAAACTTGGGGATAAATCCTCTGTAAGGTGTATAATGCTCGCCTGGTCCGTAGCAATTAACAGGTCTTACTCTAACAGTTTCTGTTCCGAACATCCTGGCAGAATTCATGCACATCAGCTCCCCAGCCCATTTGGTTATCGCGTAGTCGTTCATCTGATAGGTATCCATTATCGGGTTGTTAATCATAACATCTTCTGTCATTATTCCTTCATAATCGCCATAAACCTCAGCACTGCTGAAAAATATCATTCTGAATCCCAATTTCTCCTGTAATCGAATTATATGCTTCGTTCCGATAACATTGGTCTCCCATAAATTTTCATAATAGTCCTCGCCGTTCCAGCGACCATATTCGGCTGCTAAATGGTAGACATAGTCGAATTTCCACTTGTCAAATACCCTTTCTAACTGTCGGTAGTTTCGAACATCTGCTCTTATGTAATCCTCCCTGTCTGTATTATTCAGATCCATAGCGATTACTTCATGACCCCTTTCTCTCAACTCATTTACCAAGTTTGTTCCTATAAATCCAGCTCCCCCTGTTACCAATATCTTTTGTGTTTCCATGCTATTCCTCCTTTTCTATTCTTCTGCATTTAAATATTACAGTCCCTCCTTCGGTATATGGTTCTCCAGGGTCAACGCATTGCATATATGCATGGTTTGGGTCTTCCTCCGTTGTCAATCCAAGCTTCACAGGGCACCAGTCATGTTCTAATATCAAAGCATAGTGGAGCAAAGTTGAAAGGGCGTGCGTGCATAAAGCATCCGTCTTTTCCAAAACGATTTCCGGATCGTCGATTACTACCCTATCTCCAACCTTATATACCGGGCATTTTCCCTTTATCTCATGCACGACTATTTCTAACATATTGTCACCTTTAATTAGAATACCTTGCATTGGTTATTAAAAATTTGATAATTCTTGCCCCACTTATCCGAATACTGAGCTTATCAATGCCGCTCGCTCACTTCAGCCGAATCTCCTGGTTCTTGCTCATTTCCATTCCTATTTTCATTGCAATCTTTACCTGCATGTGGGTGCAAGAGCTCCGTCCAAAGGATGTCGGGCTCTCTTTACCCAATCTAAGGCACACACCGATCGAAGCTGGCGTGATTCTCCTCGCCA